>Ga0194132_10000123_pt1 | contig 146863 bp, 148 predicted proteins | sample TA2KigOf80mmetaG_FD_148612 | JGI IMG/M metagenome (GOLD analysis project Ga0194132, IMG submission 148612) | Freshwater microbial communities from Lake Tanganyika, Tanzania - TA2015054 Kigoma Offshore 80m | ecosystem: Environmental > Aquatic > Freshwater > Lake | place: Tanzania: Lake...
TGAACGGGGGGCGCTCGCCGGCGTTGCCGGCTCGCGCTGACTTGAAGAACGCAGAGCCCCTACCCGGTCCCACCGGCGTCATTCTCCAGTGACGACTGGTTCGAAGAAAGCCGGCAGGTCAGATGCGCATTCAGTTCTATCTCCAGGGCCGCGTCGACGAGACCGAGGGCGCGCTCGGCATCACGCTCCCGGGGGAGATCGATTCGCGGCTGTTCAACGCCGTCAGGCGACGCATCTACGGATCGGTGGAGCGCATGCGTCGTCTGCGGGAAATCCCTCCAGACACCATCGTGGCGACGGTCGAGCCGATCGTCGAACGTTGGTTCGTCCGCGATGCGGTGCCTGCCGTACGTCGCTACCTCGAGTCTCGGCCCTTCCAGGCCTACTGGTACTTCGCGCGCACGGGCGGCGTCGGCTCTCCCGGGCCGGTATTCCCAGGCTCGCAGACCGCCATCGAGCGTCCTGCGTTCTCGCTGACTGGCCTGACGATGACGGAGGCGTTCGCTCAGCTCAGGAGCGCCCGTGTGCCGCCGGCGTTTCTCAACCGCCACGCGGAGCTCGAGTCGGCGTTCACGGACGCGACGCTCACGCGCGACGAGGCCATTGCGCGGACGGCGCGCCTCTCGTCGACGACGCGGGCGGCGCTGCGAGACTTCCTGCTCGCTGACGAGGGCACCGAACAAGTGTCGTCGCTCGACGTCTACGCCAGAGTGATTCGTGACGCCAGCCTCATTCGCGGACGTCTCGATCGTCGGCTCGTGGGCAGCGCGATGGCGCTGGTCCACGCCGCGAAGGCGGAACGCCTGGGTCGAGAGGTTCAGCGCATTCTGGCCGACGAGCCGTCGCCACATCCCCAGCTGGAAGCCTACCTTCGAGGGTCGGCCGCTCTTATGCTCGAGCTCGAGCGGCGCTAGTTGGCCGAGCCCGCTTTCCAGCAGGGAACCGCCGGGGCAGCCGTTGGGTGGCTCCTGACTCAGTTCTTCATTGGAGGGCAGGTCCCCGTGCAGCTCTGGGCACCCGGTGGCGTGAACGGCGCCGAGTTCTCCGAGCTCGTCGACGACCTGACGCCCAAGAACCGCAGGTCCGGTGCCGACTATCGCGGCAAGCCCGTAGCGGACATCGACCTCGTCCACGATGGGCGCGAGTACCACGCCGCGCTGGTACAAGTCATCGACTCGGCGCGGCACTTCCTCAACGTCTCTTCATTCGATTGGAACGTGGATGCGGGCGGGCGCGACATCGCCTACCGGCTGATGGCGAAGAAGCTCGGGATCGTGGGTCCGGCGTACGAGCGCTTCTTGGCCAGGTTCGAACGCGGTCTGCCGATGGATCCCACGCACCCCGCCGTGGCGTCGCTCTATGACATCCCGATGACGCGCTTCAAGGATCTGCTGGTGTCGTACTTCATCGAGACGAGCGATCACCCGCAGGTGGCAGCCGTGCGAGCTGCCCTCCACGGGGCCGGAGTGACGTTCGACTGCGCGACCGTGCGGACATGCGGCGACCTCACACCGCTCCTGAAGCAGACCGGCACTCGCTATCGTGCCGGCCGCGGCACGCCGGAATCCGACCGCGCATGGCACGCGTATCAGGGGCTCGAGGCGCTGTTCGCGGCGCGTCCGCCCGCTCTCGGCGACGTGCGACCCCGCCGAGCACTCCGCGACTACTGCGAGGATCCGGACGCCCTTCGCCGACTCGTGCGCCGGGTGGGTCTACGCCGCACCGATCGACCCACCGAGCCATTCCCTGTGAACATCGTCGCGGATGCCAAGCAGAACATCTTCAACCTTCGACTCGGCGAGCGCAGCGAGCAGTTCCCGTACTTTGTCACCGAACCGATCCGGGACATCTATTTCATGCTGCTCGAGTTCGACATCCGGGTGGTCCTGTGGAAAGGCGTCATGGAGTTCCCATGGCATCTCGGGCCAGTACCACTGCCCGGGCGGAAGACCCTCGGCGTCGCTCCGATGCCCTTCATCCCGTGGCCCTGGTTGAACGCGGTCCCCGGGTTCGCGTGGGCAGGCGTGCCGACGAGCATCTTCTTGCAGTACCTGTTGTCCACCGACGTGCGCATCTGGTGGGGAAGCGTCAACCACACCAAGAGCTGGTCGAGCGAGTCGATGGCGCTCGAGAGTGGGATGGGCATGGCGCTCAAGTACTTCAATCTGAACGACCGCCATCGGACCTGGCACGACATGGGCGTCCTCGTGCAGGGTGCCCCGGTGAACGACGTCAACGACCATTTCGTGCAGGTGTTCAACGAGGCGCGCGTGAACAATCGCGGCTTGCCGGCCTCTCGCGGCGCCACGATTCCGCGGCTCGAGTACGGTGACTATGTCCTCACGTCGCCAGCTGTCGATGCCAGCCGGCGCTCGCGCGCCTGGGTGTTGACGACCCATCCGGAACAAGGCGACTCGAACTACCGTGGCGTGTTCGTCGCGGCCTTGGCCTCCGCCCGGCGGAACATCTACATCGAGAACTCGTTCTTCTCCGATCCGCTGATCGCTCGCATGCTCCGGCACAAAGCGAGGGAATTTCGGGGACGCGTGAGCTGTGATGGTCTCGGCGAGGTCGAGTGCGCGGCGAAGGTGCGCGACGCCGTGCAGATCTACCTCGTGCTCCCAGACTCCTCGGACAAGCCGATCGTGGATGCGGTCGGCACAGCCGACTTCTACGACATGCTGCGCCTCGGCATCAAGGTGCACCGCTGGAGTCCCGAGTCGGGATGGTCGGCCTCACGGATGCTGCACTCGAAGGTCTGGTTGATCGACTACCAGCCCGGGGAGGGCGGCTCGCCTACGTCGGCGCGGCCAACGCCACGCAGCGCAGTCATCTGGCCGACAACGAGGCGGGCATCCTGTCCGACGACCCCGATTTCGCCAGGCAGGTCTACGAGCGCATCTTTGAGCCTGATATCATGCAAGAGTCCCGTGTTGAAACGGGACAGACTTTTCGAACCGTCCGATCGTCCAATTCCGTGGTCCGGACGAGCCGGTGGCTGCGCCGCCTGCTGGTCGAGCTGTTCTGGTTCATCTGAAAATCCGGGTGCATGTCCCTCCGACACTCCTTTTCTCGCAGCGCCGTCGTCTCGCTTCTCGTCGCCGCCGGCTCAGCTTCAGGCTGCGCGCCGCTGCGTGGGTCGATGCTGCGGGCATCAGGTCCAGCGCTGCCGTGCCGGCTCCCGATGACGCCTGATCGAGCCGTGGCCGCAACGACCATCAGTTGGATGGTTCCGGCACCCGTGGACCAGCGCGAACGGCTAGACGCCTGGTGCGAGACCGCTGGGCCGCCGGTCATTGCTCCGAGGGCTGGCGGCGCCGCAAGGGCCAGCAGGACGACCTGGAACGACGGGGACAGCGTGTCGCCACGCCTGATCGCGGACCCGATCCAATCTGACGAGCTCATTGTCGTTTCCTGGAACGTCCACGCCGGCACGGGGGATGTGGCCGAACTCGTCCGGCGCCTTCGGAGCGGCGCGCTGACCGGCGGTCGACCGGCGACCCGCTTCGTGCTGTTGCTTCAGGAGGCGATGCGCGCGGGCAGTGCCGTGCCAGCCGCGCTGCCGAGCGGCGTTCGTCCACCGCGGGCGGCCGGCCTCGGGGGTTCGCAGACCGATATCGTGCATCTCTCGCAGGCGCTGGGACTGTCCTTGTACTACATGCCGTCGATGCGCAATGGTGCCCCGCGGGTCACCGATCAGGATCGCGGCAACGCCATCATGTCGACCGAGCCGTTGACCGAGTTCTCCGCTATCGAGCTGCCGTTCGAGCGTCAGCGCCGGGTGGCGATCGAGGCTACGGTGTCTGTCGGAACCCGTCCGGGAGACCGTTGGACGCTGCGGATGGTCAGCGCTCACCTCGAGAGCACGGTGCCCGCGAGCCGATTGTGGGTGCTCGCCAACGGCGCCCGCGTGAGGCAGGCGAAGGGCCTCCTCCAGGCGCTGGGCACTGATCCTGGACTCGTCCTGTCGGGAGACTTCAATACCTGGCTTGGGTTCTCCGACCCCGCCTACCGAGCGATTGACGAGCTCGTCCCGGGAATCGCTCGGGACGACCGCCGGCCAACCTTCAAGCCTTTCTTCAGGCTCGACCACATGTTCGCCCGCTTGCCGGAAGGGTGGTCGGTCGTGACCCGACGGCTCGACGACCGGCTCGGCTCGGATCACTATCCGCTTCTCGCGATGCTCCGACACGCACGGCCCGGGAGCGTGGCGCAGACCAACTGACTCGATCCAGTCGCTCTTCAGCATGACCTGACGGGCTTCGATCGCTGTGAGCTGAAAGCCTCGCTTTGAGCTGAAACCGGCTCAAGGTAAGCATGTTGCGCAGTGCTTCAAACCCGCTCGATCTGGCTGGCCGCAGCGAAACAGGCGTTCGTCGACCTGGTTCGGCCGGCGTCATGCCACGTCGCGTGTAAGTGCAGCTGAGCTACGGCATACGATCGATACCTACCGTCTTCCAGCCGTCCGAGGTCCGGCGGAAGTACAGGGTCATCGGCGTGCTCCAACCCGCGAACCGTGGATGTTCACCTCGGATCTCGACGCCGATCATCTCGCGGGTCTCGAGCAGGCCGGCCGGCATGGCAAACCGCGGAACAGCGGTCCACTCCGGTGCCCCGGCTACCGGACTCCGACCGTCGGTGGCGTTGTCGAACCGAAACCACCGCGCCTGATACCGCCCCGCGTCTCGCAGCGGAGTGGTCGCCAACTGGTCCCGGGTCGCACGCTCGGCGGCGTTGGTGCAATCGAGCCATCCATCGGTGACCAGCTGGCAATCCACCAGCGGCAAGACACCGTTCAGCCAGGCGGTCGCGATCTTGTCTCGCCGAGCGATGAGGGCTCCTACGAGGAACGCTTCGGCCGCTGGATCCGAATATTGTCCCGCTTGCACCGCAGCACGAATGGCGGAGTTGCTGAACGACGCCACCCGTCGGGCCGCCCAGAAGAGGTCGTCGGCTCGTGCGTTGTCGAATGCCGCGTTCGAGTACGGCGGAATCCAGGAGCTCGGGTCGAAGAACGTCGCCTCGAACTGACCCACCGATGGCAGATCCGGGTACGGGACCTTCACCCACGGGCGGACGGCCAGCCCGAGCGTCAGCAGGGTGCGGAGCTTCGGGCGGTTCCGCCACGCATCCTCGTTGCCAGCGGGCGCCCGCTCCGCGAGCGCGCTGCCGCTGCCCAGCGTCGCACCGAGCTCGACGAGCCAGTGCCGCACGAGCTGGCGTCCGTTGGCGTCGACCAGAACGTCGCGCGTGCCGAATGCCGCGGGCGCGTCGTGATTCAGCCAGGCGGCGAAGACCTTCAGGCCGCGCAGCTCGCGATGGTGTTCGTGGGGAAAAAGGTCGTTGGGGTCGTCGCGTCGAGTGCCGGCGTATGTGAACGGACCAAGGTCGACACCGTCCGGCTGGCGGCGCGCCACGACACGATAGCTGCCGTCGGTATGGCGTGCCGTCCGTGCCAGCAGGAGCCCCAGGTCCGTGGTGGTCATGCGGCGCCGGTGGCCGAACTGGTCGCTGACCAGCGCGATCGGGTCGATGGCGAGCTGTCCACGTTTCACACGGATGAGATGATGCGTTGGGGCGTTGTAGCCTGCAGCCCCAAGCAACGTCACAGTGAGCATCGTCGCGCCGGTCGTCCGCTCGGCATGTGCCGGCGCGTCGAATGTCAGCACGTGGCCGACACCCAAGGTGTCTCGCACGTTCAGACGAACGAGCCGCTGGGTGCCTTCGGCAGCGGTGATCGTCCACCGGTTCGCGCTGTCCTCTCTGGTCCGATCCACCCGGTTCTCACCGTCGTCCGGGACCTCGACCGTCAGCCGTCCGGGATCGGGAGGCCGGTTCGTGAACCAACTGGAGTCCGGGACTTCGTCAATCGTGTTGACGTTCATGGCGCGTATCGGGCCCTGTCCGCGAGAGCGTCCGCGGCTCTCGAGCCAGCGAGTCACGTCCGCGCTCATCGACGCCATCGAGGTTCGCGGCTTGACGCGGCTCGCGTCATGCGACTCAGGATCCGTCACGATCGGATCGTCGGGAAGAAACCGCGAGGCAACGGCCACGGTAGAGGTGGCCAGCGCGATGGTGACGACAGCTCTGAGGGCCCAGGTGCCGTTGCGTGGGGGAGTCATCGCAGGAAGCTCTCGACTCGGAGCGGGGCGCCCATGGCGACGTAGTAATTGACACCTTCCCGGCTGCCGAAGGCGACTTCAGCGCGCATCACGATCGCCCGCGCGGTCCCGAGCCTCACGCCAACGCCGTACGACTCCCGAGCGTTGTGCCACGAGAGATCCCGGAATCTCGGCGCCACGGACCCACGGTCATAGAACAGCGCGAGGTCGACGCCCGCGATCGCTTCCCAACGGTATTCGGCGTTGAGCAGCCAGGCGTTGGCGTCGCGGAAGCGCAGGTCGTCGAAGCCGCGGCTCGAGTCGCGTCCACCGAACGGCGTCATGTAGCAGAAGGGCACGCGCGATCCGGGTGCGGCCCTCAGGTGATTGGCGGTGCCTCTCACGACGATCACTCGTTTGCGGTCGAAGATCGGGACGTACTGCTCGACTTGTGTCGCCACCCGCGCGAAGTCGAAGCCGCGATCGTGGCGATCGTCGTAACTCGCGAGATACGCGACGTAGCGGCCGCCGCGGTGGGGATTGGCCGGGCGATCGAGGTACGAGGCCTCAGCAAGGCCGCCTGCCTCGAAGTAATTGGTTGTGCCGTTCAGCCCCGGTGTCGTGGCATCGACGAAGCGCGTGTCAGTGGAGGGATGGTCGCCGTCGGTGCCGGGACCGATGCGGGGATACCGCCAGGCCTCCTGTGTCGCGAGACGCAGCCAGCGTCGTGGCCGCCACCCGAACTGCACGACGTACTCCGTTTCCGAGAGGCGGAAGTTGGTGCGTTCTGATTCGCGCGAGTAGGGTCCAAGACCGAAGAACTCCTCCTCCGGAAAGTACGCCGATCGAACCGAGGTCTTGAGGTCGAGCGTCTGCTTGAGAAGTCGAGGCAGCGAGAGGTCGACGCGCCCGAGTCGATAGCCCTTGATGGTGAGCAGCGCGGTGCTGTCGACGAACAGATTGTCGTTGGCGAACGCGCGGCGGTATCCGCCACCAAACGCTAGACCGCCTCCGATGGTGATGCTGCCCATCCTGGGATAGAACCCTGCCTCCGGCGCCACGCGCTCCACCAGCCGCTTCTGCTCCGCGAAGGCCACAGCGCGATCGATGAACGTCTGAGGCGTGGCTTCGATGGCCTGCATGCGCTCGCGGCGCAGTCGATCGAGTTCCTCCGTTCGTGTTTGTGCGGCGGCTGGGAGCCACGCGAGGAGCCCGAACAGCGTGACGACGGCGGCGCCCAGTGACCGGGATGCGAACGGCAGGACCGGGGTGCCCGCCTGAGGGTTGAGGTCCCGCAAAGTCAGGATCGGGGTTGCGTGGAAGATGGCCACGCCTCTAGGTGGGTTGAGTATAGCGGGGATTGCGATAGAACTGCCGTCCCGTCGCCGTGCCGGCCCGGGAGCTCACCAGTGCAGCGCCAGGTCCACGCAGGTCGAAGACCCGGAGCCGCGTCGATCGCTGCTCATACGATGACTGTCTTGCAAGAAGAGCGGGACCCTTTCGAGTCCCGCTCTTGAACGACGGGCGAAGCAGGGTTTCTTCCCGCCGCACACGTTCTGGCGCTACCGTGTCGAGTCGAAGACGCCGCCGCTGTCGATGGCGGACTCTTCACGCTGTGCGGCACCGTCACCACCACCACACCCGAGACGCACAAGCCTGTGGCTTCGCGGAACGCGCTGCTCGTCCTGGTGCAGCTACGGGCAGATTCGCGGCGTACGGGAGAATTCGGCTAGGGGGCCGGCGGAACGAACGGGTAAGTCGCTGGCGCCTCGTTGCCAATGAACGTGCCGTTCCTATAGGTATTCAGACACACCGGATGCGCGAACACCGACGGCGGATCTGGAGGACTGTAGACGATATCGTCGGCGGTCGCTCCGCCAGCCGGATTCAGGTTGAGCACGTTGCGGACCCGCTTGGCGATCTCGTGATCGGTACACGACGTGTCGCTGCTGATCCCAAGCCCACCAATGATGACCTTCCCGTTCGGCGTGGTCTTGTAGAGAGGCACGCCGCCGCCAAAGAAGATGAGGCCCCCTGCAATCTGATTTCTGCCGCCAGAAGTGCCATCCGGCGGAGCGAGGAGCGAGGAATCGAAAAGGTTCGACTGCCCCAGGCTGTTCAGCGAATGTCCCGGCTGAGTGAAGGTGTAGAGTCTCGCCGTCGACAGCGCAAATGTACTGAGGCTGAACGCGTTGGCGGTGTACGCCTTTGCCTTCGCGATCGCCTGGCTGCCGGGCCACACCCGCGTCGGATCAACCGTCGATGTGACATACGCGCAGAGTTCTCCGTCACGATTGACGACAGCCGCCCACATCCTCGCGCCATTGAAAAGACCGCCGGCCGTCGCCGACGCGGACGCGTTCATCGCCGACCTGAGATCAGCTTCGTTCGGGAGACCGGCACAGTTCTCGGCATAGGCACTGGCGCCCATTGACGCCAGCAGGACACACGAAACGATGACTGCCTTCGTGAGGTGACCTCCGTGTGAGAATGAGCGCAGGGCGTCGGCCCCTCCGCCTCCCGTCCGGCTGTGCACGCGTACGATGCCTCCGACTGAGCCGGGTCGATCCCTTCCACCGCCGGGACCCGCTTCGGCGGTCGCGATGTGGATTCTGGTGCCACCCGACGCGAACACACGCCGGGACTTCAGGCGGTAGCACTGGGTGTCGGCGGGCGGCCTTGGAACCAGGCTCAGCGCCGTGATGGCGAGCCCCATCGTTCACTTCGGGACGCGAGACATCTCGTCGTACAAGATCGCGGACGCGATCACGCCGCCGTGGAAGTTACCCAGATCGAGTTTCTCGTTCGGCGCGTGCGCGTTCTCGTCCGGCAGGCCGACACCGAACAACACGGCAGGCAGGCCAAGAACTTCCTGGAACGTCGACACCACCGGAATCGAGCCACCCTCGCGCGTAAAGACCGGCTTTCTGCCGAAACCCCGCTCGATTGACCGTGCAGCGGCTTGGACGTAAGGATTCTGATACGCCGTCATCCACGGCTTGCCGCCGTGCATGCGGGTGAAGGTCAATTCGACGGTCTTCGGCGCAAGCTTGCGGACGTAGTCCTCGAAGATCTGCGCGATCTTGTCGGGGTCTTGGTTCGGGACCAAGCGCATGCTGATCTTCGCCATGGCCACCGCGGGCAGGACGGTCTTCGCGCCCTCAGCGGTGAAGCCCGAGAGCAACCCATTCACCTCGAGCGTGGGACGCGCCCACGTGCGCTCGAGCGTCGTGTAGTCGCTTTCGCCCGCCAGCTTCGGGATACCAAAGTCCTTCTTGTACTGTCGCTCGTTGAACGGTAGTTCGGCCCACGCCTTCCGTTCCTCCTCCGCTAACGCCAGCACATCGTCATAGAAACCCGGGATCTTGATGTGCCCCCCGCGATCTTTCATCTGGGAGATCATCTGCGCGAGCACGAAGGCCGGGTTCGCCACCGCACCGCCAAAGACCCCTGAATGCAGGTCGGTGGAGCTTCCGCGGAGATCGATTTGACAGTACACGAGACCGCGAAGACCGTAACAGATCGAGGGCACGCCACGCGCGAACATCGCGGAATCGGAGATGACGACGACGTCGGCGGCGAGCTCGGCCTGATGCTGCACGATGAAGTTGTCGAGGTTGACGCTGCCGACCTCTTCCTCCCCCTCGAGGATGACCTTGATGTTCACAGGCAGCCGACCAGCCTGTTTCAGGTGCGCTTCGATGGCCTTGAAGTGCATGAAGACCTGGCCCTTGTCGTCGGCGGCACCGCGCGCGTAGATCTCGCCGTCTCGAACGGTCGCCTCGAAGGGCGGAGACTCCCAGAGGTTGAGCGGATCCACCGGCTGCACATCGTAGTGGCCGTAGAAAAGGATCGTCGGGGCACCCGGCGCGCCCAGCCAATCTCCGTAGACCACCGGATTCCCCGGCGTGGCTTTGAGCGAGACGTTCTGGAGACCGATCCGGCGCATTTCCTCCGCGCACCACTCGGCGCAGCGGGTCACGTCCGCTCGATGCTCGGACAGTGCGCTCACGCTGGGAATCGCGAGAAACGCCTTCAGTTCGTCGACGTACCGCTCACGATGGAGATTGATGAAATCGATGATGTTGTCCATTCAACGGACTCCTCACGCGGGAGGTGAGCCCGCGCGCGTGTCGTCAGGTTCCCCGCCACTCGTCGGCGTCGCACGTGGCGCGGCCCTCGTGTCGCAGTTTCTCCAGGTGCGCGCGAACATTCTCGCGCGCGAGCACCACGAGCCCCGGGGCCAGACCATCATAGATGGAATCCGTGATCATCTGTACGGTGGACGCGCCTCGCCGGAGCGCCTCGATCACCTGCGCTTCACGCCGACGCCGATGGGCGAGCGTCACGCTCAGGACGCGGGCGGGCTCGTCGATGGCGGGACCGTGGCCCGGCAGCAACCGCTGCGGCTCCAGCGCGAGGATCCGCTCGAGCGACGCCACGTACTGAATGAGATCGCCGCCCCGACTGTGAATGATGGCGACGCTCGTGCCAGCATGCACGAGATCACCTGTGAAGACGGTGCTCGAGGCCTCGTGCCAGAACGCCAGATGATCGGGGGCGTGCCCAGGTGTGTGGAGTGCCGTCAGCTCGGTACCACCCACGGCGAGTCGTGCACCGTCGGCGACGTGGTGCCAGTTGACTCCGGCGGGATCATACTCGGGCCACACGTGCTTGCCGAACCGCGCGACCCGCAACCGACGCGCCAACGCGGGGGCGCCAGACGCGTGGTCCACGTGCGCATGCGTCACCAGTACGTCGGTCAACGGAGAATGCCGAGCGGCGGTGTGGGTGGCGATCACCTCGATGTGCTCCTCCGTCCCGATGCCCGCGTCGATGAGACACGCCGGCCCGCCCGCCGGGGCCAGGAGATACGTGTTGTTTCCGGATCCGGTGAACGCGCTCGCGTTGCGGACCTCGAGGAGCATCGGCTCGAACATGTGCCGTCAGAAAGAGTAGCGGAACGTGAGCGAGAGATGCGAATTCCGGCGGAACTGGCCGAGAAAGTCGTCCGGCTCACCGCGAATCAACGCACCGGCCACGGTCGTTCGCCAGTGTGTGCCGGAGCTCCTCGAGAGCTCGCCCTTGAGGTACACACCATCGCCGGTCTGTCGGAGCGCGCCTTCGACCGCGGCCGAGCGCGTCGAGTCGATGGTGTACGAGGCCCGTCCAATGAACGAGCGCGTCGTCCCGCGGTCCGGTGCAAACGTGGCGGTCCCGCCGGCGCGGGTGACAACCGAGCCTGCATAGCCGCCGATGAGGAGCCACTCGCCCATTTGCCGTTCGGCCTGGGCGACGAAGAGCACGAACTCGTCGGTGCCAGGTGTCGACGTGGCGAAAAACGCCGCTTCGCCTTTCAGCGTGACCCACCGGGTCGGCAGCGCGACGTCGCCGCCGTACATGCGCATCCGCGAATAGGTTCTGACCAGTGCCAGGGGCCTGGAGACGGGGGACATCAAGACGGTGATGCCGGCTGGTGGCTGGGGCAGCGAGGGGCCGGGTGGCACGCCGATCTGCACGTTCGGCAGATGGTTGAATCCGTTGAAGAACGCCACCGCATATTCGTAGCCGGCTCCGACGTGGCTGTAACGCGCCCCTGTCTGTGTCGATCCGGGCCAGGACTCGGGTGGGGTCGCATCGGTGATCGACACGCCGTCCGGCACGACGGTCCAACGTTGGTCGAGCAGTGGGACCCGGCTTGGCGTGAACCACGGCACCACCACGAGCTCGATCGTGTCACCGCCCTTGGCATAGGCGAGCCTGGCGCCGCGCACAGCCAGAAAGTCGTTGTCGATGACCGCCATGTAGTCGCGTGGCGCAAAGCGATCGGTCGGTGTGACGATGTCGACCTTGCCCCAGCGAATGAATTGCTTCCCGACATCGAGGGCGAGCCCACCCCGGCTGATCGCCGCCGAGAGCCGGCGCATCGCCAGCGCTGGACGTCGGACCGTCCGGTCATCGAACCGCGTCCGCCACGAGCGGTCGACCTGGTTGTAGCTGTTACCGCGCGCCTCCACCCCGCTGGAAAGCCGGAACCAGGACGTCGCGCGAATGAACACCTCCTCGCGGGCCAACAGGTCGGCAATCGCACGTTGCGTATCATTCGCCGCACGCTGGGGAAAGAGCGTGACGCGCGCCTCGACTAAGCCCCGGTGTGTCACGCTCTGAGCGGCGGCTGGTCTCGCGTCAACGAGCTTCAGCAGCGTCGTCGCGAGGACGACGCTGTGCCGGAGTGTCACGACTGGCGCCGCAGCGCCTGAAGGGTGAAGTCCTCGTCTTTCATCGGCACGTTGTATTGGAGCTGCTCGAGCGTGAGGCGCGTGCGGCTGCCCGTCCGGAGGTCGCTCATCTCGAGCCGCCGGGCGGTCCACACGCCTTGCACGTTCGCCATGTCGCGGTAGTCTAGACGCCGGACCACCTGTTCCTTGATGTAGCTGTCGAGCTGGGCGAACGTGTACGTCGCCTTCCGGACCCACACGATCGAGCGAGTGTACTGCGAGGACTTCGCCTGCCTTGGCACGGACTGGATCTTCCAGCAACTCTCGCCGTCGATGGTCTCATCGCCGAGAATCGAATAGTCGAACTGGTCGACGTCCCGCTCCTCGAGGTCCTCGAAGCTGAAGTCCGTGCCGAAGAAGCGCTGCGAGCGATCCTGAAAAGCGATCCGGCGATCGCGCTCGATACTGGGTGTCCACATCCATTGGTCGGATGCCCGGTCCGTGTGATTGACGACGAGCAACGCGACGCCTTTCACTTCAGCAGGCACGGTAAACCGCAGAATCATCTTGCTCGAGCCGTACGAGCCAATTCGCTCGAGCACCCACCGCTTGTCCGAGACCTTGCCCTTGGCGTTGAAGACCTGCAGGACGCCTTCGTAGCGCTGCGAGCGCACGTTCGACCGCTTCTGCACCTCTTGCACGATCTGGCGCGCGTCCTGCGCCGCCACGCCGTCGGGCGCCAATACCACCACGAGTGCGATCCACAGAGCGACGGCTCTACTCATACTCGAGCGCCTCCACAAGGGATCCGCGCACGGCCGATTCAGCGGGCCACAAGGACGCGACGAACGCAGCCGCCAAGATCGTCGGCACCAGCGCCACCATCGTCGTCACTGGGAAGACGTACTCGAGCCGCATGCCGGCGATGTCGTGCTCGACGATCTGGAGGATGTAGTACAGGTTCAGGGCACCCAGCGCGAACCCGAGAATCAGGCCCAACGTGCCGATGCTGACGGCCTCCATCCAGATGGTTCTTCGAATCTGACCACGCAGGCCGCCAACCGCTTTCAACACACCGAGCTCACGTCGCCGGTCGATGATCGACACCGTGAGCGTGTTCACGATGCCGAGAATGGCGACGAATACGGCAACGGCGATCTGCACCGTTGTCAAGCCGAACCACTGGTCGGTGATGCGCAGGATGTAGTCACGCAACTCGCGGTTCGTGAACACGAAGACCTGTCGTTCGCTGGCGAATCGTTGCAGAATGGCCGCCTTCGCGTCGGCCGGCGATGCGTCTGGCGTGAGATAGACGCGAAAGAGATTGATCGAATCGTCTCGCCAGTACCGCTCGTACACCGTGCGATCCACGAGGATTGAGCCCTGCTGATCCGAGTAGTCGAGCACGACCCCGACGATGGGTAGGCTGATGAGACCGTGCGGCGCGGGAATCGTCAGCACCTGGCCCGCGTGGAGGCCGTGGAGCTTCGCCAGGTTGTCGGAGATCATCACCCCCTCACCGGCGGCGGCGAGCCGGTACATCTCCGTCGCGTCTCCCTCGATCGGCGGACTCGGGGCCATCTCGGCCACGCTGCCGATTTCGACCGCCACGATCATGACCGGTGCGCCGTTGAAGAGGATGCGGGCATTGCGCACCTTCTGCACGCGGGCGATCCCTGGCAGCGCCGCCAGCGTCTCCCCCATCGGCCCCGGGAATCGCAGCGTCCTGCTCACGATCTCTGGCGAAGGACTGACGAAGAGGTCCGGATTGAGCGTCGTCGTGGTCCAATCGAGAATGGAGTCGTAGCTGGCGCGGGCCATGCCGGCGAACGCGGTCACGAGCGCCAGCGACAACATCAAGGCCGCAACGCTGGCGGATGTTCGGCGTGGTGTCTGGATCAGACTGTCGGCGGCAAGGGCCCCCTCGACCGGCCGCATCCACTTCAGCACCGGCCGCAGTGCCCGGCCGAGCCACTGGGCGAGCAGCGGCCCCAGCAGCAGCGCCGCGAGAATCGCCAACGCGTAGCCCACATAGAACGCCACTCGCGACGAGGCAGCCGTCAGACAGAGGATGGAGGTGATGACGAACGCGGCAGCGGCCAGTGCTCGAAGACGGCTTTCTCCCACGGAGAGGACCTGGTACTTCCCCTTCTGCAGCGCCTGCACGGGATCCACTCGAGCGGCCTGTCGCGCCGGGATGAAGGCGGCGACGAGGCTCGTGCCGATGCCGATGATCAGCGACAGCGCCAGCAGTGCGGGATCGGTGGCCACCTCGTCCGCGCGCTGCGCGACACCGTACACGTCCTTCATCACACCGCCGATCGATGCCGCAATCCCGCGGGCCATCACGAGCCCGAGCAACACCCCACCCAGGGAACCGATGAGGCCCGTGACGGCGCTCTCGAGCAGGAAGAGCCCGCGGACCTGCCCACCGGTCGCGCCGAGCGCGCGCAGAATGCCGATCTCCGAGCGACGCTGGGTCACGGCGATGGCGAACGAGTTGTAGATGATGAACATCCCGATGAACAGCGCGAAGAGGCTCGAGATGTTGATCATGATCGAGTACGACGCGGTCATCGCCTCGAACTGTCGTCCACGCCCCGCCGGGGCGTCGATCTGGAAGCCTGGTCCAAGCAGCTGGCGCAGCTCCTCTTGCGCCTTCTCGATCGACGCGCCGTCGCGCGTGGCCAGATCGATGCGGTCGAACGTTCGTCCGCGGCCGAACATGTGCTGCGCCGCGTAGATGTCCATGATGGCGAGATTTCCGCCAAACGCCGAGGTCAAGCCGGACGACCGCATGATGCCGCGGACCGTGAACGCCCGCGGCCCCAACACCGTACCAAGCGTCACGGTGTCGTTCACGGCGAGGTCATTCTTCTCGGCGAACTCCTTCGCCAGCATGATGGAGTCCGGCTGTGCGAGGAACACCAGGGGATCGTCGATGATCGCTTCGTCGGCGTCCTCGAGATCGTAGTCGCGCAGACTGCGATCGCCGGTCATGTCGGTGCCGAGGACCAGCAGGTTGCCCTGCCCCGCGATCTGGCTGTCGACAGTGGCCTCGATCACGGGCACGGCCACCCGCACGGTCGAGGCGCTCTGCACGCTTTCGAGGACAGCTTCGTCGAATCCGGTCTCCCCCGCCGTGACCTGCAGCTCGGTCTTCCCGGCTATGCGATCGACGGTGCTGTTGAAGGCGAACAGCACGCCCTGGTTGGCCGTGTGCATGCCCACGAAGACGGCGACGCCCAGCACGATGCCGGCGATGGTCAACAGCGAGCGCACGATGTGCTTGCGGAAGTACGGCCAGCTGATCAGGCGTAGGAGCATCATCGCCGTACGTCCTGCTCGATTCGGCCGTCGCGGAGCGCGATGGTCCGGTGGCACCGCGCGGCCACGTTGGGATCGTGGGTGACGATCACGATGGTCGACCCGAGGCGCTCGTGCAGATCGTCGATGAGCTGCAGGATCTCCCGGCCGGTGCGCGTGTCCAGGTTGCCGGTGGGCTCGTCGGCGAGCAGGATGGGAGGATAGATCGACAGGGCGCGCGCGATCGCCACGCGCTGGCGCTCACCGCCCGAGAGCTCTTCGGGCAGATGCTGCGTGCGATGCCCAAGCTGCACGAGTTCCAGGAGCGCCGACGCACGTTCGTGGACCTTCGATCGTGACCAGCCCCGGAGGTGCAAGGGCAAGCCGACGTTCTCGAGACAGGTCAGGGTCGGCAGTAGATTGAAGAACTGAAAGATGAACCCGATCTTGTCGCGCCGGACCCTCGTCAGGCTATCGTCCGACAGTCCGTCGAGCGCGTCTCCATCGATCCGCACGACGCCTGCCGTCGGCCGGTCCAGTCCGCCCATGAGATTGAGCATCGTGGACTTCCCGGAGCCGGACGGTCCGACGATCGACACCACATCCCCCTTGTCGATCGAGAGGCTGACCTCGTGCAACGCGGTGACGTTGCGCTTGCCGTCGAACTGTTTGGTGACACGGGCGAGGTCGATCATGGTCGTGTCCGCAGCGGGGGAGCCGCGAAGGTCAGGCTGGCTTCCGGGCCCCAGGCCATTATGTGAATCGTTTCACAACGAAGTCAAATTCGGCCTGAAATGAAGTAGCATTTCACGCCCGTGTCGCCTTCAGCCGCCATCACCGACACCTTCACCCCGGATGAAGCCCGCGTTCTCGCGCGGTACTTCACCAACGTCGATCGACCGGTCTTCGCGCTCACGAACCTCCCAGAGACGGTCAAGGGCGCGCTATTCGCGCGGTACTCGCGCTCGTCGAAGTCTCTGCGGAGGCTGTTCCTCGACGAGTTCCTGGGGCAAGCCGGTGTCGAGAGCCCGACGTTCGATGCCTCGCCCGTCGGCGTCGAGCGAGCGGATAAGCTCTTCGCGCGCGTGCTCAGCGAGTACGGTGACGACTCGGTCGCGCAGCTCGGAGGAGCGCACCTCGCGTGTGAGGGAGTGTCGAACGTGCTCACGAAGGTGCTCGAGTGGGGACGTCTGATGGCGTATCTCGAGCAATCGACGCGATACGTGCCGTACACCGATCAGCCTGGCGGACGCTGGAAGTACCACGTACCGGCTGAGCTCGCCGACGGTCCGCTGCGCGCGCCGTTCGTCCGCGCCATGGATCTCGCGTTCGAAACCTACGCGAAGTGGATTCCCTCCGCTGAGGATCACTTCCGGCGCAAGCATCCCAAGGCCGTCGAGGACTCCGACGCCGTCTATCGCTCCGTCATTCGCGCGAAAGCGCTCGACACGCTGCGGGGCCTGCTCCCAGCCTCCACGACGTCGAACGTGGGGTTGTTCGGCACCGGACAGGCCTACGAGGCACTGCTCATGCGGATGTTCGCGCACCCCCTCGAGGAGGTGCGCGCTTGCGCCGCCGCCATGCTCGTCGAGCTTCGGCAGGCGATCCCGGCGTTTCTGGCACGCGTGGATCAGCCAGGTCGCGGCGCACGAACGATCGACTATCTCGCGACCACGCGCGCCAGCTTTGCGGCGGCCGTACTTCCGCTCATCGCGAGTTCGCGGGCAGACGTCGAGGGACGATCAGACGCGGTCGCGCTGAGCGAGTTCGATGCAGAGGGGGAGGTCAAGGTCGTCGCATCGGCGCTCTATCCGCTGTCGGACCTGTCAGACGCTCGAGCCCTGGAGCTGGCCCGTCGGCTGTCCACCGACGAACGGGTCGCCTTGCTGCGCGCATATGCTGGTGACCGCACGAATCGTCGTCACCGCCCAGGGCGCGCGTTCGAGCGGACGCGGTATCGCTTCGATGTCCTGACGGACTACGGCGCCTTTCGTGATCTGCAACGCCATCGGTTACTGACCCTCGACTGGCAACCGCTCAGCACTGATCACGGGTACGTTCAGCCATCGGCCATCGAAGAGATCGGCGCGCTGTCGGAGTGGCGGGCCGTGATGGACGCCTCTGCGGAGCTGCACGACGCCCTGGTCGCGCGGGGGCGCCGAGAGGTCGCGCCGTATGCGGTCGTCATGGCGTACCGCGTTCGCTTCTACATGGACATGAACGCGCGCGAGGCGATGCACGTCATCGAGCTCCGCACGGCTCCGCAAGGCCATCCGGCGTACCGCCGCGTCTGTCAGCGCATGCACCAGCTGATCGCCGATGTCGCCGGCCATCGCGCCATCGCCGCGGCGATGCAGTTTGCCGATCACAGCGCCGTGGAGCTCGAACGACTCGAGTCCGAGCGGGCCCTCGAGGCGAAACGGGCGAGATCGCGCGCCCGTGAAAATTGAATCAGTGGGTCATCCCGTACATGACATAGTTGACCATGAACTTGTACGCTTCATTGGTCGACTGCGGATTGTAGAGATCCTGCGCGGACCATTCGACGTAGTCGCCGAGATCGACGTTGTAGTTGATGATCACGCTCAGAGGACGCGACGGATCGTTGCCTTCGTGGATCCCGAAGAACTCCGCCATCAGCCCCCGATCGCCGAGGTAGCCGGGATACGGGACGCGCAGCGTGTCGATTTCGAAGAACGTGTGGAAGATCGGGTGGCCGAGCTCGAGGCGCTCGATCTTCGCGGCCGGTAGGACACGCCGCATCGCTCGTTCGAACACCGCCCACTCGGGCGGGAAGTGGAAATCATCGACGATGAGGAACCCGCCCTTGGCGAGATACTCACGCAGGCCCGTGACCTCGGTCTCGCTCGGATGCCAGTAGCCAGGCTCGGACAAGTACGCAACGGGAAACCTCAACAATCCCGGATCGTCGAACGTGTGGACGTTGCTCGCATCCGTCCACGGCTTGAGCTCGGTGATCTCCTTGAGGATCGTCATCAGGTTCCGCTCCATGACGGGATAGTCCGCGGCCCATCCGCCGTAGGTGGAGTACTCCGCCCGGACGAAGGTGAACCGCCCGTCATAGGTCGCGTTTGGGTACCGGCCGAATCGGTTATAGCCGAAGAATCCACGTCGCTGCGAGGCTGCCGCCAGCGGCAACGCGATGAGAATGATTGCGGCGAGCACGACCACAGCGTGACATCGGCGCATGGCTGCCACTCAGAAGATGGCGATCGGATTGACGGGCGAACCGGTGCCATTCGGGATCGGCAAGGGGCCGACCGTCAGCATCACCTCCCACCGGTTTCGAGCGGCCGCCATCGTCGCGAGCGCATCCAGGTCGGAACGGTCGATGAGCATGATGCCGAGGTGCGCGATCGCGAAGTTGTGGAGCGCCAGCCGTGGCAGATCCCCTGCCGGACCGGGTACGTATCCCGGCGTCTCCCAGCCGATGAGCGCTACGTCCCGCCTCTTCAGCCAGGGGATGACCGTGTTGTCGAGCCCCGCCGATCCCTCGTCTGTGTTCCACGGTCCAAGGGCCGCGCCGCGCGCCCAACGGCCCCACCGCAGCAGGAAGGCATCCCCAGCACCGACACGCACGCCGGCCTTCCTCTCCCACGCCTCCAGATCTTCGGGAAAGATGCGCGTGCCCGGCTCGAGATAGGGTACGCCTTTCAGGCGCGGCATGTCGTACAGCACAGCGCGGGTGACGATGCCGTTCTTCATGTTGAGCACGGAGTTTCGTTGCGCGCCGCGCTCCTTCGACACGTTGCCGTCGACCGGGTAGCCGTTCCACATCTTGCCGTTGAAGAAGATGTGCGCGAACGAATCGATGTGGGTCGCACCGGCCCCATGAATGCACGGGTACGCGATGCGATCGGTCGCGGCGTTCTGATTCGCCGCCGTCATGGCCCACTCGGCCGGACACGGCACGTCCGCCGCTTTGCTCGTCGCCGCGTTCGAGGCGAGTGAAACCGTCACGCCTTCCTTGACGAGCGCGGCGGCTTGCCTGCGTTTTGCCGGTGTGATGAGGTTGAGTGCGCCCATCTCATCGTCCTTGCCCCAGCGTCCCCAGTTCGTCAACTCGGTCTGCCAGCGCTCGTACTCCGCCTGTGAAACCAACGGACGGGACGACCCGGACCCTTGAGCGATGGCCGTCGCGCGCGGCCCGAGGAAGATGAGGCCGCCAACGATGGCGCCCGTCGCACCCAACAGGAACCCGCTCGCCGTTCGTCGAGTCGCCATCGGTACTTTCCTCCAGGGCGCGATTCTACAGCCGTCGGGCTCTGGTGATACCTCGGCCGCGGGACGGCTCAGAGACGGTCCGTCAGGCCTTCTCCTCGTCGTCGTGCTTGGCCCAGAAGCGGGCGTACTCCTCGTAGAACGTCAGCGAATCGAACCCCTTCATGCGATCGACGAACAAGACGCCGTCCAGGTGATCGGTCTCGTGCTGAATGATGCGCGCGGGGAAGTCTTTCGCGCGGAGCTCAATCCGGGTGCCATCTTTGTCGAGTGCACGGACTTTGACGTCGCGGAGCCGTGGGACCTTGCCCCTGATGTCGGGGATGCTCAGACAGCCCTCCCAGTCCTCGACCAGATCCGACCCGACAGCAATGATCTCAGGATTGATGACCGCAATGGGCTCGCTCTCCGACTCGTCGTCTTCTCGCGCGTTCAGATCGGCGACGAAGAGGCGAATCCCCTCGTGCACCTGCGGCGCCGCGAGGCCGACGCCCCGGTACTCCACCATCGTCTCAATCATGTCGACGATCAGCTTCTGAATCTCCGCGGTTCGTACGTCGGACGGCGTGAGAGCGCGCGCCTTGGCGCGGAGCGCTGGGTGACCCATGCGCGCGACTTTCAAGATAGCCATGCACTCGGAATTATACTGGTGTTGGCGTTGGCTCCGCCCCGCGTATGAGTCTCGATGAATCGCACGCGTACCGCTTCTGTCCACGATGCGGCGGCGCGCTCGATCGCCGGCTGCTGAAGCCGACCGAGCCTGAACGGCTCGTCTGCATTGCCTGTGGCTTCGTCTTCTATCTCGATCCGAAAATCGCGGTCGGCACCATCATTCGCACGGACTCGCAGTCGCTCGTGCTCGTCCGACGGGCGATCGATCCTGGCTACGGGAAGTGGGTGTTCCCTGGCGGCTACGTCGACCGCGGTGAGCCGCTGACCGTGGCGGCAATTCGCGAGGCCCGCGAGGAGTGCGGACTCGAGGTCCGCCTCGACGGCCTCGTCAACATCTACTCCTACCCAGGTCGGGCCCCCGTCATCGTGGTCTATGCGGCGACCGCCCTCGGCGGAACGCTGTGCGTCGACGACGAAGGGCTCGAGATCGCCGAGTTCACCGCTGCCGCGATCCCCTGGAACGACCTCGCGTTTCGCAGCACCTCTGAGGCACTTCGCGACTACCTGGCGGGTCTCCTGCATCCCGTGTCCGCCTAGGCGACATTTCGAGGAATCTCGGGCTGATTCGCGCGGCGGCCCTCAAATCTGTGACGCCGCGCACAGATCTGTACTCGGGGACGACGTGCTTGGGTCCCGTGCGCGGCACGGAGACGCTGCGTCGCCACACGTCGTCTGGACCGGAGCCGCCTCCGCCGCCGCCGCCCGCTCCACCGCCACCACCGCCGCCGCAGACGCCGGCGCCTGGTGGATTCGATCTGGCGAGCGTGACCGTGGTTGGCAGTCCGGACGTGCGGGGCTGGCCGATCACCTCACGCATCACCGATCTTCGGTTCGGCGGTGGGCAGATCCACCTGAATCACACGAGGCGTGGGCAGTGGCCGCCGGTCGTCATTGCGAACGACGGGACGACGCAAGAGTCCACGTTGTGGGTGTTCTTCAGGATCAGCGGGAAGTGGTACGGCACGGGCGCCGTGCGGTGGAGGCCCTATCAGACGGACAAGGCGCTCTCGAAGCCGTCCGACATCGGTCCGGGCTGGCTGTACGACTCGAGCCGGTGGGGGCCGATGGCGAACTACGTTCCACGTCCCGGCGAGCTCGTGGGCTTCATGATCGCGGCGGGCTCAACGCGCTCGGATGCGAACATCCGCGTGGCGGAACGCTCCGGCGTGACCCTGATTCCATTCCCGTCCGACAGCGGGCGGTCCAGCTACCCGCCTTTCGCGTGGGAGGAATGACGAAATAGGAATCAGGGAAGATCGACGACTGAACCACACGAAGGGCCGGCATCCCATCGAAGGGAGCCGGCCCGTTGTCGTTTCGGCGCGAACCTGAGAGCCCCGGAACCTCGAACCCAGGAACCCTGCTAAAACGAGAGCCTGAACCCGAGCTGGAGCATTCGCGGCAGATAGGCGACGTTGAAGTTCTGCTGCGGCTGGCCGTAGAGCGGGCTCACCTCGGCGGTCACGTAGGTGCCGTAGTTCGCGTGGTTGAACAGGTTGAACACTTCAAACGACCCTTCAAAGGACGCCCGACCATAGATGCGGAATTTCCGCAGGAATCGGAGGTCGACGCGGTGGATGGGAGCGCCATAGGTGCCGCCGGTGTTGGGATCCACGGCGCCGTTGGGAAGGCGACGGGTGTCCGAGAAACGACCTGGGCGGTTTCTGAACACCACGCTACCGTCCGGTCGCATGGCGAACGAGAGGTTGCCGCTGTTGCGGAGGTCTGCACCGTAGCTCGAGCCCATGGCCTGGCCCGAGCCGAAGAAGTACAGGCCGCTCGCCTGAACGCCGTACGGCATGTCGACAATCGCGTTGAATACCGCGCGATGCCGCTGATCGCCAAGCGCCGGGAACCACGAGTCGCCGACGTCGGCCGGCACCGGGAACGTAACCCGCTGATTCCCAGAGACCGGGGCTGGTATGTAGTCGTGGAACTTCGAGAGCGTATAGGTCGCAGAGCCTTGCCAGCGCTGGCTGAAACGCTTGGTGAACCCGGTCTCGAGCGCATGGTAGTTCGACTTGCCCGCCGAGAAGGTCTGTAGCGTGATGCCCAGGTCCGGCCAGGGACGGTTCGCAAGCACCGAGAACGGCAGCGGCGCGCCGGTGGCAGGGTCGAACTTCAGGTTCGTGTTCTGGTTGTACTGCTCTCGGCGTCCCGCGTTCCACTGATAGTCAGCCTGGAACGACATGCTGTCGCTCAGCTGTCGTTGGAAGCCGATCGAAGTCTGATGGCTGTACGGGACCCTGTTTCGGTCGCTCGCGATGTAGCCCGCCACATCACACCGGATCGTGGGATGCGAGGGGCACGTCAGCAGGTTCTGATCCGACAGCACGTTGGCACCGGCTGGCACAGGTCGGAAGTTCAGGCCAGATCCCCCGTACGGGTTGCTGAAAAAGTCCGCCCGTCCATCGTAGTTGGCCGAGTAGAGGACGTAAGACAAGTTCGCAGGAATGTGATGGGACCACTGGTCTTTCGGGCCGATGAAGTAGAGCCCCCACCCGCCGCGATAGACGGTCTTCTTGTCGTTGGCGCTGTAGGCGAAGCCGAGCCGCGGTCCGAAGTTGTTGAACTCGTTCGGCACGCTGTTCCGCAACGGCGGCACACTCCACTGCTGCCCGGCCCAATTGTGGGAGTAGTCCCAGCGGAGGCCGAGGTTCAGCGTGAGGTCCGAATTGACATGCCAGTTGTCCTGGAACCAGGTGCCGACCTTGGGTGTCCGGTTGGTCCAGGCCCACTTGCCGAAGCTCTGGTAGTACCGCACCCCAAGAGGCGACAGCGCGTTGAGGTTCCACGTCTTCGGGTCGTTCCAAACGGGGAACAAATCCTCCACGTTGGCCGGCACAGGACCGCCGCGCGCGTCGTACGCGCCATGCCGGGCGTTCTGCCACTCGTAGAAGTCGTGGTTGAAGAGCAGGTCGGCGCCCATGTGGATCTCGTGGGAGCCCTTGGCGTTCCAGATGGTGCTGAAGTCGTCACGCAGCGACCACATGTGGCCGTTCAGCCGCAGCGGCAGCGCCTGACTCTTGCCCAGCGTGTAGCCGCGCAGAAAGACGATCGGTGATTCCTCCAGTCCAGGCAGTCCGTACTGGTCAGAGAACGCGACGAACCAGCCGACCTTCACCTCGTGCACCGATCGCTGGCCCAGCATCTGGGTCAGGGCGACATACCCCTGGTAGTTCTGATACTGGCGCGTGCCAAGCGTCGAGGGGTGGCCGATGAGCGATCCGCCGGTGAAACTGCCGATGTCGATCGGCATGTCGTTGTTCCAGAGGTTACCGCGCATCAGCAAGCGGTTCCGGTTATTCAACTGCAGGTCGCCGCGGAAGCCGGCCTTGTGCTCGACCCGCGTGACCGTGAGCGGGTTGATGTTGAAGCGCGGGTACGCGCCACCGAACGTGAACGTGAACGGCTCGCGCTCGAGCTCGTAGTAGCCGAACACGTGCGCCTTGTCACGGATGATCGGACCGCCGAACGTGCCACCGATCTGCTGGTTGGAGTACGGCAGCACACGTTTTGCGACGAAGTCAGCGGCGTTGAACTTGTCATCGCGGAAGTACCCGTAGTACGAACCAAACGGCGTATTCGCACCCGACTTGGTCACCGCATTGACGAGCACGCCTTGCGATCGACCCTGGGTGGCGTCGAACCGGGCGCTCATGAACTGGAACTCGCCGATGGCGTCACGGGCGAACTTCGGCTGGCCGAAGGTCGACTGCGCCATCGTGTTGGTCACCTGCTGGCCGTCCAGGATGAGCTGGTAGTAACCCGGGTCGCCGCGCTGCGAGCCACCGCCGGTCGTGCCGCCGATGCCGGTCGGCGACTCGCCGACGTCGTTCGCGCGGCTACCAGGCGCGAGCACCGTCAGGTTCATCCAGTTACGGCCATTCACTGGTAGAGATTGCATCTGCACGGGCGTGATGTTGCCACCCAACTCGGACGCGGTCGTGTCCACGAGCGGCGCCTGGCCGCTCACCGTCACGGTTTCCTGCAGGGTCGAGACCGCGACTTTGAAGTTGAGCGTCACGTTCTGGCCCACCAGTAGCTGGACGTTGTCGCGAGAAGCCGTCGTAAACCCGGCCAACTCGGCGGTGACCCTGTACATGCCCACGCGCAGGGCCGGAATGCGGTAGGCCCCCTCGCCACCGGTCACGCCGACCACGGCGACGCCGGTGTCCAGGTGCGTCGCGGTAATCGTCACACCGGGAAGCACCGCGTCTGTGGTGTCCGTGACCACGCCAGTGAGCGTGGCATCTTGAGCGCGCGCCGCCCATGGAACCGAAACGAAGAGGATCGTGCAGAGCAACGAAACGAACCCACGAGACATGTACCCTCCCGGAATACCGAACGAGGCACAACGCCGACGCGATGACTGCTGGCTTCGTTCGACGATTGAAACGGTCGAAATCGCGCGCGCCGAAGCCCGTGGCGAGATCGAGAGGCTGCCGCCGATGCCGCAGCCCAAACCGAGCGGTGCCCCGGTCGAGCGCTTGAGCTTAGGAGCAGGGCAGGCTGTTGTCAAGAGGCGAGGGATGAAGTGGCGCGTCTTCCTGACCCCATGCTCAAAACGGACAACGACAGATTGGATCGGGCGGACGTGAAACTCGCCCCAGAGGGGTACTTCAGTCGGCGAGCCCCTCGGCCTTGCGCTCGGCCGCCGTGATCTTGCCTCCGGCGGCAAGAATCTCGCGATCCCGATCGATGGCGACCGGCGCGACCGTCACGTATCTCGCGACGACCGGCGCGGTTCCGTCGATCTTCAACTGACGCATCAGAAATGCGAAGCGCTGTTCGAGCGACGCGCCGATCGCCGCGCGCGCCGATTCGGGCATGTTCCACATCTGACGCTTGAACGGACCGATCGCCTTCTTGCGCGCCTTGTAGATGAACTGCTCTTCGGTATCCTTGGGCTTCCGCTCTTCCGTGGCGTTCGCACGCAGCCAGTCGTACATCTCGGTCTTCAACGAGGCCGGGAACTGCGGATGCTCGTACACCATGTTCTGGAAGTCGGTGGCGAGGTGAATCTCACACGCCCCCACGCGCGGGAAGTTGTCGAACGCCTCCGGTGGCAGCGTGGAGGCGCCATGTTGCACGGCGCCGCCCAAACCGTACTCCTGGCGCGCCACCCGTGAGAGCTCCTCGAGCGTCACCAGGTCGATCTTGACGTCGGTCCGCACCGTGCCGTCGGCGTTGATGAACCCGCCGTGCGCCGTGCCGGTCTGCACGCTGATCTTGCTGAGGCCGACCAGGTGTGCGCCTCGCTCCTTCAGCTTACGATTGAAGCCCTTCATGTAGGCATGGAGCTCGTGCACGTCGGAGTTCTTGCCACCCACTTCGCCAATCTCGCCGCCGACCGAAATCGTCACGCCCGCCGGTTCGCACTGGCGGATGAACGCCGCGAAGTCGGCCGCGAGCGTCACGTTCACCTCTTGCTGCTCGTCGAGGGTCGGCTTGTCGAGATCGACGAGGGTCGAGGTATCGATATCGATGTTGTAGAACCCAGCAGCGATCTCCTCCTTGATCAGCCCACGCAGGGTCTCGAGCTCCTTGTCGCGCTCCGGGCTGTGGTACTTCTTCGCGTTCGTCTGGACGTGATCGCCCTGGATGAAGAGCGGTCCCCGGAACCCTTCGCGCAGCGCCGCGGCGAAGAGCACCGCCACGTACTCATGTGGACGCTGCTCGGTATACCCGATCTCCGACCGGGCGATCTCGAAGATGAAGGCGCCGGCGTTGAGCGACCTGGCAGCACGAATCACCGCCCGGGCCGTGTCGTACGTCATCGCTCGGACGTTGATGGCCGGCACCGTGAAGCCACCCGTCTCGCCGCGGCCCATCGCGAGGTAGAGATCGTGAATCGACGCGGGACGAATCCCCGCGGCCGCGGCCACCGATCGAATGATCCAGCGCGCCGTCCCCCTCAGCTCGGCGTCCGCGCCAAACACAGCGGTCCAGGCGAGCCGATCGACCGTCTCGGCGGTGAAACCGTCGAGGTTCGTCACGCTGACGCGGTCGCTCAACACCGTGGCGGCGCTCGCGACCGCATCCGTCATCTCTGTGATCGATGTAAACATAGCAACGTCTTCTTTTGCACTGGCGCTGGGGCCCCACCCCTGCCGCGAACTGACGCTGACATCCTCGCTCGGATTTCCATGTCCTCGCTCGGATGTGGCCGCGGGCGCTTTTACGCTGGCGGCGAGTCCCGCCCCACCTGCCTTACCAGGCCCACCAGGCCTAGCCGGCCTTTGAGGCGCTGCGGGCGCTCACGATGATAGCACCGGGAACACGAACTCTTCGGTCGTGACGGCGCTTACGGCGGCCTCGACCATTGCCTCGACGGGCAAGGCCTGCTCCGCGGCGAGCACCTGATCCATGCGAGCGCGTGTCGCCGGATGCCGCGGCGTGAAGAGCGTGCAACAGTCCTGGTCCGGGAGGTTGGAAATCGAGAGTGTGCCAATCCGTGCGGCCTGGTCTGCGATCTCGTCCTTGTCCATTCCTACCAACGGGCGCAGGATCTCCATCGACGCCGCCGCCGCAATCGTCGTCAGATTCTCGAGCGTCTGGGAGGCGACCTGCCCGATCACCTCGCCGGTCACGAGCGTGTTCGCGCGCCAGCGCCTCGCGAGCCGCTCGGCGATGCGGATCATCAACCGTCGATAGAGAACCACACGGAGCTCGGGCGGGCACAAGAGCACGACCTGCTGCTGCAGGTCCCCGAACGGTACGAGCAGGAGCCGAGAACGGAGCTGATGGCGCGTCAACAGCCGCGCGATCTCCCGCACCTTGTCTTGCGACGCTCGCGACAGGATGGGATAGCTGTGGAAGTGGATGAAGAGCACCGAGCAGCCTCTCCGCATCATGCGGTAGGCCGCCACCGGTGAATCGATCCCCCCCGACAGGAGACACGCCACCCGCCCCCCGGTGCCGGTCGGGAGCCCACCAGCGCCCGGTTCTTTGTCGAAGAAGAAGAACGATTGGTCGGTCAGCATCTCGATGTGAATCGTCAGTGAGGGTTGCGAGAGGTCCACGCGCCAACCTCGCGCCTGCTTGAGGAGACCGCCCACCTCGCGCTCGATCTGCGGGGATGTGTACGGAAGCCGCTTGTCAGCGCGACGCACGCTCACTCGGAACGAGGCGGGATGCCGATCGCTCAACGTGTCGAGAATCCGCCCGGCCAACGCATCGAACTCGATGGGCGCCCTGCAGGCGTGCGAAAAGTTCGCCACGCCGAAGATACGCGACAGACGATCACGGACCTCCTCCCAGGGCACGCTGTCGCCCACCTCGAGCTCGAGACGTCCCATCACGGACTTGACGCTGACGACGTCAAGGTCCCGGAGCACAGCACGAAGATTCTGCATCAATAGCTTGACGAACCACGGACGGTTCCGCCCCTTCAGCGCCAGCTCTTTGTAGTGAAGGACGACGAGGCTCATGCGATCAGGGGTTCAGGGTTCACGCGCTGCACCAGCTCAGCGGCCATGTGCCCGCTCCGCACCGCGCTTTCGATGGTAGCGGGCAGGCCCGTGGCAATCCAGTCGCCGGCGAGGTACAGCCCCGGCACCGGCGTTCGTGTCTCCGGTCGTGGGGGCTGGCCAGGCGCGAGCGAAAAGGTGGCGCGCGGTTCGCGAATCACGCTCGCGTGCACCAGCGTCGCAGTCCGACAGGCCGGGATCGCCTCGCGGAGCTCCTCGTGAGCCAGCGCGATGAGCACTGGGTTCGTCATCACCAGCATGTCGGCGGCGCCACTCGAGAGCATTGACACACGCGCTGCGATCCCCTCGCACGGCGCATCAGGCTGCTCGAACGCCCACTGCAGGCGGCGTCGGGGCAGTCCGACGAATGTCTCCCCGAGAATCCGGCGGTCGAACCAGAGATGCACGCTGACGATGGGCGAAGGCGCCGTGGCGCGCGCAGCGGCGAGCGTCGAGGACAGAGCGGACACGTCGCCGGCGAACGCGGAAGGCAACGCGAACCAGGGGACAGCCGCGATGACCGCGGTGGGGTGCCACTCTTGCGTCACACCGCCGGCGCGAGTTGCGCGTACGGCGGCACGGTTGCCGGCAATCACAATCGTGGCGTCGGCTCCCGTGCACACCTGCCCACCTCTCGCATCGAGAAAGGCACGCGCGGGGTCCGCATACATCGCAGCGAGCGGACGGGTGGGCACGTTGATGGACGCATCGCTCGGATTCGGTCCGAACATCTCGCCCAACACGCGCGCGAAGTACGAGGCGGCCGCCACGTGCGGCGGCTGGTTCAGCGCCGCCAGTGCGAGCGGATCCCACAGCAGCTCGCGCACCCGTGCTGACTGCCCGTGACGCGTGAGCCACGCATCCACCGTCTCTCCCGGCGCGGTCACCCGGTCCATCGCATCCGCGGGGGCCCTCGTCGCGCCAGCCCTAAGCGCCCGGCGCGCCCGCTGTATCGGCCCCGCCATGGCGAGGATGGACCGTCGATCTCGCCACGAGAGCGCCCGCCATCGACAGACGCCGACAATCAAATGCCACGGGGAGGGCCACGAGACCCACCCGCCTGACTCCGCACCACCCGGACAGACCAATCGACTGAACCGCCCGTCGAAATCGACCATGGTCGCCGCTAGCCGAGAGGGACGATCGAGAGAGCCGCTGGCGCCGATCGTGTGCAGAAAGGCCAAAGTGTCGTGATAGGCGCCGGCAAGGACGTGTGGCCCGTTGTCGACGTGCGATCCGGTCTTCCGATCGCGAAAGGCCGTGGACCGGCCCCCGAGGCGACTGCGTTTCTCGAGCACGAGCACACGTGCACCGCGGTCTGCCAGACGCACGGCCGCGCTGAGCCCCGCGAAGCCCCCACCGACTACGACGACATCAGGTCCGGACATCACTGCGGGAACATCCACTGCCTCAGCGCCAGAGTGGCCTGGATCGGCTTGGGCACGCGCGTTCGGCGCGAGAAGACGTCGTAGCCATTCCTCTCGATCCGCTGCAGCGTCTCGAAGTACACCGCGCGCATGATCTCCGCGGCCACCAGGCGACGACGATCGGGTTCTGGACGGGAGCGGCGAGCCCGTTCGTAGAACTCACGGGCGCGGCCACATTCGAGCGCCATCACGCGCCGCACCGAATCGGTGACCATTCCTCGCGCGAGGTCCTCCGTACGACAACCCGCGGCGCGAAGATCCGCTTGGGGAATGTAGACACGACCCTTGGCGAGATCGTCTTTGATGTCTCGCAGGATGTTCGTGAGCTGAAGGGCCACACCGAGATCGAGCGCATACTGCCGGGAGGACGGATGCTCACACCCAAAGATCTGGATGCAGATAATCCCGACCGCCGACGCGACCCGGTGACAGTACTCGAGCAGATCGTCGAAGGTCTCGTAGCGCATCGTATCCAGATCCATCGCCACGCCCGCAATGACGTCGTCGAACGGCTGACGCGGTAGCTGAAATCGGTCGAGGTGTGCGCGCAGTTGCAGGCCTTGGGTGGTCTGTGGCGTGCCGCCGTCGTAGCAGCGCGCCAGCTCGTCACGCCAGAAGCGGACCGCCTCGACGGCCGCCTCTCGACTCGCCGCTTCGTCGACGCCATCATCCACGGCGCGACAGAAATCCCAGACCGCGATGATCGCGTGGCGCTGCTCGGGTGGCAGCACGAGGAACGAGTAGTAGAAGCTCGTCTTCCGAGCCATCAGGCGGCGATGCCTCGCCAGCGTAGGGTGCGCCAGAGGAGGCGCGGCAGATCGCCGGGCCCCAGCGTGGGGCGCGTCTGCAGGAGCTCACGACGCCCGGCATCGACCCGCTCCAGGATGCGACGGCCGCCGACCCACGTCGCCCGCAACTCATAGCGGAGACGGCCACCGACGCCGTCGCACACTGCTCGCCCCTCATCGAAGAGCCGTTGGGTGACGTCGACGCACTGTGCCAGCACGGCGGACCACGCGTCGGTCAGGCGGTTGGACGCGAGATCGCCCTCGCTGGCACCACAGGCGGCCAGGGCCTCGCGCGGCACGTACAGACGACCCGCGCGCCAGTCGTGACCGAGATCCTGCCAGAAGTTCGTGAGCTGCAGCGCCGTGCACAGGGCATCGGACGAGCGATCGAGCCCGGGGTCGACACGACCAGCAATACGGAGCACGAGACGGCCGATGGGGTTCGCCGACCGGCGACAGTAATCGAAGAGCTCGTCCCACGAGGCGTACCGCGTCCTCGTGGTATCCTGCGCGAACGCGCTCAGGAGATCGTCGAAGAGCGACATGGGCAAGTCGTGCGAGCGGATCGTGTGACTGAGCGCCACGAACAGCAGGTCCTCAGCCTCGTTGGAGCGCGTCGCCAGGGCTTGGTGAAGCCGTTCGCCCCAGTCACGGAGTCGCGCCTGGCGTTCCTGTGGCCACGCGGTTCCTTCGTCGGCGATGTCGTCGGCGAGGCGTGCGAACGCGTACACCGCGGCCACGTGGGGGCGCATACGCGGCGGCAACAGGCGAGAGGCGACCGGGAAGTTCTCGTAGTGCGATCGGGCGAGACGTTCGCACGCGGCGTACGCGCGCGCCAGCGTGTCTGGACCGCCCGTGACAGATCCGGGTGCCTCGCGGTTCGGGCGCGCTACCACTGCGTTTCAGGCGAGCCGGCCCGCAGGTTGACCGTCCTCGCAAGGACGAACAGGAGATCGGACAGGCGGTTCATGTACCGGACCGCTAGGGGGTCGGCTGCCGGCGTCAGTCCGACGATCCGTCGCTCGGCTCGGCGGCAGACGGTGCGCGCCACGTGCAGTGCGGCCCCGCGCGGCGAGCCCCCGGGGAGAATGAAGTGGCGCAGCGGCGGCAGTGATCCCTCGAGACGATCAATGAGCGCTTCCAGACGGGCGATATCGGTGTCGCCGAGCGTCGCCTTCTCGACGCGGTCGGCGATCCTGTGTCGGGGGTCCGCGAGCATCGCGCCAAGTGCGAACAGGTCGCGTTGGATGTGGGTCAGGGCTTCGTCGAGATCGGCCGACAGCGCGGTCTGGGGGCCGGCGGCTCGAACATATCCGAGCCACGCGTTCAGCTCGTCGACGTCGCCGTATGCGTCGACGCGCGCGTCGGCTTTGCTGACCCGCGTGCCGTCGAAGAGCGCCGTCTCGCCGGCGTCGCCGGTCCGTGTGTAGATTTTCACTGCGTCCGTCCGCCGGAATTATACGAGATGGCTGTCAAATCCCCTGGGCCCCAGTCGCGAGCGTCCAGTCGTCCGCGCCGCACGAGCAGCACCCCGACCGTGGCACCAGCGCCCCGTCCGACAGCGCGATCGCATGCAACGACAGCCGAGCCATCCGCCGCGGAGCGACGTCGCTTCCGTGCGCGCGTGTTGACCTGGTATCGCCGGCACGGACGGAGCCTCCCGTGGCGTCAGACCGACGACCCCTATCGCATTCTCGTGTCGGAGATCATGCTCCAGCAGACACAGGTGGACCGCGTGCTGCCGAAATACGCGGAGTGGCTGGCGAAATACCCGTCCCTGCAGGCGCTCGCCGAGGCGCCCGAGGCAGACGTCACGGCCACGTGGTACCCGCTCGGCTACAACATTCGACCGCGCCGATTGCAAACCATCGCCCGAGAGGCCGTCGCGCGGTTCGACGGCCGCCTTCCGGATGATCACGAGACGCTCTTGTCATTCAAGGGCATTGGCGCCTACACCGCGGGGGCGATCCGCAGCTTCGCCTTTCGCCAACGCGCGGCGATCCTCGACACCAACGTCGCACGCGTGCTGTGTCGCGTGTTCGTCGGGTCGGGCGATCCGAAGACCCACGCGATGAAGCGTCACCTGTGGGCGCTGTCGGAAGCGCTGGTGCCGCACAAGGACGTCTTCGACTTCAATCAGGCGCTCATGGACCTGGGCGCGATGGTCTGCACGGCGCGCCGGCCGAAATGCCTGGTGTGTCCCCTGGCCAAGTCGTGCCGGACCTATCCGTTCACCCCACCATCGACACCGGCTCGCTAGATGCGCACCATCATCGTCACGGCAGCCATCATCGAATCGAACGGAACGTTCCTCGTCACGCGGCGCCCCACGGGGGCGCACTTGGAAGACTGCTGGGAGTTCCCGGGCGGCAAGTGCGAGCCAGGCGAAGCGTTGGCCACGTGCTTGCGGCGCGAGTTGCACGAGGAGCTGGCCATCGATGCCGAGATCGGCGACGAGGTCCTCGTCACGACGCACGAGTACGCGGATCGCCAGGTCATCCTGCACTTCATGGAGTGCCGTATCGCGGGGCAACCGAATCCACAAGAGGGGCAGGAGATGCGGTGGGTGGCCCGAGCGGAGCTGGCGAGCCTGCGATTTCCGCCGGCGGACGAAGAGCTGATTCAACGCCTCACGAGACAAACGGCACGGCGGTGACCACCGCAGCAGCCCCTGCCACGGTGACGGCGGTGTCGGGGGCCGCATAGTCTCGATGCACGTAGCCGAGTGCGATCGTGGCCTTCATCGAAGGCGACCAGGTTGCGCTCGTGACCCTGCCCACCTCTCGGTCCGCCGACTGAATCGCCGCTCCCAAGAGAGGCTCACTCGGCATCGCGCCCGAGAGCGTGAGACCGACCAGCCTTTTCGCCACACGACCGTGTCCGCGATGCAGCACGCGGGTGATGACCTCTTGGCCCACGTAACAGCCCTTCTGCAGGTTGATGGCGATCCGCTCGAGACCGGCCTCGAGCGGAATGGTGGACTCGTCCATATCCTGATGGAAGCGCGGCACGCCGCCTTCGACGCGAATGGCCTCGGTCGCTTCGACAGACAGCGGGACCGCGCCACGTGCCTCGAGCGTGCGCCAGGTATCCTCGAACACGTCCCGGCTCACGAGGAGCTCGTACGCGGGCACACCGGCGTCACCCACTCTCAGCAGGATCGCGGGCCGCCCTCCCACCGACGCGCGAAGGTTGCCGCCGTCTGTCAGCGCGGCTAACCGCTCCGTCGGCGCGTCGAGTACGACAGCCTGAAGAGCGCGCACCGCCTCCGGACCGAGGAGCGCGATACTCGACCACGTGTCGGTGACATCCCCAAATTGCACGTCCTCACTGAAGATGAACTGGTCCAGCCTGTCGAGGACGGTCGCTCGTGTGCGGCCTGGCGTGATCATGAGCATCATGTCGCCCAGCTCGAACAGCCACATGTCGGAGATCATCCGGCCCTGAGCGGTGAGGTAACAGGCGTAGCACCCCTGGCCAGGTTGCAGCGCGACGATGTCGTTGGTGAGCATGCCATGGAGATAGCTCGCGCGGTCGGCGCCGGAGAGGACGATGCGACCACGGTCGGATCGATCGGCCATCGCTGCGCCTGTCCGGGCCGCATCGTATCCGGCCCAGGTCGATGTCACGATCGGCGAGGTGTTATGCTGAGTCATGGCTCGCTGGCTTCATTGTACCTGGGCCACCGCGCTCGCGTGCGCGGTCGTCTGGCCACACGCCGCGTCGGCTCAGCCAGCGCCAACGACGGGTGCGTCACCGACACCCTCTCGCCTGCTGGTCTACATTCGTTCGACGCAGGTCGGCACGGAAGACTCTTCGGTGGTGCGCACGGCCGACGGCTGGACGATTACGGGAAGCGGACGCTCGGGACCACCGCTCGACATCACGACGAACTTCATCGAGGTCAAGTACGACGCGGACTGGAATCCGCGCGAGCTGTCACTCGACGCGCTCCAGGGCACGCAGCCGATCACGCTGCGGACCGTGGTGACCGGCACATCGGCACGCAACGAGTTCACCAACAACGTCGCGCCGGGCGAACGGACCGATGAGATCGCACCGCATTCGCTACTGATGCCCAACCCGTTCTTCGTCGCGTACGAGGCGCTCTCGGCGCGCTTGATGACTGCGCCTGCGGGTACGCGCATCCCGTTATACACGGCGCCGCTCGGCGGGGCGTCCGTGGTGGTTGGGGAGTCGACCTCCGAGCGGCTTCAGACGGTCAGGCGGACGATCGATGTTCGGCGGACCCGAGCCTGGGTGGAGTCGCTCAATGCAACGGGCCAGGGTCTGGATATCGAGGTCTGGGGCGATGAAGAGGGCCGACTGCTTCGTCTCAGCGTGCCCGCTCAAACGCTCGAGGTCATCCGTGACGACATCGCGTCGGTGTCGACGCGGCGGGTAGCCGTCTCGCGGCCGGGGGACGAGCAAGTCCGTGTGCCGGCCAATGGCTTCTCGCTGGCCGGTACCGTGTCGAAGCCTGCCGGCGCGTCAGGCAAGCTCCCGGCGGTGATCCTGGTGGGCGGTTCCGGCTCAACCGATCGCGACGAGCTCGTGTTCGGGATCCCGATCTTCGGTCAGCTCGCCGGCGTGCTGGCCGATCACGGCTTCCTGGTGCTTCGGTACGACAAGCGTGGCGTCGGACAGAGCGGTGGCCGTCCAGAGTTCGCGACGCTCGGGGACTACGCGGAGGACGTGCGCGCGGCAGTCCGATTCATGACCGCGCGAAAGGACGTCGACGCGAAGCGCCTCGCGGCGCTCGGCCACAGCGAAGGCGGCTCGGTGGCCATGCTCGCGGCGGCCCGCGAGAACAAGATCAAAGCGCTGGTCCTCGTCGCGACCATCGGCGTCACGGGCGCCGAGCTGAACCTCGCGCAGGCGTCCCACGCGTTGTCCCGGTCCACGAGGCCCGAACCCGAGAAGCAAGCGACGCTCGAGCTGCAGAAGCGCATCCAGGCCGCGGTCATCACCGGGCAAGGCTGGGAAGGCATTCCGCTGCAACTCCGGCGTCAGGCCGATGTCCCCTGGTTCAACAGCTTCCTCACCTTCGATCCGGCCAAGCCGATGGCCGACATCCGGCAGCCGATGCTCATCATTCAGGGCGAGCTCGACACGCAGGTCGCGCCCAGCAACGCCGACCGCCTCGAACAACTCGCCAAGGACCGCAAGCGTCAGTCGCCCGTCCAAGTCGTCAAGGTGCCTGGCGTGAACCATCTGCTGGTCACTGCGAAGACCGGTGAAATCAACGAGTACGCCACCCTGCCGGATCGAACCATTAGCTCCACGGTCTCGACCGCCGTGGCGGACTGGCTCACGAAGACGTTTCAGTGGGCGAAGTAAGGGCCCTTCAGGAAATCTCACCAAGGAGTCGCAAGTCATGGTGCCGGCCTGCTCGCCAGAGGCCGGCGACTTGTCCACATTCATTCGTAACGGAGCGCTTCGATCGGATCGAGACGCGAGGCTTTGAGCGCGGGCAGGAGCCCAGAGACCAAGCCAACCGCCATCAGAATCGAGGCGCTGAGGAGTACGAGATCGGGTGACAGCACGAGGTGAATGTCCGTCTTCCCCGTGGGGTCGTCCAGGAGCTCGGCGAGAAACGGCCGCGGGCTGATCAGCCATACCAGGGCGTACGATGCCCCAATACCGACGGCGCCGCCAAGCACGGTCGTCACCATCGCCTCAAGAAGGAACTGCAGGAGAATCTCACGTCGGGGCGCGCCGAGCGCTTTGCGGACGCCAATCTCGCCCGTTCGCTCGTGCACGTTGACGAACATGATGTTCATGATCCCGACGCCGCCGATCGCGAGCGTGACGATCCCAATAAACGTGAGGACGATCCGCAACCCGGTGACGATACCACCTACAATCTCCTGGAGCTGCCTAGAGCCGAAGGTATTCAGAGCGCGCTCGTCGGTCGGATTGAACTGGTACCGTTCTGCAAGAAACGCTCGGACGTCTCGAATGGCGCGCGCCTCCAGTGTGGGTGACACAGCCTGAAAGACGAAGGCGTGCACGTACTGGGTGTCGGCGAACGCGGACATGACGGTCCACGGAATGAACACACAGTACTTGACCGGACGGTTGTAGTTGGCCATCTGGACTTTCTCGACGCCGACCCCGATGATCTCGAACGGCACACCCTTGACGCGAATGACCTGACCCACCGCCGGCGTCGCTCCGAACAGCTTTCGATGCACCTCGCTCCCGATGAACGCCACCCGTCGCCTGAAACGCACATCGTCGCCGTCGAGAAAACGACCGCCAGGTTGAAGGGTCTCGGAGCGCATCGACCCGTAGCTCGCCGCCACGGCCCGGACCATGTAGCTGGCCTGTTTGTTTCCCAGAACGACCGAGACATCCTAAAAGAACTCCGGGCTCACGTGCTTGATGAAGGGAAGCTCCTCGAGCGCCAGGATGTCGGCCGGCCTGACGCGCACGCGACGTCCCGCGCGCTCCCCACCCGCCTGCATACTGGTCTGCGCCGGAAATGCCACCGTCACGCCATCGGAGAACGCGCCGCGGAAGCCGTTGTCGAACGCCGCGGCGAACCCGCTTCCGTAGGCGAGCAGCGAGACGACCGAGATGATGCCCCAGGAAATCCCGAGCATCGACAGCCCGACGCGGAACCGATGGTGGTAGAGGCTGAAGAGTGCCTCACGCACGACCTCACGACGCATCGCGAGCATGGTGGCGCTCCTACGTCTCGAACCGCAGCGCGTCTACCGGAGGAAGCTCGGCCGCGCGACGAGCTGGGTACGTTGACGCGAGCACGGCCACGAGCATCGACACGCCGAGTGCGAAGAGCCCGCTCTATGGCGACACGATCATGCCGGCAAACCGCGCCGGCTTCGGCGCCACGTTGACCAGCGCGCACAAGCCCAGCGCGATCGCCATGCCGAGTCCGCCGCTGAACATTGCGAGAACGAAGCCCTCGAGAAAGAACTGTCGCTGGATGGCGCGCGTCGTGGCGCCCAGCGCCTTGCGCACGCCGATCTCGCGCGTGCGTTCATGGACCGCCACCAGCATGATGTTCATCACGCCGATGCCGCCCAACGCCAGCGTGACCAACCCGACGATGACGAAGAAGTCACGCATCCGTTGAATCATGCGATCGAACATCAGCGACTCGATGGAGGTGTCCCACACGTTCAGCGCGTCCTCATCGGCCGGGTCGAACCCGTGGCGCCTGGCGAGGATGGTGCGGATGTTCACCGCCAGCGGCCATTGGATGTCTTCGATTCGGCCGGTTCGGTGATCCACGACCGCGGCGATCTGCTGGATCCCTTCGGGCCGAGTGCCCACGACGATGTCCGACACCGTGTCGGCCGGCGCATCGGTTCTCGGCAGATCCTGCATCATGGTGGAGAACGGGATGAAGATCTCGTTGTTATCCGGCCCGTTGTAGTTGCTGTCTTGCTCCTTGTTGCGGATGCGGCCGACGACGGTGTACGGCAGTCCGTTGATGGCGATCGACTCGCCCACGACCCGACGCTTGCCGAACAACTGATCGGCGGTGTCATGCCCGATGACCGCGACCCGCGCGCGTTGCGTTTCGTCGGTCCACGCCAGGGTGCGACCGGCCGCGACCTCGATGGTACGGATCCCCTGATACGGTGGTTCGACACCCGTGATCCGAACGTTCGCGGCGTTGTACAGGCTCTTGACGCTGACGCCAGCGCGCTCCAGCTCCGGACTGACGACAGACACCATCGAGGATTCCGCCGCGATGGCCCGCGCATCGTCGACCGTGAGGCGAATCCATCGACCCGCGCGTTCGCCTCCAGCCTGCAGCGACGTCCGGTTGCCCCAGATGATGGCGACATTTTTGCCAAGCTCCTGGAGTACGTGCTCGTTACCTTGTCGGAACCCCTCTCCGGTCGCCGACAGGATGACGACGGCAATCATTCCCCACATGATCCCGAACATCGTCAGGAAGCTGCGGAGCCTGTTCGCGCGCAGGTTGTCGATTGACTGGACGATGGCTTCGCGCATGCCGGGCGGACCTACGTGGGGAGGATGACCTGGTCGCCGGCCTTCAGCCCTTCGAGGATCTGGACCTTCGTGCCGTTCCCGACGACGAGCTTCACCGAAACGGCGCGACGGCCGTTGCGAGCGGCCGGCTCCGCGAGCTCGACAGTCGCGTGGCGCTGCGCGTCATAGCTGATCGCGGCCTCGGGCAGCAGCAGGCTGTTCGGGTGCTCGTCCAGCACGATTTCGGCGTTCGCCGTCATGTTGGCTTTGAGCTCCTGGCCCGGGTTCTCGATGGACACGCGGACCTCGAAGCTCGTGACGTTGTCCTTCTCGGTGCCCATGGGCGAGACCTTCGTGACCCGACCGGTGAACACCTTGTCCTTGAAGGTCTCGACGCGGATGCGGGCCAGCTGCTGCAGCCTCACGCGGCCAATATCCGCTTCGTCGACCTTGCCTCGCACGAACACCTGGTCGATGTCGCCGATCGTCATGATCAACGTCGCGTTGGCGACGTCCTCGGCCGCCCGGTCGTTGGCGGCCGCCGACTGAGCCACTTGCGCGCGAGCTTCGGCGACGCGGGCGCGCGTCACCGCCAACTGTAACTCCGCCGCGCGGCGCTTGTTCTCGGCGACGTCGAGCGCGCTCTGCGAGTCGTCAAGCGCGGATTGGGGAATCAGCTGCTGCGCAAAGAGCGACCTCGCCCGCTCGAGCGCGCGTCGAGCGAACTCCACGTCTGGGCCTTCGGCTTCGACGATGTTCTTTTGGAGCTGGGCTTCGGCGGCTTCGAGGGCCGCGCGAGCGGCGAGCAGATTGGCTTCAGCGCCTCGTCGGGCGGCGAGGAGCTGCTCCTTGTCCAGCTCAGCGAGGATGTCGCCTTCCTTGACCGCGCCGTCGATATCGACTGGCAGAACCTTGATGATGCCGTTGGCCTTCGACTTGATGTCGACCTTGGTGATCGGCTCGACCTTGCCCGTCGCGACCACCGACTGCACCATCGTCCCGACCTCGACCATGGCCAGCCCGGACGGGTCGACGGCGGCGGACGCGCCGTTCAGCGTCCGGTATCCGACCAATGCGGCCGCCACCGCCAGCATCACGCCGCTCACTGTGAGGATCCGTCGCGTCCGGCTGGAGCGGGTTCCCTGACTCATAATCCACCTTACGGAGGAAGCGCGGTCGAAGTTTCAGGAAATGAGAGAATAACCTGATGTGGATTCTGCAGGCCGCAGAAGAGGGCGTCGACCCCGTTCTGTTTCGGGTTGCCCCCGGTGCGATCAAGACGCTCGGGCGGGCGCCTCGGGCGGATTTCGTTGTGGATGCGGCGCTTGTCTCCCGTGTGCACTGCCGGCTCGAGGTCAGCGACGACCGGATCGATGTCACAGACCTCAAGAGCACCAACGGGACCTTCGTGAACGGTACACGTATCGACCGGGCGCCCGTTCGAAGCGGCGACTTGCTGCGGGTCGGTCGCCTCGCGCTCAAGGTCCAACGGGTCGTCGAAGCCAGCTGACTCTCTACCGGAGAAACGGATTCGTTGCTCGCTCTCGACCAATCGTCGTCGCCGGCCCGTGCCCTGGATAGACCCGGGCCTGGTCACCGAACGAGAACAGTACCTGTTTGATAGAGGCGATCAGGGTCTCGTAATCACCACCCGGCAAATCCGTGCGGCCAATCGAGCCGGCAAACAGGGTGTCACCAACGAACAGGTCTTCGCCTCGCTGCCCCTTCGGAGCGATCTGCAGGCACACCCCACCAGGACAGTGACCGGGCGTGTGATGCGGCCGGACCTCGTAGTCCCCGAACCCGATGACCTGGCCGGGCGCGTAGTACTCGTCCACCGGCGGCGGTGCCTCCACGCGCAAGCCGAAGAGCAACCCGTGCTGAACCGCGTCCCGATACAAGAATTCATCGTCCCGGTGCAGATACACTTTGACACCGAGGGCGCGTTTGGCCGCCGCGACACCGGACACGTGATCGACGTGCGCGTGCGTGAGAAGGATGTGCCGAATCGCCAGCTGATGACGTGCCGCGAACGCGATCAGTCCTTCGATCTCGTCGCCGGGATCAATGAGCACCCCTTCGCGCGTTCGGTCGCACCAGAGGACGAATCCGTTCTTCATGAAGGGGCCAACCGCTTGCGTTTCGATCTGGAGCATAGGACTCGCCGATGATTGTCGCCGTCCTGGATGATCTCATGTTCACGTCGAAGATTCGATCTGCGGCGCGTGCCGCCGGGGTCACCGTCGTCTTCGCCCGGTCGCGAGACGCCGCTCTGGCCGCCGTCCGCCATCATCGCCCGTCGCTCGTCGTCCTCGACCTGAACAACCCGCGTGCCGAACCGTTGGAAATCGTCTCCGCGCTCAAGCAACCCGCCGGCGATGCGCCATCGCCACCACTCGCGATCTTGGGTTACGTGTCCCACGTAGACACCGCCGCGATCGAGGCCGCCCGTGCGGCTGGCGTCGACACCGTGCTCGCGCGTTCCGCGTTCACGCAACGAATCGGCGAGCTCCTGCAAGGCAAGTAAGCCTGATTCAGACCCTAAACCACCAGATCAATGCGGCAAGCACGAGCGCGACGGCCACGACCACCGATGCGGTCCTGGCGACAGCGTCCGGTCCCGCCAGGCCCACGGTTGATCTGGCTGGCGGAGGCACCGGGCGCACCGCTTGGCGTTTCCAACGGGAACCCGGCGCCGGTGTAGTCTCCGGGGCTGCCAGGGGCCGCGGCCTTTCCGGCGACGGGCTCCCCTTCACGGGCGTGTCGGCCAGCGGTGCGTCGCGTTACGCGTCCAACGTGGCGATGAGTTGACGGAGCTCCGCGGCGACCGTCGCGGCCGAGTCGACGCGTCGTGCCGGATCTTCGACCAGCATCCGGCCCACCACCGGCTGAATCGCGGTTGGCACCAGCGACAGATCTGGCGCACGGCCATCCGTCTGCGGGAATTTCCCTGTCAGCATCTCGAAGAGCATGAGGCCCAGCGCGTAGATGTCGCTGCATGAGTCGGCGCTGCCGGTACGCTGCTCCGGGGCCCAATAGCGCACGCTGGGCACTGCCGCGCCGCTCTTCGCGGTCCGGGCCGCGACGGCGGTTGCGTAGTGGCCAAGGCCGAAATCCAGCACCTTCGCGTTCCCCTTGGTCGAAATCATCACCGTATCGGGACGCAGCGAGCGGTGCACGAGACCGAGCGCGTGTGCGTCGGCCAGCGCATCGGCGATCTGTGCTCCGAACTCGAGAGCGCGACGAGGGTTGATCGGCCTGCCACCGAGGAGCGCCTCGAGCGTCTGGCCCTGAACGAACTCGTACACGAGGTGCGGCCGCCCTGCTCCCCGATCTCGTAGAGCGTGGCCGCGTTGGGATGTCCCAACGTTCGAGCGAGGAACGCTTCGTCGGCGATGGGTGGTCCCCCGACGGGATCCATCGCGACATCGGCCATCAGCACCTTGATGGCAGTGGTGCGCCCCGCCCGCGTATCTCGAGCCCGATAGACCTCCGCGTGGCCACCGGTCCCAATCCGCTCAAGGACTTTGTAGTCACCAAACGATTCGAGCATCGAGCCGACGTGTATCTTAGTGCGGTTTCAGCTCGGCCATCGCGCTCTGCACCAACTGCTTCGCATCGTCGAGCTGCTCGAGCACGAGCGCGATGTCCAGCTTCGGCTTGCCTGGAAGCCGATCAGTGCGACAGTACACGCCGTGCTGGCCCACAAGGGCGAGCGCATCCGTCAGGAGGTCGAGCGCGACGGCGAGCCGACCCCGGGCCGCGCCCATCATGGTTTCGTGAGTCTCGAGCGTGGCGCGATGCTTGTCGAAGACAGACATAAGGAAGCTCTGGACTCTATTTGGCTGGGGGCTTCGTTGGCCTCACTTCCACACGACTGGGCAGTGTGCGAGGGTTCATGTGGAGCAGATCGAGCACGATCTGTGCGACGTCGTCAGGGCCGATCTTCCAATCCACGCCTCTCTGTTCGTCTCCGCCACTGAAGCCGGTGGCGACTGATCCAGGCATGATGTAGCTGACGCGGATGTTCTCGTGCCGTAGTTCCAACATCAGCGCTTCGCTGAAGGCGTTCAGACCTGCCTTTGTCGCGCAATATGCGGCCGCGCCGACGAAGGCGTTCTTCCCTGCCAGGCTGCTGATGTTGATGATGTAACCACCACCCCGCGCGCGCAGGTGCGGGATTGCCCCGTGACAGCAGTTGTAGACACCGGTGAGGTTTGTGTCGAGCGTGGCGGCCCATTGCTCCGGCGTCATGTCGGCCACGTGACTGAAGATGCCGATGCCAGCATTGTTCACAAGCACGTCCAAGCCACCGAAGCGGCCGAGGATCGTGTCGATCGTCCGCTGGACCTCGGCGAGGTCGCGCACGTCCGCGGGCACGGCCTCGATCGAACCCGGCCGGCCGGCCTGCAAACGGCGCGAGGCCCGCTCGAGCGACCCTTTGTCTCGTCCCGTGATCGCCACACGTACACCTTCGCGAACGAGCGCGGACGCGATGGCGAATCCGATTCCCCGTGACCCGCCCGTCACCAGGGCGACCTTTCCCGCGAGTGTTTGAGCTGTCATCCCCTCATAATAGTGCCCGCGCATGCCTGAGGTCGTCATCGTCGGAGGGGGCCCCATCGGCGGGGCGCTCACGTTCGAGCTGGCGCGGCGCGACGCTGTGCCGTCGATCGCGCTCGTCGATCCGTCGCGACAGGTCGCGGCCGGCAAAGCGCTCGACATCGCACAAGCGGGCCCGATTGAGGGGTTTTCCACCAGAGTCGCGGGTCATTCAGATGTGTTCATGGCGACGGGCGCACGGGTCGTCGTCTTCGCGGACACCGCAGCCGGCGAGGAATGGGGTGGCGATGACGTGTTGGCGCTACTGCGACGGATCGTTGACGTGGGCCATACGAGCGGTCTCAGCGTGGTCGTTTGCGCCGGGGCAACGCATGCCACATTGGTCGAGCGCGCCGTAGGCGAGATTGGCGCCAGCCGGCTGCGAGTATTTGGCACTGCGCCAGAGGCCCTTGCGGCCGCGGTTCGCGCCATGACGGCGCTCGAGGCCCGCCGATCGCCGAACGAGGTCGCCTTGACGGTCCTCGGCCTGCCGCCTCGCCAGGTGGTGATTCCATGGGCGCAGGCGAGCATTGGCGGATGTGCGGCGACCGATGCCCTCGACGAGCCGACCCGGCGTCGCCTGGCCGCGCGCGTTCCGCATCTCTGGCCACCCGGTCCGCTGGCGCTCGCCGCAGCGGCGGCTCAGGCGGTACTCGGGCTGTACGGCTTGTCACGCCGGGGTCTGAGCGCGTTTGTCGCGCCGGACAACCGCATGGGCAAGAAAGAGCGCACGACCGCCGTTCCGGTCGTGCTCAACTCCAGCGGCATTGCGCGCATCGACGCGCCACCGCTTTCAGGTCTAGACCGCGTGGCCTTCGAGAACGCGATGCGGCTTTAGATGGAGGTGGAGACCGCCCGCGAAATCCGCGAGCTGTCGGCGCAGCATCGTGCGCCCACGATGCAGACGCGACTTGAGCGTCTGATCCTTCACTCGCAGCATCGCGCTCGCTTCCTCAGTCGACATCCCCTGCAGATCTCGCAGGACCACCGGTGCTCGATAGATCACCGGCAGATCAAGGATGGCGCGTAGCACCCGCCGACGCAGCTGGGACCGGAGAACCCGTTCGTCGGCCATGTCCGACCAGTCGGGAATCTCCCGTGGCTGTGTCGTACCAGCCTCATCGACGATGCCCCCGAGGGCCTGCGAATCTTCCTGCTGGGCGCGCTGATACCGCGCGGTGCGCAGCCGCGACATCGCCGCATTGAACGTGATGCGGTAGATCCACGATGACAACGCGGCATCTCCGCGAAAGGCGCTGACGTTTCGGTGCACCTTGTAGAGGACGTCCTGCACGACTTCCTCAGCATCCTCTTTGTTCCTGAGGTATCGAAACGCCAGCTGATGGATTCTCGCGCCATACAGCTCGGCTACATCCGCCAGGGCCCCCTCCTGTCCTGACTGAAGTCGACGGAGAAGGTCTCGGTCTCGGGTTCGATCGGTGTGCACTCGTCGCATGGTTTTTCAACTCGCTACGAGTGAAAACACCGGCAACCCCGGGATTATTCCGGCCCGAGGCCTCGGAGGCCCTTGCGCTGGCTCTGCCGGCGCCGCAACCATTTGCCGAATTAGAAGTTATATCGAAGGGTCAGGATGAGGATCGTCGTGGGCCCGATGACGCCGACGGCGAGCGCGACTGCCAGCAACGCGGCCGCGCCCGGCCGACCGAAGTTCAGGGTCCACCGGGATCCGTCGCGGGTCGGTACGAACAAGGCCGGATCGTTCGCGTTCTTGTAGAGCTGCCCGAACCGCCAGTGCTCGGCGACGTAGGGCCGCGGTGTTGGACGGCCCACGCGAACGTGTCCGCGCACCGCGACGATGCCTGTCAGGACCACACCGAGTGCCTCGAACACGGTGTAGAGCTGGCCGAGGTGGCCGAACCCCGTGGTCCACATCCGCGCGAGCGCGTAAGCGCCGTGGGCTTGAAATGCCACCCAAATGAACGCCATCAACAGGACGGTTTCCGCGGCGGCCCGAGCTGCATGGACATCCGGGGGCACCTGCGACTCGACAGACACTCGCGTAGCGGAGTCCACGCTATCCGACGAACTCGCCCCTCCCGCAGGGCGAGACAGCAGCAACAGCGCTATCCCGCCAAACGTCGCGGCCAGCGACAGTTGAATGAAGGCGGGCAGCAGGACGCGTCCAACGGTCTTGTACTGCCAGCCGTTCGGGACCCCTCCGCGTTTGAAATGCACGGGCAGGAGCTCGGGGAGTGACGCGTACGACGCCAGGAGATACGCGGTTGTCGCGATCACGATAATTGCCGTGCCCCACGCCGCACAGCGGGCGAGCCCGGTCGGAGCGATCAACCCGCGTCCCATCGTCATGCGAGCGCGCCGTTGATTGGGCTGACATCGGCCCGTACGATGGGTGTCCGCTCGAACACGTCGGCGAAGCGCGCGATGATTCGGGCTTCCACGTCGCGTCGGTCGAGGGAGAGACCCAGTTTCGCGAACGAGGTGACGCCACGGTCCGCGATGCCACACGGCACGATCAAGTCGAAGTCGCGCAGATCGGTCGTGACGTTGAGCGCAAATCCGTGGCTCGTCACCCACCGTGAGATCCGGACGCCGATGGCGGCGAGTTTCTCCGAGCCCACCCAGACACCAGTCAGCCCCGAGACACGTCCAGCGGTCACGCCGAAATCCGAAGCGACCCGAATGAGCACTTCTTCGAGATCTCGCACGTAGCGATGGACGTCGCGGCGATCTGGGTTCAGGTCGATGATGGGATAGCCGACGATCTGTCCCGGGCCGTGATAAGTGACGTCACCGCCGCGGCCGGTGTCGAGCACATCGATGCCGCGGGCCACGAGCTGCTCGTCGGTCGCGAGGATGTGCGCCCGCCCACCGTCGCCGCGCACACCCAGCGTCAAGACGGCCGGGTGCTCCACGAGCAGCAGCACGTCGTTCACTCGCTGCGCCTGACGCTCAGCGACGAGCGCGCGCTGGAGCACGAGCGCATCAGCATATGCCAGCCGGCCGAGGTGGCGGACTTCCAGGGACCGCATGGGAAGAGCGGCCAAGCCAATGCCTGGCCCATGTGTGATTGTATCGGCCTGGAGCGTAGTCGGGGCATGCACGCGACCGCGCGGATCCTCACATCTAATCCGACTCCCAGGTCTCCAGCGTGCGCTTGACGTGCGACAGGAACTCGTCCGCTGTGGCGCCATCGATGATCCGATGGTCGTAGCCGAGCGAGACGTACGCCATCGGACGGATTGCGATGGCATCATCGATCACGACGACGCGCTTCTCAACGACGCCGATGGCCATGATCGCTGCTTGCGGCTGGTTGATGATCGGCATGCCGAACTGCGCGCCGAACACGCCAGGATTGGTGATCGTAAAGGTTCCGCCTTGCACCTCGTCCGGACTGAGTTTCTTCGCGCGCGCGCGAGTCGCCAAGTCGGCGACCGCGCGGCTGATGCCGAGCAGGCTCTTCTCGTCGGCGCGCTTCACCACCGGCACGATCAGTCCCCAATCGAGCGCGACGGCGATGCCGATATTCACGTCCTTGTGGTAGACGATGTTGTCACCGTCGACCGACGCGTTGATCACAGGCACCGCACGCAGCGCCTCGACGGCGGCCTTGATGATGAACGAGAGATACGTCAGCTTGCCCCCAGCACGCTCGAACTCGTCCTTCTTCGCTCGCCGAATCTGATCAATGCGGTGACAGTCGATCTCGAACACGGAGTGGACGTGGGCCGAGGTCTTCTTGCTCAGCACCATGTGCTCGGCGATCCGCTTACGCATCACCGACATTGGCGCGATCGTGCCTGGCGCTACCGGCGTCGGTGCGGATCTCGCCGCACGCGGCGCCGCGCCGGTGGGTGCAACACCTGGTTGGGTGGAGGTCCCGGATGCAGGCGCCGGGACCACAGCGGGCTCCGTGGGTCGCGCCGGAGCTTGTCCAATGTAGAAGAGGATGTCGCGCTTGGTGACGCGACCGCCGATCCCAGTGCCCTGAATGCGGGACACATCGACGTTGTGTTCCTGCGCGATCTTCTTCACGACCGGTGACAGCCGCTGCCCGTCGCCCGCTTGGGCGACAGCGTACGCCGACGCGAGCGGTGCAGCAGCGGGTTCAGGGGCAGGCTGTGGGGCGCCCGCCTTCGACGATGCCTTGACCGCAAGATGTGCCACAGACGATGCCGAGGTGGCTGTCGCCGATCCTCCGATGACGGCAACGACGGTATGAATGGGAACGGTCTCTCCCTCTTTGTGGCGAATCTCGGAGATCACACCCGCGGCGGGCGAGGGAATCTCGGCGTCGACTTTGTCGGTCGAGATCTCGAAGAGCGGTTCGTCGCGCTCGATCCGATCGCCAACCTGCTTCAACCAGCGGACGATGGTGCCTTCCGCAACCGATTCGCCCATCTGGGGCATGACTACTTCCGTGGCCATCGACGTCCCTCTCGGTTCCCCGAAACGCTCACGCGTGAATCGCGCTTCCGTGCACAGCGTGGGCTGCCTCTCCCACGGCCTCGGACATCGTCGGATGCGCGTGAATGGTGCGAATCACCTCTTCCACCGTCGACTCGAGCCGGAGCGCCAGCGTGGCTTCCGCCACGAGTTCGGTGGCTCGCGGCCCGATCATGTGCACACCCAGGACCTCGTCGTAACGCTTGCCGGCGACAATCTTGACGAAACCCTCCGTCTCGTTCGCGATCTTGGCGCGACCAAGCACTCCGAATGGGAATGTGCCGACGCGGACGTCGTAGCCGCGCTCGCGAGCCGCACGCTCGGTGAGGCCCACGCTGCCGATCTCCGGATCGCAGTACGTGCAGCCTGGCACCTGATCGTAGTTGATGGGGGGTGGGTTGCGACCCGCGATCCGCTCGGCGACGAATATGCCTTCGGCTGACGACACATGGGCCAACTGCGGGTGCGGTTGGTCTCCCAGTGTCACGACGTCCCCAATCGCCGAGATGCCGGGCACGCTCGTCCGATACTCGTGGTCCACCGCAATGTAGCCGCGATCGATCCGCACCCCCAGACGCTCGAGATCGAGCCCGGCGGTCACTGGTCCACGACCGATGGCGACGAGCAGGTAGTCCGCCGCGCTGGAGAGCGACTTGCCGTCCGCTAGCCGCACGGTCACCTCGACACCGGTGGCCGTCGCGGTTGCGCCGGTCACGGTGGCACCCGTGTGACAGGCGATGCCCTGCTTCCGGAACGAGCGCTCCAGCTCTGCCGAAACGTGATCGTCTTCCACGGGCACGATGCGAGGAAGCAGCTCGAAGATCGTCACTTCGGACCCAAACCGCCGAAAAATCGAGGCAAACTCAACCCCAACAGCACCGGAGCCCATGATAGCCACCGATTTGGGCACTTCCCGTAAGCCAACGGCCTCGTCGCTCGTGATGATCCGTTGGCGGTCGAGTTCTATGCCCGGTGCGGGGCGAGGCGCCGAGCCGGTGGCAACGATGATCTCGCGGCTGGCTTGCAGGGACTGCTCTTCCCCGTCGAGGACGTCGACACGCCCGTTCCCGACAAGCCGAGCCGTTCCCTTGATCCAGTCGATCTTGTTCTTTTTGAAGAGGAACTCGACGCCCCTGCTCAGGCCGCTGACGATCTTGTCTTTTCGGGCCTGGACGAGGCGCATATCCAGACTGATTGGGCTTTCACCCAAGGTGACGCCCCAATCCTTGGCGTGCTGAATGATCTTCAGAGCATGCGCGTGCTCAAGGAGAGCTTTTGTCGGGATACAGCCCCATAACAAACACGTTCCGCCGAGCGCCTTCTGCCTCTCGACGACGGCAACGCGCATCCCAAGCTGAGCTGCTCTGATGGCAGCGACGTAACCGCCCGTGCCGGCTCCAATGATGACGACGTCGTATGCGTTCGGCACGATCGAGCTTCAGCTCGCTTTCTTGCGCGAGGCGCACGGAGTGAACCCCGGGCAGCAGAGATAGATATACAGTTCAATTGGGGCTTAAGAGCGATACGATTCGAGTCGTATCCGAATGTCTAAAGCCACCTTAGCGAACGACTTGCAACGATGTCAACCGCCTGCCACAATACCGACGCCTCCCGGAAATGCAGCACAAGGCTAAGACTGTCCTCATCGTCGATGATGATGAGGGCATGCGAGATACACTCACGGCGATCCTGAAGTGGGAGTATCGAGTCCTGCGCGTCGGGAGCGGCGAGGCCGCCTTGCCGGTGCTGAACCGTGAAGATGTGGACCTCGTCCTGCTCGATGTCCGCTTACCGGGCATCTCGGGCTTTGAAGGGGATGTCCCGCCCGCTGTTGAAACTCGGCGGCGGCTCGGTTGAGATTCTACGCGACGTGCTCGACTGAGACGCGAAGGCCCATTCTATGATCGCGAGCACGGAGCGCGGCGACGAGCCGGGGCATGTCAGCGTGTTCCTTCAGTCGCCGGAAGCCTTTGACGGCTTCGAGCACGCCCGCCGCGACCCAGCGCAGCATCATCTGCCCACCACCCCAGCGTTTCACGTTGCGCTTCACGTGGCGCGTCCGACTGAGGAGACTCTCCGCCGCGTTGGTCGTGGCGAGCGACCGCTGCAAGCGGGCCGAGAGCTGCAGCGTGAGGACGGTCAGCGTTTCCTCGAGCCCTTCCCGCACGCTGCCGGCGGCGCTGGGATATTCGTCGTTCAGGCGCTTGGCGCGATCGGTGAGCAACCTCGAGGCGCGGGCCGCACGACTCGTACCGGCGACGCTGGCGTCGCGGCGGCTCGCAAAGAGCACCGCTGCCTGAATCGCGGAGAGCGTTCGTCCTCGCGATGCCTGATTTCTCAGGGTCGCGTGTGGCGCGGGCCGGTGCACGCAATTGCACTCCGGGGAGCCGGCGCAGATCGCCGGGTCACTCTGATCACTAGCCGTCTCGAGCGCAGCCTGACGAGCCCGTCAAGCGTCGAGCGCTCAAGACGTCTAGCTCCGTGACGACAATCCCGTCCGGGTCACCACAGCGGAGGCTGGCAGCGCTGGCCTAGGGAATCCCGCGTTACTTGCGGGGCAGAACGGCGTCTTTCAGCTGTTTGGTAATCCGAGCCTTCACCACGGTCTTGGCCGGGATCTTGATCGCCTCTCCAGTCGCCGGGTTGCGTCCCATGCGTGCCTTGCGCTTCTGCACTACGAGTTTCACCATCCCGGGCAACACGAACTCGCCCGAGCGCTTGAGCTGCTCCTCGGCCAGTTCCGCCAGTGCGTCGAAGAAGTCACGCGCCTTGGTCCGCTTCATCTCGAACCGTTCCGCAAAATGCGAAAAGAGCTCCGATTTGCCCATCCTCCGGGCGTCTGCCATCGTCGTTCCCCTTGCTGTGTCGCGCGTGATGTTCACCGGCGATCGCATGCGCACTGCGAAGATCGCGGTTTTGCCTCGAAAAACCGGGCAATCGTAACGGAGTCCTCTCGCGAGTGTCAAACCGCGCGGGCTGAAGACAACGGGATTTTCGGCCCAGAATGCTAGAATTTTTGTGATGTCAAACTCGACGCTCGACACGTTTCCGAACCCGCGACCCGAGCGCCGCTACAGCATCGCGATCCACTGTCCCGAGTTCACCTCGTTGTGCCCGAAGACCGGGCTACCAGACTTCGGCGAGCTTCGGATCACGTATGTCCCTGACGCACGATGCGTCGAGCTCAAGTCGCTCAAGTATTACCTCATCGAGTTTCGCAATCGCGGCATCTTCTACGAGGCCGTGACCAATCAGATTCTGGATGATCTGGTCTCGCTGCTCGATCCGCACGAGATGACGGTCGTCGGGGACTTCTCGGCGCGCGGCGGCATCACCACCTCGGTGACGGCGACGCACAAGAAGGGCCAGTGAGTCGTTGACGATTGCAGAATTGAACAGTGCCCGACGATCCCCACCCTGTGCCGATCGAGCGCGAACTGGATCTGCATCCGTTCGCGCCGGGAGACGTGGTGTCGGTCGTTGAGGAGTACATCCGGGCGGCGGCCGAGAAGGGGCTCGCGGAGGTGCGTCTCGTCCACGGTCGTGGCAAGGGGATCCAGCGGGGTCTCGTCCAAGCGGCGCTCGAGCGGCATCCGCTCGTCGAGGCGTTCTGGGACGACACCGACGCCCACCTTGGCGCGACCTGGGCCAGGCTCAAGGAGAATCGGGAGCGTGAAGATGGCTGATGGAAGACTGAAGACTCCCGCGGAAGGCGGGCGCGAAGCACACACGATCGCCGACGTGGAGGTCAACGGCTTGCACCGCTCCAGCCCACAGCTCGATCGCCATGGCCGCCGACCATTCCGCAGCCGCACGCCAGCCCACCATGCGTTGGACGACCTTCAAGACCAGCCCGTCGCTGTCGACGAAGACCACATCGATCGGAAACCGCATGCCGATGGTGTGAACGGTCCAACACGGCGCCAAGACGAAGGCGCACCCCGCATCCAGGCCATCGCGACCGAGCAGACCGCGGCGACGCGCACGCCGCGTGGTCGCGAGTTCCACCGACGAAGCGACCGCACGGCCGGTGCACGCGTCGACGATGATCGGCCTGTCCGTCGACGGGAGGGAATCCAGAAGACGCCCCATCACAACACTCCAGGCACCAAGTGCCAGCCGACCTTCGCGCAGTACTCCCGGTAGCGCTCGTCCTGCGTCAGCACGCGTTCTTCGAGCAGAGCCCGGAAGACCAGCGCGGAGTCGGCGATCACGATCACCGCAATGTTCCACGCAGTCGGGTGCGCGGCGATGAAGCCGACGTGGGTCAGGAGATACCCGGCGTAGATGGGATGTCGCATCCAGCCGTACGGGCCTCGCGCCACCACACCACGATTGGCCGGAATGAGCCCAAAGCTCCGGCCGAGCACGATCTTCCCCGCAATCACGAAGGCGAGACCGACGAGCGACAGGCTGGCGGTCAGCGGATCCGGCATCAGCGGATCGGCACCGCCCGCACGGAGCAGCGGCGGGCCGACCAGCGACACCGCCGTGATGATCGTCGCGATGACGGTCCGATCGACCACCTGCGCACGGCGGCGGAAGATCGTCAACACGACGACGAGGGCTTCGCTGAACAGCAGTAACAGTCCCGTGAAATGGTGCGTCTTCGTGAAGTCAGCCCACAGGTTGACCGACAGCAACACGAAGAGCGCCGCGACCAGGAGCCGGGCGGCCAAATCCGATATCCGCTCGCGTACCGTCAGCGCCATCGTTACGACTCCAGCGCCGGGCGACGGCGCAGCCGACCACCAGCACGCGTGGCGCGCGACTCGTCGGTGTCGACGAAGTAGGCCCGACACGCAGCGTCGAGGAGCTCCCGTGTGATCGTTGGCTCCCGACCACGGTAGCGGCAGAGCGCGATCACCTGTTCCAGGATGTCCCTCAGATGGCAGGCTCGAAGCGGCCGGTGGGTCGGCACGTAGTGCCGGCGCTGCAGGTACGCAATCATCACCTTGTGGAACCTGAGCCCCCGCTTACGGCAGTTCAGCTCGAAGATGCGAACGAACTGATCGAGTGTCGGATCCTCCACGGGAATCTTGTATTGTGTTTGCGACGAACCTGGATCCAGCGTCGTTGGCAGACGAAGCGTTCCTCCGTCGCATATCCGTACGCACTGTTTGGTGAATTCGCCGCGATTCCTATTCGCCGTCCCGAGACCACACGGCCCACGGCGTCGTCTGGCGAGTCCCCATTCGTGATCGCGTCGAATCCAGAGGAGGTGGTCGACGACGAGCTACCGCCTGCCACACCCCCATGGACACCACCACCGCTGGCATCCACCGACGAGGAATGGGAGGAGATCGCGCTCGATACGGACGGGACGAGCGGGCAGCGGCCCGTCCCTTCGGCCAGCGGCACGGCCGCGCACTTGGACATCGGCGCAAGCCACCATGTGGACCTGATGTCGGAGCCAATGGATCTCGATGCTTTCGTACGCGACCTCCACACGGTGGAGTCGACCGCGAACGCGCAGCCGATGATCCCGGTGGTCGATCTCAGCCACGTCAGCGATCCGGACGGCATTACCGAGCGATCGGATGCGATTGCCATCGACGCGCTTCTCCCAGAGCCAGTCGTGGTGACCGAGGAGGAGATCAGGCAGGAAGCGCGCGCGACACTCGAGGCGGAGATTGCCGCCGCTTTCGCCACCGAGGGCGAGCTCAATTCAGCACTCGGGTCGCACAGCGAACCCTCGGCCAGATCGAGACATCCAGCACACCGACCGGGCTGGATGTGACCGAGCTCGCCTTCACCAGTGAGCTCGAGCTGACAGCCGCAACCCCGTCCGCGTTCGCAGAGGAACCCGGCCTGCTGCCAACGTCGGTCGACCTGGGAGAGGAGGACGTCCCGTCGGCTCCGGAATTGCTAGCGCCGAACTACCTTGACGCGGCGCTGGCAGCTTTCAGTCCCGAGATCGAGGCCGCACAACGGTCGCGCGCCCGGACGTGGGAACCGCCAACCGAGAGCTGGCGCGCCGAGCTGAACACGCTGCCGCCGCCGCCCGCGCCAGCGGTTCACCCATCCTCCGCCATCGAACAGGCGCCTCGAGCGCCCGCGTTCGGAGCGGAATGGGGTGACGTGCTGTCCGCGATTCGCCGCGATATCGAACAGCGGCGTGCCGCGGAGGAGGCGCAATCGGCGGCGGTGAGATCCAAGGCGGATGTCACGACACCGCCGCTGGTGTTCCCCACGCGCGCCGTCGCGCCAAGTGTCATCGCGGCCATCGAGTCCGGAGCCGCCGAGCGCGTGCGCCCGGAACCTCTCGTGGTCGCGTCACGCCCCGCGCTGGACGTGGTGCAGCCGGACCGCGCCCTAGCCGCGCTGCTCGAAACCGTGTCGAATGCGGAGAGCTTGCGCGTCCGACCAGCGCTCGAAGTCACAACGGCGAAGCCACTCGCGGTCGCACACGCAGGGCAGACCACTCTGATGCCGACGCCACTCAGCGAGGTCGTCACTGGCGAGGCGGCGGTCGAAGCGACAGTCGTGGGCGGGACCGCCGCCGCGATCGAGACACCGCTGCCGGCCGTGGCGGAGGCTGCGACCGGAGATCACTCACCGTTGGAGCGCGTGATCGCAGCCGAGGAACGGGTTGAACCTCGGGTCGAGGACGTCATCATCGTCGGGGACGAGCGTCCGGAGCCGACCAGCCCCACGGTCGACCCTCTGGCGTGGCTCACCGCGGCGAGAGCACCGACAGTGTCCTTTGGAACCGAGAAGGCCTCGACGCCGGCCGACGTGACCGTTGTCACAGTGGAGGCTGCCCAGGTGACCGAGTCACCGGCAGTCGCGGCGTTCACGGAATCGGCGCGGCCGAGCACCGCCGCGGCAACGCCCGCATTGCCGGCCCGTGCGGGGCGCCCACCAAAGGGCAAGAAGAAGCGGAAGCCGCAAAGGAGCGAGGCGCCCCAACTCGTGCTACCGCCCATCGACGATTGGGGATTCTTCGATCCACAAACGGCCGGATTCGGTCCACTGGTCGCGCGCCTGAATCAACTGTCCGCAGGCATGGAGGCGTACCCCTAACGGCCGACGAGCTCCTCCTCCTTGCGCCCTTGCACCATTTCGACGCGGACGCCGACTGGCGCGTCGACGAATGCCACGCTCAAGTGGCGAACAGCGCGAGGCTCGGTGGGCTTCGCGCCGGCTGATGCCAGTGCCGTGACCTTGGCGGCCACGTCGGGCACGGCCCAGCCAAGGTGATCGATTGCGCGTCCGAGACTCGGCGCCGGCGCGTCACCCTTTTGCGCCAACAGCCACACGTTCGGATTGCTGTACTTGACGGCGTCAATCCGACCCTTCAACTTCGATGGCGTCCCCCCGAAGTTGTCCGAAATCCACTTCAAGCTCGCGGCCGGGTCTGGAACGAGCAAGTGGATATGGTGGAAGCCCGGCGTCTCGGCGTCCTGGACGATCTCGAGCTTCACGCCGAACGGATCCTGCACGAACGCCAGCTTGAAGAGCCCCGGGACGTCGCGGGCCGGGGTCAAGACGGTCGCGCCCGCAGCCGTCATCGCCTTCACGGTGGCGTCAACGTCAGTTACAGAGAAACCAATGTGATCGATCGCGCCGCCGACGCTCGGCTGCGGCTTGTCCGCCTTGGCGAACGCAAAAATCGTACGGCCGATGACGAAGCGGTCCGGCTGGTCGCCACGTTTCGCGTTCAGCTGCTCGACATACCAGGACACTGCCTTGGCAGGGTCCGGCGCCGCGAGGTGCACGTGATCGTACGGAAAGGTCTGCGCACGCGCCGTGAGCGGCAGTGTCGATGACAGAAGGGTGAACGCACAAGCGAGGTACAGGTTTGTTCGCATGGCAAGAACTGTCGATGATCTCACGCTGAAAAGCAAGATGGCTCGTTCGTGTGCTCGGCTCTCAAGCTCTTGGCGCCCCTGTCCGGCATGACGGTTGCGGCCTCTCCGTCGAACCCGGGCGCGGTCACCGCAAGTCCTTGACTCCGCGCGGGGGCGAATCGGGGTGCGCGAAAACTGCGCGTGGGAGAGGCGTCGAGCATGGCAACTTCTGCACCGTCACAGATGTGGGGCGTGGGGGATCGCGTCCGGGTGCGGCGCGAACGATGGCGGGTCGCCGCCGTTGACGGAGACGTCGCGTGCCGTGTGATCACACTCGATGGTCTGGGGCCCCACAACTTCGCCGAACAACGCATCCTCCTCGAGCCATTCGAGACGATCGAACCGCTAGGGCCGCGCACGGCGCCCGGCACACGACGGCTTGGGGACCTCCGTTGGCGTTCCGGGCGCCGGCGCTGGCGCCGCGCGTGCCGACACGTGCTCGCGTCGGTCGGACCTTGGACGCGGCTCCGCAGCGTCGACACAGCCAATATCGCCGTCATGCCGCACCAGCTCGAGCCGGCGCTCGCCGTCCTCGGTGGTCGCGGGGCTCGCGTGCTCCTGGCGGACGCCGTGGGTCTGGGCAAAACGGTCCAAGCGGGCGTGCTGCTATCGGAGCTCCTGCGACGTGGCGTCGCACACTCGGCGCTGGTGCTCACCCCCGCGGGCCTCCGCGACCAGTGGCAGCAGGAGCTCTCCACTCGCTTCAACCTCCAGGCCGACATCATCGACTTCCGAGCGACCGCACGCCTGACCTGGGATCTACCGCTCGGCGTGAATCCCTGGAGCACCTGCCCACTGGCGATCGCCTCAGTGGATTACGTCAAGAGACCGGAGGTGCTGCCCGCCGTTCACGCCCGGGGATGGGACATTTTGATTGTGGACGAGGCCCATGCCGTGACACCGGGATCGGATCGCTACGCTGGGCTGGCGCAGCTCTGCCGATCGGCCCTCTTCGTCTTCTTGCTCACCGCAACGCCGCACAGCGGCGACCGCATGGCATTCGCCGCGCTCCGCGCGCTCGGCGCATGCGATTCCTCCGCGGATGACTGTCTGCTCTTCCGTCGATCGCGGGCAGACGTGTCGAGCGCGACGAGACGGCGCGTCCACCTGGTCGGCATCCGCCCAAGCCCCGCCGAATCGCGTATGCACGCCGCACTGGACGACTATGCGGATGCCGCGGACCGAGTAGCCACCGACGCCCGGAACGCGATGTTGCTCGTCTCCACGCTGCGGAAGCGGGCGTTGTCGAGCCCGCGGTCGCTTCTGGCATCGGTCAACCGCCGGCTGCGCGTCCTCGATGCTGTCGCATCCGGCGCGAGCCGCGAGCCGAGCGTCGGTGAGCAACTACCGCTGCCGCTCTCGGACCCGAATGACAACGGGGGGAGCTGGACGCTGGCGATGAGGCCCCGAGCCTTGACGGCGCGGGCCTCGACGACGTGGATCGCGAGCGTGCTCTTGTCGAACACGTGCGTCTGTCAGCGACCGGGGCCACGGCCGCCGAATCGAAGCTCGCGTCGCTGGCCCGCTTGCTGCGTCGACTCGCGCGGCGGGGCGAAGCCGTCATCGTGTTCACCGAGTATCGCGACACGCTCCTGCACCTGCAACGCTCGGTCGCACCCGACGCGCTCGTGCTGCATGGAGGGCTGAGTCGCTGGGAACGGCGGGCAGCAATCGATGCGTTCACGACTGGCGTCTCCCGCGTGCTGCTGGCGACGGACGCGGCTGGTGAAGGTCTGAATCTTCACTACGCGTGCCGATGCGTCGTGCATCTGGAGGTGCCCTGGAATCCCGTGCGCCTGGAACAGCGGATCGGTCGTGTGGATCGGATCGGCCAGCCACGAACGGTGCACGCCTTCTGCCTGGTCTCTCGTCACCACACGGAGCGAAACCTGTTGCAGCGACTCGCGCGGCGTGTTGCGTCGGCCGACGTTGACGTTGGGATGACGAGCCCGCTCGAGTCGTGTCGCTCATCACATGACGCGTCGACACAGTCCGCTCCCGATGCCCCGACCGGCGCGCGCGACACCGGGTGGCATCAGGCGTTGGCGCGGGCGGCCGAAGCGGAAGCCGATCGGGTTCGCCGCTCGCGTGCGCTTCGAGCGAACGAAGAACGCAGTGGACGTCGCGCTTCGGTGATTCTACCCACGGCCGTCGTCGCGCGCGCCAGACCTGCGATCCGATCGTGGCTGCAGGGACGAGCACTTCTTCTCGTCGAGGTCGTGCGTCTTGATGAGGCTGGACGATCGTTCGCGTCAGTGGCGCGGCCGATGCTCGTTCCGGTGAGATCGGCGACAACGGCTGTGGGCCCTGTCGTCCCCGGCGTGTTCGGGCGGCTGACTGATTCCGCGCGTGAGATGGTGACCCGCCTCGAGCACGTCGTCGGGAACCTGGTCGGCCATCTCCAACAGGACTCGACATTCACGGAACCGGCGCCGTTCTGGTCGATGGTCGCTACCCGGGCCGCCGACATCGCACGTACAACGTTGAGCGGCGCCTCGCAGTCTTTCCAGCCGGGGCTGTTCGACCGTCGCGCGCAGCGCCTCCGGCAGCTGCGCCTGGACAAGCAGGCGGCACTCGCCGAGCTCATGACGCAGCGCCTTCGACGGATCGAGGCGCTCAGCCGCGTGTCGGCCATGTCGGTCGGGCGTGCGTTGCTGTTGCTTCCCTGACGCTGATGCTCACGGGGTTTCGCGGGTCGCTCATCGCCGAAGGCAGCGTTGCTTCTCGGGTCGCCGAGGCTCTGCACGACGAGACCGTCGAGACGGCACATCGCGCGTTCACCCTCGCTCGCCGAGCCAGCCTGTCGCTGGGTCCCGCGTCGAGCCTTCGACAAATGTCGGAGATTGGCGCCGAGCCACTGGCTGAGGCATTGGGCTTCAGCCTGCGCGATTCGTTCGCGGCCTCAGGGCTATCTCGACCGGTGTCGCCATCCGAGCCGCGCGTCCTCCTGGCGCGGGCGGGCACTATCCAGGTGCCGTGGTGTGTCGCAACGTGGGCGGCACGCCTCGACCCACTCTGGAGGACCGCCGCAATCGCGGCCCGAGAAGTCGGTTCGCGTTGGGCCGTGCTCTTCAATGGCACCCATGTGCGCCTCATGGACGGGACCTCACGGTACGCCGCCCGGTGGCTGGAAGTGGATCTCGACGCAGCCGCCGACGACCGCTCGACGTTTGTCGCACTTTGGCTCCTCGTGCGGGCGGAGGCCATCGCCAGTGGTCTCGCCGCCCTCGTCGACGCCTCGGACGCCTTCGCGGCCGACGTATGTCGATCACTCGGCGAGGGTGTCCGTTTCGCCTCCGGGCAGGTACTCGACGTCGTCATCGGACGACAGCGTCGCGCCGTCGACGTGCAACAGGCGTTTGAGGAGGCGCTGACGGTTGTGTATCGAATCCTCTTCCTGCTGTTCGCGGAGTCTCGTGGCCTGGTTCCAATGTGGCATCCGGTGTATCGACGTAGTTACAGCATCGACGCACTGCGACTGGCGGTCGAACGAGGACGGACCGACGGCCTCTGGGAGGCGGTGCGCGCGGTCAGCCGACTCGCACACGCCGGCTGCCGCACGGGGCCGCTGCAGGTGACACCGTTCAACGGACGGTTGTTCGATGCGCGGCGCGCGCCGTTCGTCGAGCGACGAGACTTGGATCGACGCGACGATCAGGCCGCAGGCCGAGCCCTGCTGGCCTTGACGACGCGCGTCTCTCGCGAACGAGGTGGACGGGAGCGCATCGCGTATAGCGACCTGGGCGTCGAGCAGCTGGGCGCCGTGTACGAGACGCTGCTCGACTACGAGCCCCGTGGACAGGCTACGCTACGGCTCGAGCCGGGATCAGGTGCTCGAAAAGCGAGCGGGTCGTTCTATACCCCTGAGCCGATGGCGCGGTACTTGGTGCGGCGCACGCTGGCACCGCTCGTCTCCGGGCGATCCCCCCACGAGATCCTGGCGCTCCGTGTCCTCGATCCGTCGATGGGCAGCGGTGCGTTCCTCGTCGCAGCCTGCCACTTCTTGGCTGACGCCTACGAAGAAGCGCTGCTCACCGAGGGCGCCTGCCTGCCGCAGGACCTCGACGATGTCGAGCGTAGCCGCATCCGAAGGCAGGTGGCTGAGCGTTGTCTGTTCGGCGTGGATCTCAATCCGATGGCGGTCCAGCTCGGTCGGCTGTCGCTCTGGCTCGCGACGCTGGCGCGGGACCGGCCGCTGTCCTTTCTCGATCACCACATCCGTTCGGGCGACAGCCTCCTCGGTGCGTGGGTCTCAGCGCTGGACACGCCGCCGGCCGCATCGAGACGCACGGCCACCGACGAAACGCCTCACCTCTTCGATTCCGCCTTGTTGGCGACGAAGGTTCGGGAGTGGCTGCCGGCTCGGTTTGCGCTGACGGGCCCAGGCGACACGATTGACCAGGTGCGCGGCAAAGAGCGCGCACTGGCGACACTCGAGCACCAGAGTTCAACGCTCAGCCGGTGGCGCCGGGTGGCGGACCTCTGGTGTGCGTCCTGGTTCAGCGGCCGCAGCGGACTTCCTGCGTCCGCCTATCGGGCGTTGGCGGACGCGCTGCTCCATGGCACTGGCCCTCTCCCGGCCCACATCGCCGGGGAGTATCACGCGAGGGCTGACGCGATCGCGAAGGCACGGCGCTTCTTCCACTGGGAGCTCGAATTCCCCGAGGCGTTCTTCGATGCCGACGGCCGACGGCATCCGCGTGCCGGCTTCGATGTCATTATCGGCAATCCTCCGTGGGACATGACCCGCGGCGACATGGGATCGGGGGCGGCACGTGAGCGGGCTCGTGAAGACGCTCAGCGCCCAATGCGGTTCGCCCGTAACGCTGGCGTGTATGAAGCGTCCGGCCACGGACACGTCAATCGCTATCAGCTCTTCGTCGAGCGTTCGGTCGCCTTGCTGCGGGAGGGCGGACGATGTGGCCTGGTGCTCCCGAGCGGGATGCTCTCCGATCACGGCAGCTCGCCGGTCCGTCGGCTTCTGTTTTCCCGGTGCGAGGTCGACGGGGTCGTCGGATTCGACAATCGGAAAGCCATCTTTCCGATTCACCGCGGCGTCCGGTTCGTCGTCCTGACCGCCACCAAGGGCCACGCCACCCAGCAGTTCGGCGCGCGCTTGGGCGAGACGGATCCGGCCGTGTTGGGCTCCGACGACAGCGGCTCGCCCGACTGGTTCACCGTGCACCTGAGCACGGGTCTGCTCCAACGGCTGTCCGGACCGGCATGGACGGTGCCCGACCTGCGCTCGGCGAAAGACCTGGCAATCGTCGAACGGGCAGCTGCGAGCTTCCCGCCTCTCGGATCGAGAGAAGGATGGCACCTCCGCTTCGGGCGGGAGCTGAATGCGACCGACGATCGCGACGTCCTGCGTCCGCCCGGCGAGGGGTTACCGGTCATCGAAGGTAAGCTTGTGGGCCCGTTCGTCGTCGACGTCGCAGGCGCGAGGCAGTCTGTTCGCTGGAGCGAGGCGGCGCGGCGGCTGGGCGACCGGGTCGGCCGCGTGCGCCTCGCGTATCGAGACGTCGCGAGCGCGACGAACCGGCAGACGCTCATCGCCGCACTACTCCCGGCGGGGTGCGTCTCGACCCACACCGTGTTCTGCTTGAAGACACCACTGCCGCTCTGGGCACAGTACTGTCTGTGCGGGCTCTTCAACAGCTATGTGCTGAACTACCTCGTCCGCTTGCGTGTGACCACCCACGTGACCACGACCCTCGTCGAGTACCTGCCGGTCCCGACGAGGGCTGTACGACCGCACGAACTCCGACGTGTCGCTGCGTACGCGCGACGGCTGATTCGATGTCGCACGCGTCAAACGCCGGAGGCGACCGAGCGGTTTGCAGCGATGAATGCCGCTGTCGCGGCCGCCTATCGGCTGTCAGCGGATGAGTACGCGCACGTCCTCAACTCGTTCCCGCTCGTCTCAGCAGCCGAGCGGGCCCGCGCGCTGAGCCTCTACGCGTTGCGCCCGTATTGAGGCGTAATCGTGGGGGGGATGCTCGGCGGCAGCGGTGGCAGCGGCGGCCGTTCTCGGAGCGCAGCGTACAGCGTGTCCATTACAGGGGTCTTCACTTTTCGGCGTTTCGCGCGGCACACCACGGAGCCGATGAGCGCTTCGACCTCGGTCGACCTGCGCGCTTCGATGTCGATGAGCAGCGAGGAGCGCACACGGGCGTCGAGCGAGTCGACGTACGCGACGATCCGCTTGAGCAGCCCCGGCCGGACCGCGACGCGCTCGGCCTTCGCGACCGTCTCGACTTCCTTGAAGGCGGCGATCATCAGCGCCTTGGTGTCGGGATCGGACCACAACGGGCCGATGGGCTGGCGAGCCACGCCGGTAAAGGCGGCGAACGGCGACACGTAGACGTACTTCTCCCAGATCGGGACCCATCCGTCGGGAACCGGCTCTGACTGCACGTCCGCTTCCTTGAAGAGCGTGTCGAGCAACATCGCGCGCAACGACACGCGCGAGACATCGCCGGTCGTCTCGCCGAAGGCGATCCGCCGATGCGTGCCGGTGGCTTCGATGCGACCAGGCTCGACAAGCGCAGTGGCCACGTAGGCTGCGCCGCCGATCACGCGTCCGCGCCCGATGACGGCTTCGATCTCGGGCGCGCTGTCGACGCCGTTCTGCAGGGTCAGTACCACCGCATGATCGCCGGCGACCGTGTTGAGCAACGGCAGGGCTTCACGATTGCTGTAGGTCTTGACGGCGTAGAAGACGAAGTCCATCTCCCCAAGTCCTTCGCCCCGCTCCTCGGCCTGCGGCCTGACGCACCATTCGCCCTTGTGGTCGCGAATCGTGAGCCCCTTCCTGCGGATGGCCTCGAGGTGCGCACCCCGTGCCATGAAGATGACGTCGTGCCCGGCGCGCGCCATCTTCGCGCCAAAGTAGCCACCGACGGCTCCTGAACCGACAACGCACAATCGCATGGTGCCGGCAACTTTACAACGCGCAAAGCGGCTGAATATAGTTTCGGCTGGTGCATTTTGCACGCAAACGATCGGCGAAGCTGGCATGACACGTGGCCGGAGGGCCGCAGTCGGAGTATTCCGCCGACTCCGGGAACAGGTCCAACCATGAGCACGGAACGGTTTCGCGCGTTCAGTCCGAAGGCACTCGCCTTTCTGCGCGCGATGAAGCGCAACAACGACCGCGAGTGGTTTCGCGCGCGCAAGGACCAGTACGAGACGTGGCTGCGTGCGCCGATGATCGCGCTGATCGAACGGCTCGCCATCGACATGCGACCGTTCGCGCCCCACCTGGTAGCGGATCCGAAGGCGGCAATCTATCGCGTGTACCGTGACACGCGCTTTTCCGAGGACAAGACGCCGCTCAAGACCAACATCGCGGCGATCTTCCCCGCGCGCGGCTTGCCGAAACACCAGGGCGCCGGCCTGTACTTGGAGGTGTCGCACGGGTGGGTGTGGGTCGGCGGTGGGATGTACGCGCCAGACACCGCACAGCTCCAGGCGGTCCGCGAGCACATCGCCGTCAACCACCGCCGGCTCCGGGCGATCGTGGAGTCGCCCGGGTTCAAAAAGGCGGTGGGCGCGTTGTCCGGCGAGCAGCTCCGGCGAACGCCTCGAGGCTTTGCCACCGATCACCCCGCGGCCGAGTACTTGGCGTACCGGCAGTTCCTCGCAGGTCGGGAGTTCCCCTCAGCGTTCGCGACCAGTTCGACCTTCTACGCGGGCGTGTTGAGTGTCTTCAAGCAAGTGGCACCGCTCACGAGATTTCTGAACGAGCCGCTGCTGGCCGCCCCGGTCCAACCGTCATCCCTTCGGAAGACGGCGACCTCGACTTAGGGCCCGTGAGGTGCGACTGGCACTGGGACGAGCGACGGTTCCCCAGCCTTGTGTCGCTCCGTAACCGCAGTACACTCCGGTCGTGGGGGTTCAATGTCACGCCATTCTGCGTTCAATGGCCGGCGCCGCGTGCCGCCACCGATCAACGAGCCTGTCCGATCGTACGAGCCGGGATCGCGAGAGCGCGCCTCATTGAAGGCGCGGCTCGCCGCGATGGCCGCCGAGCACATCGAGATCCCTTTGGTCATCGGCGGTCGTGCCCTCATGAAAGCCGACGCGGCCCGCTCGGTGATGCCGCACAACCACCGCCACGAGCTCGGTCGATACGCGCGCGCCAGCGCCGAGGACGTTCGGCAGGCGGTGGCCGCCGCGCACGACGCGCACCGTGAGTGGTCCGGGTGGACGTTCGAGGATCGCGCGGCGGTGTTCCTCAAGGCTGCCGAGCTCCTGACGACGACGTGGCGCGACACCCTGAACGCGGCCACCATGCTGGGCCAATCGAAGACGGCGCTTCAGGCAGAGATCGACTCCGCGTGTGAAATCATCGATTTCTGGCGCTTCAACGTGCACTACGCGCAGGAGCTGCTCGACGAACAACCTGTCAGCGATCGCACGATGTGGAATCAGCTCGAGTATCGGGGGCTCGAGGGATTCGTCTTCGCTGTCACACCCTTCAACTTCACCTCGATCGCCGCCAATCTTCCAACCGCGCCAGCCCTGATGGGCAACACCGTCATCTGGAAGCCTGCAGCGAGCGCCATGTTCTCCGCGCACTACATCATGGCGCTCCTGCAAGCTGCCGGGCTTCCGCCCGGCGTCATCAACATGGTCGCCGGTGACGCGGTCATGATCTCGAAGGAGCTCTTGAGCCACCGCGACCTCGCCGGCGTGCACTTCACCGGCAGCACGGGCGTCTTCAACGACATGTGGAAGACGATCGGCGCATCGATAGCCTCCTACCGCTCGTACCCGCGCATCGTTGGCGAAACCGGCGGCAAGGACTTCATCATCGCGCACGCGTCGGCGGACACGGCGGCGTTGGCAACGGCCATCCTGCGCGGCGGATTCGAGTTCCAAGGCCAGAAGTGCTCGGCGGTGAGTCGCGCGTACGTCCCACGGTCCATCTGGAACGACGTGCGCGATCGCGTGGTGGCGATGATGCACGAGATCAAGATGGGCGACGTGCAGGACTTCCGCAATTTCATGGGTGCCGTCATCGACCAGCGGGCGTTCGACAAGATCCAGGGGTACATCGACCACGCCCGTTCGAGCGCACGGATCGTCGCCGGCGGCGAGAGCGACGCGTCCAACGGGTACTTCATCCGTCCAACTCTGGTCGAGACACCCGATCCGTCACATCGGTTGATGTGCGAGGAGATCTTCGGTCCCGTCGTGACGGCGTATACCTACGACGACACGAAATGGACGGAGGTGTTGGAGCTCGTCGACGCGACGTCTCCGTACGCGCTGACCGGGGCGATCTTCGCGCAAGATCGACGAGCGGTCGTCGAGGCGAGATCTGCGCTCCGCCACGCCGCCGGCAACTTCTACATCAATGACAAACCGACGGGCGCCGTCGTCGGCCAACAGCCCTTCGGGGGGGCGCGCGGTTCGGGGACGAACGACAAGGCGGGGTCCAAGCTGAACCTGGTCCGTTGGGTCAGCGCTCGAGCCGTCAAGGAAAACTTCAATCCGCCGACGACCTTCGCGTACCCGTTCATGGGAGAGGCGTGACTCGTCGGCAACGCGTGAAGCCGCGCCGGCGTGGCCTCATCCGTTCGTGCGAACCTACTCGACCCTCGTGACGCGCCAAACGGTTGTGCGGTTCACCCTGTGGGCCGGTTTGGCCTGGCTGGTGCTCTTCTGGCGACTCGGCGAGCCCACCTTCTGGGATCCGGACGAGGCACACTACGCGGTGACGACGCGCGAGCTCCTTGCGAGCGGAGACTGGCTCGCGCCGATGTACAACGGCCGGCCGTTCTTCGACAAGCCCATTCTCTTCCACCAACTGCAGGCGCTCGCGATGCTGGCGACCGGCCCCACGGAAACGGGCGCCAGGCTCGTCCCTGCGTTGTCGGCCGTCGCACTGATCGGCACGGTGCTGTGGCTCGGCCGTCGACTGGCCGGCGCTGACGTCGCGAATGTGGCCGCGCTCCTGCTGACGGTCAGTCCAGCGCTGGCCGCACTCGCCCGCTACGCCATCCTGGACATGCTCTTCACCGCGTTCCTCTTCGGCGCGGCCGCCCTTCTCACGGTCGCCGCGTTGCAGTCGCGACCGCGTCTCGAGTACCCGGCCTATTTCCTGATCGCCCTGGCCGTGCTCACCAAGGGACCGCTCGCGCTCGCCCTGCTCGGACTCACGTTCCTCGTCGCCATCACGGTGTCCCACGACGCGCGACGCGCGTTGCTCGCGCTGCGCTGGCGCTCGGGTCTGCTGGTTGTCGTCGCCGTCGCGGCACCATGGTTCGCCTACATGTGGATGCGCTTCGGCGACGCGTTCGTTCAGGGCTACGTGCTGAACGAGAACTTGCTGCTGTTTTCGCGGCCGCCCTATGCGAATCAGCCCGGCTGGACGTTCTATCTCCAGATCGTGGCGGTCGGCATGCTGCCCTGGACGCCCGTGCTGATCGGGCGATTGTACGACTGGACGCGCGCGGTCGTTCGCCGGCGCGCGGGGCCGGATGCGCTCGAAACCCTGCTCTGGATTTGGGTGGGCGTCGTGGCGGCGTTCTTCAGCGCGTCACAGTTCAAGCTCGATCACTACGTGTTCCCGGTCGCCCCAGCGCTGTGCCTCGTCATCGCCTTGGCGTGGCGGGACGTCGTCGCGCGACCGACCGAGGACCGCTACCTCGGCGTTCGCGTTGGCTTCACGCTGGTCGGACCGATACTGATCCTTGGCGGCCTGACGCTGGCGGTGCTCTTCATCACGCGGTTTGGGCTCCCGTCGGTGGCCTGGCTCCTCCCTGTCGCATGGATCGCGATTGGAGGCGTCCTCGTTGCCGGCGGGCCGCGACACGTGGTCCGCGCCCCTGCCTTGACCGCCCTGGCCTTCGGCGTGTTCTACCTCGTGGCGATCGGCGTCGTCCTGCCCGTGATCGAGCAGCAAAAGGTTGTCGCGGAGGTCGCCCGCTGGACCTCCACGGCTGCCGGCGCGTCGGTGCCGGTCTGCGGATACCGCCTGAATCGATGGAACAACTCGCTGCTCTTCTACGCAGGGCGGCTCGTCAGCCTGCTCGACTCGCCAGAACAGTTTCGAGACGCTGCAAAAGCACAGGGGCTCTTCTGCCTCACGACCAAGGAGGGCTTCGACGAGCTCACGAGGGCGGGACTCCAACTCAACGTCCTGCACGAGCGTGAGGGTTTGTGGGCCACGTCGGGCCGTGCGCTCTGGCGCACGGGACCGCAACTCACCACGTTCGTCGTGGTGAGGACGCGGGAATGACCTGTGTTACTGCCACACGAGCGCCACAACCTTGACGGCCACGTTGCCCCGTTTTGGCTTCAGCACGAGCGTTTCCAGCTTCTCGTTCACCACGTCGGTGCTGGCGTGGAGCGATGCTGTTTCGGCGGCGAACTCGTCCTCGAGCTCCTTGATCTGCCCTTCGAGCACGCCGACCGTCTCCTGCGCTCGGGCAATATCGTCGGATTCCTTCATCGACCGACCGACGCTTCGTGCAGCCGTCGTCGCACGGCCAACGTTGGCGGCGGAGATCGCTTTTCGGCCAAGTAGGGCACCGACCAGCGTGGCGCCGAACGAGATGGCTGTCTGCAATTTTGCGCCCGAGGCTTGCTCGGTCTCGCGCTGAACGGCTTGCTGCGCGCGTCGCAGCTTCTACTTGAGCGCCGCCTCTTTCGGCGCGTATTCCTTCCGCAGCCGCTCGACCTCCTCGTCTCGCACCTCCCGGCCCTTGTGCTGGAGGCGTCCACGGAAGTCGCGCTCGGACTCGTCCGGGCTCGACACCTCGCCGGTGGTCGGGCTCATCAGGAGCTCGACGGACTCGTTCGCGGACAGCCACGTGCTGAATTGCTTCGACCACGCGGGGTCCGACGGGTCTTGCAGCGTGATGTCGACATTGGTGCCCCACACGCTCAGGTGGTACCCGAGGATGACATTCGGTGCGTACTCGTCGCGGAACCGAGCGATGGCCTGCGCAAAGCCCGAGACCGTACTCGGAAGCCCCGCAAGCTGCGGAATGCCTGTCTCCGACACTTTCGCCGGCACCGAGCGGGCGTCATCGCTGGCCGTGCGTTTCTGCATGTAGCCCCAGAAGTCCGGTTCGACGTGGAGCACGACCCTTTGCTGGGGAAAGGCGCCAGCCTTCTGGAAGAGCAGAATCAGATCGTTGTAGTACGCCGTCATCGTGGAGACGTTGTTCACGTTGGTGAAGTTGGCGTCTCCTTCGCTGCCGCCGCCCGGTAGCGAGTGAAACATCATGTAGTACGTGAAGACGGGGATGAAGCCGTGAGCGCGGGAGTCCTCGACGTAGTAGCGGACAAACTCGCCATTGTGATTCCAGGTGGCCCACCCGCGATTCGTATTCACGCCACCGGCCAGGTACTGATAGCGGAACGCGAAGCCGGTCGTCGCCCGCATCGCGGCCGAGCCGCCAGGGCCGTCCATCATCCCAAGTTCGAGACGGTCCGGCCATCCTTGAGGCAGCGGTGCCTGAGCGGCGACGGGATACGACAGGAAGACAGTGGCGAGCCAGACGAGTACGGATCGACCTGAACCCATGAATCTCTCCGCAGGGCGCTTCAGGGAAGAGGCAGGAAGGCCAGGATAGCGTACCCTTAAAGTCCGTCAATGGCACAAACTGTCGCTCAAATATCTACCTCTACATTTAGTTGGTCTCAAAGAAGAGCTTGTCTATGACGACTGTGGGCAACCGTGCGCAGTCGGGACCTGACTCTGGGCCCCAGCCGCCCCAGCCTCACAGATCAGTTGCCGGAGGCTCAAAACAGGCGTAGGCTTCGTCATTACAGGGGGGCTCTGCCCAGGCCTCGACTCGGTTGCTTGCGGCTCCCCGCTCCGTTCTCGCGGGCATGGTGTGCCCGGCCATGAAGCGGCGAGGGTGTCGACTCCGCGGTTCGCGCGTGCTGAGGTGGGGGCTGTTGGCTAAGTGACGAGGGAGCTTGGCACAAGGAGAGGTTTCATGACAGCGCGATGGCGAACAACGGCACGGACGATGGCGGTGGCGTGCGCGGTGGCGGCGGGAGTGGCCACGGTGGCCGCCCAGAACGCGCCCCCAAAGCCAAGCGCCGGTTCACAGAAGTGGGTGTTGGCGCGCACGCCTGATGGCAAGCCCGACTTCCAGGGTGTGTGGGCCAACAACACGGTGACGCCGCTCGAGCGTCCCAAGCAGTGGGAAGGCAAGACGACGCTGACGGACGCCGAAGTCAAGGAGCTGCAGAACATCGCGCGACTGATCGACGAGAACGACGGGGACGCACAATTTGGTGACGGCTTCATTCAAGCCGTGCTCGACAAGCAGACCAAACCGGGCTCGTACGATCCAGGGACTGGTAACTACAACCAGTTCTGGATCGTGGGGCGCGACTGGCACGATCGCCGGACGTCGCTCATTCAAGATCCGCCAGACGGCAAGCTGCCGCCGATGACGCCAGAAGGCAAACGGCGGATGGAGGCGTTGGCGGCGCACCGGAAGGCGCATCAGTACGAGGATCCCGAGAACTTCCCCAACTTCGAGCGCTGCACGCACTTCGGTCTGCCGCGCATGCAGGCCGCGTACAACAGCTATCTGCAGATCGTGCAGACGCCGCGCCAGGTGATGATCATGAACGAGATGGCGCACGACGCCCGCGTGATTCCCGTCGACAGCCGTCCACGCAACGGCAAGGACTTCCGTCCGTGGAACGGCGAGTCGCGCGCCCGATGGGAAGGCGACACCCTGGTGATCGAGACGACGAACTTCTCGCCGAAAGCGGACTTGATGTACCTGTACGGCACGGCCGAGAACCTTCAGCTCACCGAGCGGTTTACGCGCGTGTCGAGGGACGTCTTGAACTACGAGTTCACGATGAACGACCCGACCACGTGGACGAAACCGTGGACGGCGATGATTCCGCTCGCGCGGAAGGACGAAATGATTTTCGAGTACGCATGTCACGAAGCGAACGTGGCGATGCCCAACATGCTGCGTGGTCACCGCTTCCAGGAGAAGCAAGAGGCCGCGAAGAAGACCTCGGGGAATTGAGACCGATCGTGACCCGGCGCGTGGGACCGCTCGCTGGGACCACCAGGAGAGAGAGAATCGCTATGACAGGACGATACGGAACGGCGTTGGGTGTGGCAGTGTTGGCCTCGGGCCTGACGATGAGCGTCGTCACGCCGAACGCCCAGGAAAAGAAGGCGCCCGCCAAGTGGGTGCTCGAGCGCACTCCGGACGGCAAGCCCGACCTTCAGGGGGTCTGGGCCAACAATACTGTGACGCCTCTGCAGCGGCCGAAGCAGTGGGAAGGCAAGGCGACGCTGACCGACGCCGAAGTCGCCGAGCTACAGAGGATCGCGCAGCAGATCTACGACAACGACGGCGACGCGCAGTTCGGTGACGGGCTCATTCTTGCGGTCCTCGAGAAGCAGACACGACCTGGCTCCTACGATCCGGGCACTGGCAATTACAACCAGTTCTGGCTCGTCGGCCGCGACTGGCACGATCGCCGGACGTCCCTCATCACGGATCCGCCTGACGGCAAGCTGCCGCCGATGACGCCCGAAGGCAAGAAGCGCGTCGAGGAGCGAACGGCGTTCCGCAAGGAGCATCAGTACGACGATCCGGAAACGCTACCGCTCGGCGAGCGCTGCGTCCACTTCAGCACACCGCGCATCGGCGCCGGCTACAACAGCTATCTGCAGATCGTGCAGACGCCGAGCCACTTCATGGTGATGAACGAGATGGCGCACGAATCCCGCGTCGTGCCCATCGACAATCGCCCGCGCAGCGGCAAGGACGTCCGGCCGTGGAACGGCGAATCGCGCGCGCGCTGGGAGGGTGACACGCTCGTCGTCGAGACCAAGAACTTCTCGCCGAAGAACGAGTTCATGGGCGCCACCGACCAGATGACCCTCGTGGAGCGCTACACCCGCGTGTCGAAGGACGTCTTGAACTACGAGTTCACCGTCACCGACCCACAGACCTGGACGAAGCCGTGGACGGCGATGATTCCGCTGGCGCGCAAGGACGAGATGATCTTCGAGTACGCCTGCCACGAGGCCAACTCCTCGATGGAAGGCATGCTCAAAGGGCATCGCTTCCAGGAGAAGCAGGAAGCCGCCAAGAAGACGTCTGGCGGCGGCAACCAGTAGCCAAGAACCGACTGGGAGGCTGGCATGGCAGGACGACGGGGTTCGACGCTGAAGTCCCTCGGGCTCGCGTGCGGAGTGGCCGTCGTGGCTGCCACCGTGGCGGTGCAAGGTCAGACCGCCCGTGCGAAACCGACGGCAGGCGGCTGGGCGGTTGAGCGCACCCCGGACGGCCGTCCTGACTTTCAGGGCGTGTGGGCGAACAACACGGTTACGCCGCTCGAGCGGCCGGCGCAGTGGGAGGGCAAGACGACCCTCACGGACGCCGAGGTCGCCGACCTGCAGAGGATCGCGAATCAGATCTACGAGAACGACGGCGACGCTCAGTTCGGCGACGGCTTGATCATCGCAGTCCTCGACAAACAGACCAATCCGAAATCGACCGACAAACAGACCGGCAACTACAACCAGTTCTGGCTGGTTGGGCGGGACTGGCACGATCGCCGGACGTCGCTCATCACCAGCCCGCCGGACGGCAAGCTCCCCCCACTGACACCCGAAGCCAAGCAGCGCCGCGAGGCTGAGCTCGCACATCGTAAAGCTCACGCGTACGAGGACCCCGAGACGATCAACCTCGGTGAGCGCTGCGTGAACTTCACGGTCCCGCGCTTGAACGCCGGCTACAACAGCTACTTCCAAATCGTGCAGTCGCTGGAGTACGTCACGATCATGGCGGAGATGGCGCACGACGCGCGCATCATTCCGATTGGGCGCCGCGAGCACCTTCCCAGGGGCATCACAAAGTGGAATGGCGATTCGATCGGCCGCTGGGAAGGCGACACGCTCGTCGTCGATACGACCAACTTCTCGCCCAAGAGCGACTTCTTGGGATCGCACGAGAATCTGCACCTCGTGGAGCGCTTCACGCGCGTATCGAAGGACGTCCTGAACTGGGAGATCACCATTGACGATCCGACCACGTGGACCCGCCCGTGGACGGTGATGATTCCGCTCAGGCACAAGGACGAGCTGATCTACGAGTACGCGTGCCACGAAGCCAACGAAGCGATGGAGGGCATGCTGCGTGGCCATCGGTTCCAGGAAAAACAGGGCACGGCCAAACCGACGTCCGGTGGCAACTGAGGAGGGCACTGCGATGGTAGGACGACACGGATCCACGCTGAAGTCGCTGGCGCTCGCGTGTGCCCTGGCGGTGGTTGCCACCACCGTGGCGCTGCAAGGCCAATCCAGGCCGGCCAAGCCCGCCGCTGGCGGCTGGGTGCTCGAGCGCACCCCGGATGGCCATCCCGACCTCCAAGGGGTGTGGGCAAACAACACGGTCACGCCGCTCGAGCGACCGAAAGAGTGGGAAGGCAAGACGACGCTGACAGACGCCGAGATCGCCGCCCTGCAGAAGATCGCCAATCAGATCTACGACAACGACGGCGACGCCCAGTTCGGTGACGGCTTGATCCGCGCGATCCTCGACCAACAGACCAATCCGAAGTCGTCAGACAAACAGACCGGCAACTACAACCAGTTCTGGCTCGTCGGCCGCGACTGGCACGACCGGCGCACGTCTCTCATCACCGATCCGCCTGACGGCAAGCTGCCGGCGCTGACCCCAGAGGGCAAGAAGCGTCGAGCGGCGGAGCAAGCCTACCGCAAAGAGCACGCGTACGAAGATCCCGAGATGATCAACCTGGGCGAGCGCTGCGTGAACTTCGGCATCCCGAAGCTGCTCTCCGGGTACAACAGCTACTCGCAGATCGTCCAGACGCCGGGCTACGTCATGATCATGGCCGAGATGGCGCACGACGCGCGGGTGATTCCGACAGGGCGCCGCGAGCACCTTCCAAAGAGCTACACGAGGTGGAACGGCGACTCGATCGGCCGCTGGGACGGTGACACGCTCGTCGTCGACACAACGAACTTCTCAACGAAAAGCGACTTCATGGGGTCGCACGAGAACCTCCACATCATCGAACGCTTCACGCGCGTATCGAAGGACGTCCTGAACTACGAGTTCACGATCGAAGATCCGACGATGTGGACGCGTCCGTGGACGGCGATGATTCCACTCGCCCGGAAGGACGAGATGATCTTCGAGTACGCCTGCCACGAAGCCAACTCGGCGATGGAAGGCATGCTCAAGGGTCATCGCTACCAGGAGCAGCAGGGCGCGACGAAGAAGACCTCTGGCGGCAACTAACCACACCGTGGGCAGCCTCTGCGGCGTTGCTGCCGGGGCTCCCGATCCTCTCGGCCCTCTCGGCGCGTTCCACACACGACAGCACGAAGATCGTACGTGCGAGCCCGCGGGGACGCACGATACCGTCACGGAGCAGTCGGGCGGCAAGGTTGGTGATGAGGGCGCTCAGGTAGTTCTTGGCTTTATCGGCTCGCCGACGTGATTCGATACAGCGTGTTTGCGGTTCGGAGAATCAAGCTCTCGTTCGCGACGGCAGGCGTCGCCATCGACATCTCATCGAGGGAGTTCTTGCCGAGCAGCTTGAACTCCGGTCCGGCCTGGATGACGAAGGTGTCGCCATCCTCGCTCAACGCGAAGATCTTGCCGTTGTAGCTCCACGGTGAGGCCGTAAACCCGCTTGACTCCGCGGAAATGCGCTGACGGCCGTAGATCTCCCGTCCGGTCCTCGCGTCGTGGCACGTGAGGAACCCGCGATCCAGCAGCGTGTAGTAATAATCGCCCACCACGATGGGAGAGGGTTGGTACGAGCTCGTCTGCGGATGACTCCAGGCAATGTAGTCGTTCTGCCGCTCTCCCGGCTTGAGCGAGATGTCACCGGTCGCGCCCGGGCGGACGGCATACACTGGTCGGTTCGTGTCCTGGATGTAGCCAGCGCTGACGAAGAGCAGACCGTGACGAGCCAGCGGCGTCGGCACGGTGAGCACTGACATCCTGGCGATGTCCCACAGCGGCCGGCCATTCATGTCGTACGAGCGGACCCTGCCTGTGCCCGTCGTCACGATCTCGGTGCGGAGCGTGTTCTCCCAGATGAGCGGTGTGCTCCAATTGGTCCGCTCGTCGCGATCGATGCGCCAGACCTCTCGCCCGTCGTTGGTCTCGTAGGCCGCAAGATATGACCGCTCCTCGTTGTCGTTCACGACATAGAGCCGTCCATGGTGCAGCGCAGGCGACGAGGCGGCTCCCCACCCTCCCCGCGTCTTGGCCGGCGTCATCGGCTTCGACCAGACAAGTGTGCCCACCATGTCAAACGCGAAGATACCGATGCTGGCCGAGTACACGTAGACACGCTCGCCGTCAGTGACCGGCGTTTCCGAGAAGTACGTGTTCTTCTGGTGAACCGGCTGCGCGGGAACCGCGGTCTGCAGAATACGCTCCCACCGAATGCGCCCGGTCGCGAAGTCGACGTCGTACAACATCCACTGGTGCGCGTCTGCTGTCGTCGCGATGCTCTTCTCGTCCAACGGGCCGTTCCACGAACGACCGCGATACTCGGACGCAGGCTTCAGCGGCTCGACAGGCGTCTTCAGGTTGACGACGGAGGTGACGAACACGTGGTCGCCCCACACGACAGGCGAGCTCCAGGAGCGCCCGGGGATCTGGACCCTCCACACGACGTTCTCCGTCCGGCTCCACGTGGCCGGGAGCGAGGGGCTGTCCGAGGCGACCCCACCCTGAGTCCCGCGAAACTGCGGCCAGTTCTCAGCCGCCAGTGACGCTACCGACAGGGTCGACAGCACGATGGCCCAGGCTGCCCGATTCATCTGCATCGAGCGAACGGTACACCAGAATGGGCCGCGTTCACCGGATCAGCGCCTCGTGGACTCGACAGGCGCTGGATGGCTGCCTCGCCGCTTGACGGTCTTGCTGAGACGTGCGACAACTCGCGAACGAGGAGGAGAGCACCCCATGAACGATGTCGTGACGATGGTGGATCACTTCGTCGCTGGTCGTTTGTCGAGGCGCGACCTGGTGTGCGGATTGACCGCGTTGGTCGCCGCCGCAGCGGGGGCGGGACCGGCGAGCGCGTCGCAAGCTCCGGCGCTGACGAGCACCTTTCAAGCGCTTGGACTCAACCACCTCGCGCTCCGCGTGACCAACCTCGACCGCTCGCAGGCGTTCTACGAACGCCACCTCGGGATGACGGTGATCCCGTTGTCAGCGCCATCGCCGCGCTTGATGGCCTGCGGGCCACACGTGTTGAACCTCTTCAGGGCGGATCGGCCGCAGTTCGATCACGTCTGTTTCACCGTGTCGAACTACGGCGCGGTCGACGCGGCCGGGCGACTCCGCGCGCAAGGCATCACGCCTGATGTGGAGGCTGACCGAGTGCATTTCCTCGATCCGGACGGTTACAAGTTGCAGGTGGGCGGTCCAACGGCGGGCGGTCAGCGGTAGTCTTGAGCGATGAGTGTTGCGATGCAAGCGGGCTCGGCGATCCGGCGGGGCCGCTGGTGGTCAGCAGTCAGCGTGCTGCTGTGCGTCATCTGCCCCATGGCCCTGCCGGTGGGTCGCACGCGAATGCTCGCTCAAGCCACACCGCCAGGAGGCGCGCCGTCATTTACGGCCGCCCAGGCCTCGGCCGGCGCCAGCACCTATCAACGACAGTGCGCGTCCTGTCACGGAGCGCAGCTCGAAGGTCTCCACCTGGCACCGAGCTTGGTCGGGGAGCGGTTCGACCGCGCCTGGCGTGGACAGACAGTCGATCGATTGATGTTTCACGTCCACCGGATGCCACCCACCGTCGGAGCGGCCGCACGCGGTCTCTCCGATGGCGACGCTGCGAATGTCGTCGCGCACCTCCTTCAGGCCAACGGCCTCAGACCGGGCGTGATCGCCATGCCGTCGGCATCCGAAGCGCTTGCGAAGCTGACGATTCCACGGCGCGACGACCAACGGGACGCGGACCCAGACGCCCCGACGCTCGACGCATCGAGACGGTCCGCCACCACGAGCCGGATCACGCCCGTCACGGACGATCTGCTGCGCCATCCGCCCGCGGCCGACTGGCCCCAGTGGGGACGCACCTACGACGGCCACAACTTCAGCCCGCTCGCCATGGTTACGCGCGCGAACGTCTCGAGGTTGAAGCTCGCGTGGCGAGCGCCGTTGCGCGGTGGGACGAGCATGCCCACCCCTGTGGTGCACGACGGCATCGTGTTCCTGCAAACGATTCCCGATACCGTGCTGGCGCTCGATGGATCGACCGGTGATGTGTTGTGGCGGCATCGACACACGCCGGCCGGCCAAGCAAGCAGGAAGATGGGCCTTTCGCTGACCGGCCATCGGGTGCTGGTGCCTACATCGGATTTGCACGTCCTCGCGCTCGACGCGCGGACGGGCGGCGTGTTGTGGAACCACGCGATCGCGCTCGAGCCCGGACAGGTACGGGAGCGTCTCCAGCTGCGAAGCGCTCCGCTCATCGTCGGCAACAAGGCGATCATCGGAGTCACCGCCAGCATGGCACCCCGTGGCGGGTTCATCGTCGGCCTCGATGTGGACTCGGGGAAGGAGCTGTGGCGCTTCCACACAATCGCGAGACCTGGTGAGCCGAACGGGAGCAGTTGGAATGGGCTCCCGCTGGATCGTCGGAGCGGCGGATCGGTCTGGCACCAAGGCACGTACGATCGTGAGCTGAACCTCGTGTACTTCGGTGTGGCGCCGACCTACGACACCGGACCACTGCTGCATCGCATGAACGAGGCCGGTGTCACGAACGACGCGCTCTACACGAACTGCACCCTTGCGCTGAACCCTGACACCGGCAAGCTGGTCTGGTTCTACCAGCATGCGGCGAACGACCAGTGGGACCTCGACTGGGTCTTCGAGCGACAGATTGCCGAGCTCGAGATCGGCGGTCGACGGCGAAAAGTGGTCATGAACGTTGGCAAGATGGCGATTCTGGAGGCGCTGGACGCCGCCACTGGCGAGTACCTCTTCTCCGTCGACGCGAAGACGCAGAACGTCATCACTCGCATCGACCCGAAGACCGGCGCCAAGACCATCGACCCGGAGAAACTGCCCAATCCGAATCGGCCGACCGTGGTCTGCCCAAGCGTGTCAGGAGCGCGGGCGTGGCCACCGACGTCGTACAATGCGCGGACTGGGCTGCTCTACCTCCCGCTCACCGAGTGGTGTAATCGATTGTCGCCGGAAGGCTTCAAGCTGATGACATCTGGCGTCGGGATCAGCTCCGCTGAACATCCAGACGCGAGCGACGGCACGATGGGGCGTCTGCAGGCCATCGATGTGATGAGTCGTACGCTGGCCTGGGCGCATCACCAGTCGGCACCACTCTCCACCTCTCTGCTGGCCACCGCAGGTGGTGTGGTGTTCTCGGGTGATCTGGACCCCTCGCTCAAGGCGTTCGACGATGCGACGGGAACCGTGCTGTGGCGTGCGGAGCTCGACGACCTACCGAGCTCGAGCCTCGTGACGTACGCGATCGGTCACACGCAGTACGTCGGCGTCGTGATTGGCCTTCGCAACAACCATGTGAACGATCTCTCGAGGACCTACGCTGCGTTTCGTAAGCGGCGCGGCGAGCGTCCCTCTACTCCGCCACCGGCTGGCGGCGCGGCCATGTGGGTCTTCTCGCTGATGCCGTAGCGACAGTGAGGGCCGATGGGCCAGGCGCGTGCTCACCTTTCGCGAAGCTGGACCTCGATCCGCTGCGGATGTCCTAAGACGAGCGTAGCCGAACGCTCTTCGCTGACATACCCGTCGAGGGTCACGCGGATGCGCTTGGGGCCTGGAGCGACGTGTCGAATCGTCACTGGGCTCGTGCCCCCACTGATACCGTCGACGGTCACGCGCGCCCCGTCTGGCGACGTCAATACGACCAGCTCGGTACTCAATCCTTTCGGTGCTGCTGGCTTCCGACCCTCAGCCGGCCGTAGAGGTTCGACTTTCTGGGGAGGCTGGCGAGTCACTCCCGTCGCGAGGGTGTCCGCCGGCGGCGATGAAGCGGTTGTTGGCTGTATGAGAGGCGGTGCTGTCTGACCCGAGGACTCCGCGCGTGAACCATCACGCGCGGCATCGTCGGACACGAGCGATGTCGGTGACGCGTTCGACGCGGAGCCCGTCGCTCGAGCAGGGTCGTACAGCGCCGCCGATTCGCGAGCGTCATCATCGCCGCGTGTGGTCGTCGAACGCCAGAACCACGTGGCGATCGCGACAGCAATCACGACCGCCGACAGAACGAGCCAGGGCCGAACACGCGGACGGAGAACGATCGCGGCGTCAGCGTCCGGGGGATGCGCGGCAGGGGTCTGCTCCCCCGGCAGCGCCAGTGGGTTCAGCGCATGTTGGAGCTGCGAGAGCGCGAGAGCTTCATCGATGTGGACAGCCCGAGCGTAGGCGCGCACTTCGGCCCGAAGGTAGATGCCTCCCGGCGCGACGGTCAGATTGTCGCGCTCGAGTGCTTCGAGGAGGCGCTTGGGGATCTTCGTGTCGCGCGCGACCTGATCGAGCGACAAGCCCAGTCGTTCCCGCGCCTGTCGGAGCAGTGCACCAAGTCCGCGATCGTCTCGTGAGGACGTCACAGGCGGGGTCTTCGGGCGTACCTCGGCCAGAGCCACTCACCGAACCGAGGACGCAATTGGCCTTCCAAGTCACACGGCGGCGATCTTAAGCCGGAAGTGACGCCAGTCCGAGGCGTGTGAGCGCTCAGGAGGGCTAGGAGCGGCGCCTGAGGACCGTGGGAAGCGAGCTTATAGTCTCCGGTTGGGCAGACAAATGCTGCCGTAATCCGTTCCTTGGGCGGTTTCGATGTGTCACGATCAAGTCGAGGCACTTAGGAAACGACGCTGCCGGCTGCAGCCTGGCAGAACTCGATTTCAGGGGGTGATGAGTGCGCGTGGCGCTCAGCAGCGTGGTGGTGTGGCTGATCTCCAGTTCGATCTCCGCGCACTTCGCCAACGTCCCCGTGCCACGGGTGGACGAGGTTCCCATAGAGCGGCTCCTGGCCAATCTCGAGCAGAACCCGCGGCGCCTCCCGCCGGCCGAGCAAGCGCGGGCTATCGGACGGCTACACCTGCTTGCGCACCTGCGGGCCACCGCCACGCTGCCGGTGTACCGCGACCGTCCGACTATCGTCGCCGAGGGCGCCATCAGCTTGTGCTCGAACGTCGATCGCCGGTCCAGTCCACGACCCGCGGTTCCGCCACCTCCGCCTGGGCCACAATCCCCCGCGTCTGCCGAACGATGTGCGGACGCCACGTACAGCGTGGGTCCAGAGCCTGAATTGCCACCCGACTGGCAACGTCCGCTAGGGGCCGTTGACGCCCACCTCCACTCCGCGCTCAAGGCGTACACCGACGCCCGTCGACTCGACCCGTCGAATCTCCGCACACGCCTCGCCCTCGCGTTTGTCTCCGAGCGCCGGGCCGAGCGAGGCCGAGCCCTCGCGGAGCTGCGAGCACTCGCCACTGACGGGCTGACGCGTCTTCCGCGGCCGAGCGGTCGAGCCTCTGAACCGGCACATTCGGATTGGGAGACGCACACCGTCATCAGCGAAGGCGCAGAGCATCTCGCCCGTCTCGCCACATCCACCCGGGATCGCCGGCTCGTGGCTCGAATGCGCGCGCGTCTGGATGCCGTTCCTCCGATCATCGCCGTGACGCCGATCCTTGTGCCCCTCGGCGGAGCCACCGCGATAGAAACCTTGATCGATCGGCACGCCGCGGTGAGGTTCGACTTTTCCGGTCAGGGCATCCCCATGCGAGCAGGCTGGCTCACGCCGCGCGCCGCGTGGCTCGTGTGGGACCCGAAGGATCACCGCCGCATCGACGGCGGGTTCCAGCTGTTCGGATCGGTCACGTGGCTGTCGTTCTGGAACAACGGCTATCAGGCGCTGGGAACGCTCGACGATGACGGCGACGGCGAACTCAGGGGCGCCGAGCTCTGGGGACTGGCGTTGTGGGACGACCGGAACGGCGACGGTATCAGCACCGCGCTGGAAGTGAGGCCGGTTCGCGCGCACGGCATCGTCGCCCTGCGGTACGCGCACGCACGCGTGAGTGACGATCTGTGGATCAGCGCGAACGGTGTGACGTTGGAGAACGGCGATTCACGGCCCACGTACGATTGGATCGTGCGAGCGATGCCCTCCTCCTCAGGTCGCCGGACGCAATAGACGCCCGTGAACTCACCTCAACCAAGGGAGGCTCAGGTGGCGACGCGACGTTTGGTGCACGTCCTGGCGGTCGTGTTGCTCGCGGTTTTCGAGGTATTCACGGAGCAACGCGCCGCTGAGTCGGCAGAGCAATTGGCGAGTACCGGCGCAAGCTCGAAGGGTGTCTCGGAGGAGGTCGTCGCCTTCGAGCGCGACATCGAGGCGGCCGTCGTCCGCGGCGATGTCAAAGCCGTAGACGCGGCGTCGGCTCCCACATTCACCTTTACGCATGGCGACGGCTGGACCACCGGCGCCGCACCGCTTCGGGTGGACAGCCGTGCGGCGTGGTTGGCTACGGTCGCCGCCGCGCCGTACGAGGCCCGGGTGGTCGATTCGGTGAAGACCGAGGTCCACGGCGATGTCGTTATCACCTACGGGCGCTATGTGGCGCGTTTCAGGAACGCCGCGCCGGGGCGTCGCCAATTCACGGTCTGGTATCAACGCGTCTACGCGAAGCGCAACGGACGGTGGCAGTACCTGTCGCATCGAACGGTCCACGGACCAGTGTACGAGAAGGATTGACGGCTGTCAGAGCGGATCAGCCCACGACCGAGGACCGCTCGTCCTCAAGCACGCGAATCCGGGCCTCGCCTTCCCGCAGCATGCGTAGGAATGCGCCGACGATGGCCGGATCGAACTCCGTGCCCGATCGCTCCTCGAGGTACCCGAGGGTCTTCTCCGAGGACCAGGCGGCACGATACGGTCGGTTCGTGCGGAGCGCGTCGTACACATCGCAGACGTGGACGAGGCGACTGGCGCGCGCACAGTCTCGTGGGAAGTGCGTCCTCGGATATCCGCCGCCGTCCAGCATGATGTGGTGTTCGTAGGCCACGACGGCCGCGACGCCCAGATCCTCATCGCTCTGCACGAGGATGCGAGCGCCATCCACGGGATGCGCTCGCATCACTTCCATTTCCTCGTCGGTCAGTCGACCCGGCTTGGTCAACACGCTGAGCGGAATGCGAACCTTACCGATGTCGTGGAGCAGACCGGCCACGCCAATCGCCCGGACATCCCGCGGTGCACACTGCAGCGTCTCGGCAAGCCCCATGGCCAGCATAGCCACTTTCAACGAGTGGCGTAGTGCCCCGACGTCCCCGTCCGCATCGCGTTTCAGCTCACGGGCGATCTGCAGCAGATAGCCGATGATCACCTGATCGTAGGCCACGGTGCGCGGCTGCGCGTCGATCGCTCGCGCAATCGCGTGGGGCTCCGTGGGAACGTTGGTTAGGTCCTCTGATTCGGCTGCCATCGCTGCTCTGGCGAGCCCGACCCACAGGTCCGCGCCGCGTCCAACGCGTTCGGTCCCGCTTGGGGAGGTCGTCGAGAGATCTCCGCCGAGCGTCAATCCGTCGAACGACAGCGGATGGAGTCGGAGGTGCGGCCACGTCAATGACACCCCGGACCGCTGGCGCCCGAGCGGACCGTGCTGCTCCGGCTCCTGGGAGAGGACGCGAAGCGCCTCGCTGATCTCCTGAGCACTCACACCACGCTCGAAGGACACCGCGCCGAGGTGGTGTCGGTGCAGGCTTTCCGCGAGGCGCCGCAAGACCGGCTGGGCGGGATTCGTCGCCACGCCTTCGATGACGAGCTGCCGCCGTGCCACGCCGAACGCAATCTGTCCCCGGTCGACCAGCAGGCCCGCGGCACGCGTCGCCACTCCCATGGCGGCAGGCTCCAGCGAGGGATGACCGCTCGGATACATGCCGTACTTGTGCAGCGCGATTGAAAGCTCGATGAGAAAATCGCTGTACTCGCGCGAAAGGGCGACGCGATCGTGGCGGGGCGTGCTAGTCACCCACCGCGGAGAGTAAGGCGAGAGCGGTCGCCAGGCAAGCGCAGTCGTCGGCGCGTCTACAGCCCCTGGAGCTCGCGGCCGTGGAACGTTCTCGTGGCTTGTTCGTCCTCGCATTCGAGAGTGACAACGACCGGACCGATGCCGATGCGGGCACCGAACGCGAGGGGGACGCGGCCGGTGATGCGCTGGCCGTCGACCGTGTAGCCGTTCTTGCTCCCGAGGTCTTCGAGAAACGCCCGGGATCCGATCACCTCGATGCAGGCGTGGCGCCGCCAGACCAGCGGCGAGTTCAGGAGAACGGCGGCGACCCCTTCCCGCCCCAGGACGGTCGTCCCCGGAGGGAGCGGCAAGCGTCCGTGTTCGCCGACGAGCGCGAGCGCCGTGGGCGACGCTTCAACCACCGTGGTACCGGCGGGCGTGATCCCGGGACCGGGCGCCGGTGCGGCCTCGGCCGCAAACGCGTAGCCGAACCGCGGGACGGTGCGGACGAAGCGCGAGTGCGATGCGTCGTCGCCGAGCGCCGTGCGGATTTCGGCGACGAGATTGGCGACGTTCGCCTCCAGCACGAACGTGCCTGGCCACAGCGTTTCCATGATGACCGACTTCGCCACCGCCGCCGGGCGTCGTGCGATGAGGAGCAGCAGAAGCTCGAACGCCCTGGGCGTCAGGTGGATGTCGACCCCGTCCCGCAGCACTCTGCGGCCGGCATCGTCCACGAGGAAGCGGTCGAATCTCAGGGACATGTCCTGATCCTAGGGAAAAGGTGCGCGACTCCTAGGGTACGGCTAGGACTCGCAGTCCGGAGGGGGGCTAGCATCTCCGCATGGTGTTCGAGGAGCCCCGCAAGCATGGCGTCGTGAACGAAAACACGGCCTCGCGACGGGACATAACGCGCAATTCGGATGATACCGAAAACGCCGGCAACGTGTCCTCTGCAGGGGCGGCTCGTCCGACTTCGAACACCAGGTCCAGACTGCGCAAAGCGTTCCTGGAGCGTGCTCGTCAGCTCGGTCGTTCGGTCAATGACCCGGAAGGCGAAGCTGGAGAAGCCTGGCCACTGGTCTCGAGCACGGTCCCGGTGATCTGGACCGCACGCCACGATCGGCGCGATCGGCGCAACCGTACTAACTCAGTCGCAACCACGAAGAATCCCCCGAGGTATCCCATGTTGCCCGCGTCAATGACGGCTCTCAACCTGTTCGCGATGCTGGAGAGCCTGAACGTACCTGAGCCGCTCTGGATCGCCGTGTGGGGTCTTGGGCTCTTCGGGGCGTCGATGCTGTGCCGCTCCCTCAGCGACCGGAGGGGCCCGTTGTCCCGCCACGGTTCCACGGCTGCCGGTCGGGCCTGACACCGGCGAGCGCCGGGGCGGCCGACGACGAGGAATGGGCCAAGCCAATTCGCATTGCGCCCGAGCGCGATGGATGCTGGGCGCGGCCGCGAATCTTGACGGGCAGGTTTCCTTCACGACGGCTTCAACTTTGTTCCGGCCAGGTGCCGTCGATCCGTTCGTCGAATCGCGGGCCTCCAACGCTTTTCCAAACTCATCACCATCGTCCGCGCAACCGAGCCTCGACCGCAGACAATGGAGACTGGCCCGGATGCGCGGCATCTCGGGCAGCAGACCGCACGCCGGAGCGTGACCGTCATCCTGTCTGCTATAATCCGCGAATGAATCGTGGTCGTTGAGCGCGGCGTCAAGCTGGCGGTCGTCATGGGCGCCGTCGCCCTGCTGGCTGCCCAGCCCGTGATCGGCCGCGGTTGGTCCGGAATGACTGTCGCCGGGACCAGTCTCTTCCTCCTCTTTGCGCTGCTCGGGTGGGTTGATCGTCGAGCCATTGCCGTCGTCCTCGCGTCGAGCTGCTTCGTACCACCGCTCGTCTGGTTCACACTCGAAACGTTCAACATTCAGTTCTGGATTCTGTGGATGGCTGCGCTCCTCGGGGCCATGCTGCCCGATCTGCTCACAACCGGCTGGCACGTCGGGCCGCGCTACCGAGTGCCATTGATCATGGCCGCACTGGCCGTCGTGGTCGCGACGCCGATCGTGGTCGCGCGCGAGATCGACTTCAACCCTGCCTTACTAGGCGACAATCCGTACGCCGTTCTCAGCGGCCTGCCGTGGCACGCCGCGGGGTGGGTGATTCACGTGGGGGCGACCACTCTCATCGGCATTCTGTGGTTCGATTGGCTGACGGGTGCACCGGACATCAACGTTGACGCGACCTGCGTACGGCCGCTGGTGCTGAGCGTTGGCGTATCCGCACTGGTGGCTGTCTACCAGATGTTCGTCGACGTCACCTTTCTCAACGAGACCGTGTATGGCGCACAGGGGCGTGCCGGGGGCGCACTGTTCGATGCCAATGTGGCTGGAACACTCTCGGCCATGGCGATCGGCTTCACGTGCTTCCTGGCGGATCGGACACCGCGACGTCCCCAATGGCTCGTGCTGGTGCCGCTTTTCGCCATGGCGGTGTTGGCGTCAGGGTCCCGCACCGCTGCGGGCGCCGCTCTGGTGGTGTCCATCGTCAGTGGACTCACCCTGAGACATTGGTGGGGAGGCACGGCCCCGAAACCTGCCGTGCTTCCCTCCGAAGCGGCGGGACTCGTCGCTGCACAGGTTGCCGGATCCCACAGGTCTCGCCGGATGTTGGGGATCGCGATAAGCAGCGCGATACTGATCGCGCTGATCGCGGTCAGCGGGCTCGACACCAATACGGTTGGGCCCCTTCAGCGCTTCATCCCCATGCTGCAGAGTCCGAGCGGTCAACTGCCGACGGATCTCTTGGCTGAGTTGTGGCGACGGAACGGATACGGCACTGCATCGACGTACCTGATCGGCGAGTTTCCGTGGGCCGGCATCGGAATCGGCAGCTTCCACCTGTTCGGCCCTCAACTATCTCCGGTGGGCGCACTGCCGCCCGACAACGCCCAGAATTGGCTGCGACACCAGCTGGTCGAAATGGGTGTACTCGGCGGCGTGGGCTGGGTGCTCTTCGCGGCGGCGTTCACAGGTTTCGTCGCCACTAGCCGACGAGCCGTTGACCGCCGATTGGCCCACCTCCGCGGTGTCGTGCTCGCCTTTGCGGTTGTCTTGCTCTTCGGTCTCCCTACCCAGGAAGTGGTAGCTGCCGTGACGCTATGGACCGCCATTGCGCTGCTCGCGCGATCGCATCCAGACCTCGCGTGTCGCACAGCCATCTCCAAGCGGGCGCTGGTCGGAGTACTCTTGGTGACGGCCGCCTTTGGCGCGGTCACGTGGCACACCGCGCAGACGCGATTGCGCGTCCCGATGCGAGCCCGCCAGATCGGATGGCCCTACTCGTACGGCTTCTACGGCCCGGAGCCCGACGGCGCAGGCGGCACCGTGCGCTGGATGGCCAGACGCGCGACTGCGCTCATCGACGCGGAAGGGCCATTCCTGCGCGTTTCAGTTCGGGCGCCGCTGCCCAATGTCGAGCGCGATCCGGTCGAGCTCAAGATCTGGTTCGAGAATCATCTGGTCCTGCGCACGCGAGTGTCATCGGGCGAACCGGTCGTGACGACGGTGCCGGTGCCGAAAAGCGTGCAGCACGCGCTGCTTGACATCCACGTGAGCCGAACGGTGCGGCCGCGCGATGTCGACGGAACCCCGGACGACCGCGACCTGGGAGCGCTTGTCGCGTGGAGCTTCGCGAACAAGCCGTGAGCGCCGGCTCGACTGGAGCGCGGACCCTTCACGCAAAGAACGTCAGGTACACCCGCTCGAGCACGACCGCGTTGAGCAGGGCGACGTACGTCCCGAGGACATAGCCGAGAATCGCAAGCATGACACCGACCGTGGCGAGCGATGGATGAAACGCGCTCGCCACGATCGGAGCCGAGGCGGCGGCGCCGATGTTGGCTTGCGAGCCCACCGCGAGGAAGAAGATGCGGGCTTTGATGATCCGCCGAAGCACCAGCATGAAGACCGCGTGGAAGATCATCCAGACCGTCCCCACGGCGACGAGCGCGGGCGCGTTCACGATCTCGCGGAAGTTCCCTTGCGCACCGACGGTCGCAATCAGCATGTACAAGAACGCCGAGCCCAGCGCACTCGCGCCCGCCCCTTCCAGATTGCGCGCGGGTGTAAACGACAAGGCGACGCCGACGGCGGTCATGAGGATCACGACCCACGTGAATCCGTTGATGATCGTGCCGATGTCGGGACGCTGTGAGGCGATGGCGTGACAGAACGCGGTGCCGCCAATCGACAGCGCGCCCAGCTTGATGAGGTCCGGACCGGTCACCGGCCTGACGATCTGGAGTTGATAGGCTTCGATCTTTCGGCGCACGATGTCGATGGCGCTTCGGTCGGCGCCGATCTTCTCGTCGAGCGCACGCTCTCGGCCACCAAACCAGAGCAGGATGGCCATCCACGCGCTGGCGACCGCGACGTCCACAACCACCATGAGCCCCATCACGGTCTGCGAAGCGCGAAGGCTCTCCCCCACGGCCACGAAGTTGGCGCCGCCTCCGATCCACGATCCGCAGAGCGCCGCGATCCCTCGCCAGGCCTGGTCGTGCAGGTCGCTCGGGATGAGCCAACCGACCGTTGAGTAGGCCACGATCGAGCCCAAGAACACGCTGGTCGTCGCGCCGAAGAACATGTACATCACCTTCGGGCCCAGCTGGATGATCGCCGGGATGTCCACCGACAGCGTCAGGAGCAACAGGCTGGCGGGCAACAGGACGCGCCTGATAAACGTGTACGCGGGCGACTCGAGTGGCAGGACGCCGGTATTCGAAAGGAGTGTCGGGACGAAATAGGCGAACACGATGAGGGGATGACCGTGAACAGTGCGCTCAATCTTGGCTGTGAGGAAGCCCAGTAGAGGGCGGCGAGGATCGTCAGCAACGCGCCCGCAACCGCGACGGGGTCCTGAATCATCCGCACATCCTACCGCTGTCGAGAGCTCAGATCGGCGGCCGCTTGCGGCCGGCGACGATCTCGGGATCCACCACGCGGATCGGCTCGCCATTCAGCCACGCGTCGATGTTGTCCAGGCTATCCCGGTAGAAGCTGCGCATGACCTGCTCCGTGACGAAGCCCATATGGGGCGAGAGGACGACGTTCGGCAACTGGCGCAGCGGGTGGTCCGGAGGGAGTGGCTCGATGTCGAAGACGTCCAAGCCCGCGCGCAAGATGCGCCCGCCACGCAGGACTTCGATCAACGCGGCTTCGTCAACGATTGGACCACGCGAGGTGTTGATGAAGACGGCCCCCGGCTTCATGACCGCGAACTGACCGCGCCCGATCAGACCACGTGTGCGGTCCGACAAACGCTGATGGATCGTGACGACATCGGATCGACGGAGCAGCGCTTCCAGGCTGTCGGTGCGCGTGGCGCCGTGCTGCGCGGCTTTCGCCACCGTCAGATTCTGGCTCCAGGCCAGCACCTCCATCTTGAACGCGTTCGCCATCTCCGCGACGCGCGTGCCGAAGTTACCAAATCCGATCACACCAAGCGTGCGGCCGCACAATCCGCGGCCGTAGCCGTTCTGCCATCGGCCGCCGCGCATGCCCGCATCGTTGGACGGGATGTCGCGCATCGTCGCAAGGATCAGGGCCCAGACGAACTCTGTGTGTTCCTCCAAGGCGCTGGGCGGTACACCCGTGGTGCTCATGACCACGCCTCGCTGAGCCGCGGCTTCGCCGTCCAGGGCAAGATTGGTCCCGCCCGTGTAGGTGAGGAACTTGAGATTCGGCAACGCGTCGAGGACGGCGCGCGGGAACGGTGTGCGATCGCGCATCAGACACAGAATGTCGAAGGGCGCGAGACGGTCCGCGATGGCGGCCTCGGGGATCGGATCGTGGAAGACCGTCACCTCGGCGCGTCCGGCCAGCCGTCCCCAGTCAGCGAGTGTGCGTGCACAGTCCAGGTAATCGTCAAGAATCGCGATCTTTCGCACGTGTCGTTCTCCGTTCCTGTATGCCAACGGCCGGGCCCGGAAAGCGAACAGTGGAAAAGGAGTCGAGGCCCTGACCCACGCATACGATCGCATGGACTGGGGATGCGTGACGAGGTTCAGGCTCAGGGGTGGGGGACACGATGTGCCCAGGTCGACGTGGAGCGCCGAGCGTGAGTCAGTTCGTGGTCATCTCGCGGCAGTACCCGCTCCTCGGCCACCGGCGTGGTGGCCCATTGGCGTGGGGACCGCCGCCTGTTCGCTCACCTGGCGGGTCACTCGGTGGCGGAAGTCGAACATGCGCTCCAGCTTCCGTCGCACGAACCATCCGGCGAGCCACTGCCCTAACCGGCCCATCGGCAGCTCGTACTCCACCTCGTCACGAAGGAGAGTGCCGCCATGTCCGTCGTCGAGGATGCGATGACGGTGATGCCATTTGGCGAAGGGACCCGATTCCTGAATGTCGGCAAACAGGTGAGGCGGCTCGTACTCGGTGTGCACCGCGACCCAGCGTATCGGAACAATCCACAGCTGCCCGGCGAGGACCACTCTGCTCCCTGGTCGCAGCGAGCCGGTGGACTCGATCACCCGCATGTTGTCCCAAGGCGGGATCAACATCGGCAAGGCATCGGGACTCTCGTGAAAGCCAAAGACCACCTGCGGCGTCGCGTTGATTCGGCTTTCCTTGACGTATCGCATAAAACTACTCTCCGCACGCAGGGTCCGCGTCGACGCGGACTCTGCGGCGGCATCTATCTGTCATCGCGTTGGCTTGCGCTCGCGCACTACTTCGGAAGCACTACTGTATCGATGACGTGAATCACGCCATTGCTCGCGACGATGTCCGCTTTGGTGACAGTGGCATTGTCCACCATGACCTTGCCGCCCATCGCGTGAATCGAGAGCGGCGCACCATTGACCGTCTTCGCAGACGGCAGCTTGGTCACCTCGGCAGCCATCACGGTGCCAGGCACCATGTGATACGTCAGCACCGCCACCAGCTTCGCCTTGTTTTCTGGCTTGAGGAGGTTCTCCACGGTCCCGGCCGGCAGCTTGGCAAACGCTTCGTCAGTCGGAGCGAAGACCGTGAAGGGGCCAGCGCCCTTCAAGGTACCCACTAGGCCAGCGGCCTCAATCGCAGCCGCGAGGGTTTTGAACGTGCCGGCGGAGACCGCCGTATCGACGATGTCCTTCGACGAGGTCTGGGCGTGGACCGCGGCAACAAGTGCCACAGCCAACAGCGGAGCCGCCACGAAGATTCGGAAGGCAACAGGGAAGAGATGCATGTATGAGTGCTCCTTGTCTCCGAGCGGCGCTGTATGCGACCGCTCTTTGGTTATCATATTGAGATATTTGTGTGCTTTAAGATAAAATCGAGGCAGAGTCCGGTCGTGTGACGCACAAGAGAGAAAAGTGAAAGAACTTGCCTTTCAGGACAACACACGGGAGGACATGTGGCTCAGCCGACGCTGAAAGATGAACTGCAGGGCTACGGAATCGGCGCGAAGCTTCGTGCGCTCAGGCTGAAGAAGAAGCTCGGTCTTGTAGAGCTGGGACGCCACGCGGGCCTTTCGCCCGCGCTCCTCTCAAAGCTTGAACGCGACAAGATGATTCCCACCTTGCCGACGCTGCTGCGAATCGCCATGGTCTTCAACGTGGAGCTTGATAGCTTCTTCTCAGACCATCGCAAGCGCCGGGTGTGTGCCGTCATCCGGAAGGACACCCGTCAAAGCTTTCCAGAGTCGCCAGACACTCGCGATCCCGCGTACCACTTCGAGAGCCTGACCTTCCCCGTGCCGGAACCGAAGTGTCAGGCCTACGTGGCGACGTTCCACCCCCTCTCAGACGGAGCGGCACGTCCCCACGAACACCCCGGCGTCGAGCTGATCTACGTCCTCAGCGGGGAGTTGGGCGTGACGATCGAAACCACCGAGCACCGCCTGAAAGCGGGCGACTCGATGTATTTCGATGCGTCCCTGCCTCATAGCTACCGGCGGCTCGGCCGGCTGACGTCTTCGGCTCTCGTCGTCTCAATCGCCTGATCGTGAGGCACTACGGTTGGAGGTACTGTTTGCCCAGACTGCACGCACGACTCACAATCACGGGTATGGCCCTGCTGATCTCACTCGCGAGCACTTCGGCCTCGAGCGGGGTGGAACCGTTGCGCCTCGGGAATGCGCTGCCGCCGCTCCAGGGCGAATACCTGACCGGTAAGTCGGCCACGTTACCCACCGCCGCCTCCGGGAAGACGACGCTCGTTCTGCTCGGTTTCACGTACGCGTCGCGTGTGCCGGTGGAAGCCTGGGGCGAGTGGTTTCGCGACACGATCGGGATTGGTCCCGACCGAACGTTCTTCGAGGTACCGATGATCGGCGGCATGGCCAAGATGGGCCGCTGGTTCATCGACCGCGGGATGCGAAAGGGGACTCCTGCCGCCCTGCACGAGAATGTCATTACCGTGTACGCGAATACCGGTGAATGGAAGAAGCGCTTGGCTGTCTCATCGACCAACGACAAGGACGCGTTTCTGATCGTGCTCGACCGCGATGGGGTCGTTCGATGGCTGCACCATGGACCGTTCGACTCCGTGCGTGTGCAAGAGGTGATGGCCGTGTGGGCTGAGGTTCACAAATGAGCACCCTCGATCCCGTACGAATCGGGGTGTCGGCGTGTCTGCTCGGACACGAGGTGCGCTTCGACGGCGGGCACAAACGGGACCGGTTTCTCACCGATACCTTCGGCCGATTCGTCGAGTGGGTGCCCGTGTGTCCGGAGGAAGAAGCCGGGTTTGGAACGCCACGGGAAGCCATGCGCCTCGTCGACAGCGACGGGCGCATTCGTCTGCTGACCGTGAAGACCGGCATTGACCTCACCGAGCGCATGGAGCGTTACGCGCAGGAGCGAACGCAACGGCTCACGCGAGAGGGGCTGTGCGGATACGTGCTCAAGAAGGATTCGCCGAGTTGTGGCAACGAACGGGTGAAGGTCTACAACGCACACCGTGTGCCCGCTCGGACCGGCCAGGGTCTCTTCGCGTCCGCACTTCACGCCACACTTCCATTCTTGCCCATCGAAGAGGAGGGCCGACTCTCCGACCCGCGCATCAGGGACAACTTCGTCGAGCGCGTCTTCGCGTACCGACGTCTGCGTGCGCTGTTCGCCACCCGCTGGACCGTAGGGGCGCTGGTCCGATTCCACACGGCGCACAAACTGACGCTCATGGCGCATTCGGTGGTGGCGTACAACGATCTTGGCCAACTGGTCGCGCGCGCCAAGTCGATGCCGAGGCCCCAGGTCGAGGGGGAGTACTCCGAGCGATTCATGACGGCCCTCCAGGCGATCGCGACGACCCGGCGCCACACCAACGTCCTTCAGCACATGGCTGGCTACTTCAAGACGGTGTTGGAGCCCGCGAGCCGGGCGGCACTGGCGGCAACGATTGAGGACTATCGACTGGGGCTCGTGCCTCTCATCGTACCGATCACGCTCGTGCGTCACCACGTGCGTCGCTTCTCCGTGGAGTACCTGGCAGGCCAGACGTACCTGGAACCGCATCCAAAGGAATTGATGCTGCGCAATCATGTCTGACGTCATGCACACTACGAAGCGCCGGATCCTGCTCACTGGCGCGACAGGATACGTCGGGGGCAGGCTGCTCACGCAGCTCGTCGGCCGTGGCTATCACGTGCGCTGTTTGGCGCGCAACCCGGCTCACCTGCTGCAGCGGATTCCAGCAGGGGTCGAGGTCGTCGCGGGTGATGTCAGCGACCGGGACTCGCTGATGGCCGCCTTGAAGGATGTCGATGCCGCCTTCTACCTGGTTCATGCGATGGGTGATGCAACCGGGTTCGAGGCGCACGAGCGTGCGGGCGCCGTCAATTTCGCTGAGGCTGCCCGTACCACCGGAGTCCGCCGCATCGTCTATCTCGGAGGGCTCGGCGATGAGACGACCGATCTGTCACCACATCTTCGCAGCCGTCAGGAGGTGGGGCGCATCCTGCGCGAGTCCGGCGTGCCGACGATCGAGCTTCGCGCGTCGATCGTGATCGGGTCCGGCAGCCTGTCGTTCGAGCTCGTGCGAGCGCTGACCGAGCATCTCCCGGTCATGATCACGCCCCGGTGGGTCTCGGTGCTGGCACAGCCTATCGGTATCCAAGATCTCCTCGCGTACCTGATCCAGGCGCTTGACGTCCCGCTCGACAAGAGCGTCGTCGTAGAGATCGGAGGCGCCGATCAGGTCTCTTATCTCGGAATGATGCGGGAGTACGCGCGTCAGCGGGGCCTCAAGCGCGCGATGATTCAGGTGCCGCTGTTGACGCCACGACTGAGCAGCCTCTGGCTGGGTCTGGTGACACCCGTCTACGCGCGCATTGGACGCAAGCTCGTCGAGAGCATTCGGCATCCGACGGTCGTCAGCACCGACACCGCCAAGCGCATCTTCTCCGTGCGACCGGTTGGGATGGCCGAGGCCATCCGAGCCGCTCTGGACCACGAGGAGCAGGCGTACGCCGAAACACGGTGGTCCGATGCGATATCTGCCGCCGGATACGGAGGCGATCGCGGCAGTGCGATTTCCGCACGACGCCTGACCGATTGCCGCGAGGTCGAGGTGCCCGCGACGCCTGATCAGTGCTTCGCGACAATCGCCAGCCTCGGTGGTCAGACGGGCTGGCCGCCGTACACCTGGCTGTGGCGCCTCCGCGGGTTCATCGACCTTCTCTGGGGCGGGGTGGGCATGCGGCGGGGCCGGCCCGAGGGCCGGGAGCTTCGTACCGGCGACGCGCTCGACTTCTGGCGAGTCGAGCGGTACGAACCGAGCAGCCAGCTTCGGCTCGCTGCGGAGATGAAGGTCCCCGGACGCGCATGGCTGGAGTATGCGATTGTCCCGCGACCTCAGGGTTCAATCATCCGCCAGGCAGCCGTGTTCGATCCGATGGGGCTCGCCGGACTTCTGTACTGGTACGCACTCGTGCCCGTTCATGCGCTGGTGTTCCGAGGCATGCTGCAGTCGATCGCGCGTCGGGCGGGGAAGCCGCACGCGAGCGTGGCGACCACCCTCTGAGCCGCGCGACGATGAAGCACCCGAGGCCGTGACACGCGTCAGAAACACTCGCTCAGTGGGGCGGTGCATCGAGCCATGCAACACGAAGACGGAGTGGACATCCACTCCGCCTTCGAGCGTGCCATATTCAGCCGGCAGCGTCGGGTGCTGGGAGAGCGTGCGGCCCGGCCGAGCGGTTCGCACGGCCTCACCTTGCGGGGCCGCGGACTACCGGGCGGGCGGGAACTGCGGCAGGAGGACGCTGTCGATAACCCAGATGAGGCCGTTCTTGGCCCGGATGCCCTGGCAGGCCACCGTGGATTGGTTGACACCGGCGCCACCCCGATTGTTGGAGAAGAACAACCCTGTCCCTGCACACTGCGGATCTCACGTGGGATCAGCGCGTAGCGCGGGTCGTAGATGCCAGACGCCACGTGATAGGTGAGGATGCTCGTCAGCAGCCCGCGCGGATCCGACAGCGCCGCGTTCAGCAGGAGGGACGGCAGGCCTGCGAAGGCGGCATCGGTCGGCGCGAACACGGTGAATGGTCCCGGCCCCTTGAGCGTGTTGACCAACCCGGCCGCCGTTACCGCGGTGACGAGCGTCGAGAACGCCGGATTGGACACCGCGACGTCGACGATGTCGGCGTCGACGTGCACGATGCGCTGCGAGAGGCAGGCGAACGTCGATGAGTTGGTGCGAGCGGGCGTCTGTGCGGACGCCGCCGACACGGCGCCGAACGAGATGAGAACACCCGCGAAGGCGCGAACAACCACGTGACGAGCGAGCGGCCGCTAAAGTGAATGCAACATCAAACCCTCCTGTAGCCGTTCAGGCCGGGGGACGTCGCGAAACGGTTCGGCCGTCGCGGCGGGTTTCGTGTTCGGCGTGAAGTCGTTTTCCCAGCGCGACAAGACAGCGGTGCTCGCTTGATTCACAGGAGAACGACCGGGTCCCAACCTCCTCTCGGGCTCTCCGCGCCAACCTCCGGCAGAGTGAAACGATGCCCCCGGCCGCGCGTCCGTGGCATGCTGCGACCGATCTCGGGTGGATTGGGCATAGCCGCCAACTGGCGCCCCCAGCATGCTCGGCGCCGCGCCACGCTGGCACACCCGAAGCCTCAGAGGAGCGACGTCCCGTAGCGCCGGAGGTACTGCTTCACTCGAAGCTTACGGGCCGTGCTCTGGGACGTCATGTAGCGCACCGTTCCGAAGATCGGTCGCTCGGGCCAGGGTCGATCGTACCGGCCCAACACCCAGAAGATGCCGCTGTAGGAGTTCGGATCCCGGCCGTCGAGCGCGAACCGATTGTTCAGTTCGACCATAACGTCGAGCGCCTCACGGGGAGACGCCGTCCACTCCAGAATCTTCTTGCCCCAGAGCATGCGCAGGTAGTTGTGCAGGCGCCCTTCCCTCAACAATTGGCGCTGCGCCGCGTTCCAGAGCGGATCGTGTGTGGACGCCTCGCGGAACTGATCCAGCGTGTAGGTATGCGGACGCACATCACGGACGTGCGCCTCCAGGGTGGTGATCGCCCACCTCGGCAGCGATTCGAACTGCTCGCTGTCGATCCGACGCGCGGCCATGTTGAAGCCCAACTCCCGCCACGTGACAACCTGATCGAGAAACGCCTCGGCGGATCCAGACACACCCCACCATCCCTCCTTCGCACCGGTGACCGTTCGCGCCAGCCGTGACGAGGACCAGCGTTCATGGCGCAGCACGTGCGCGACGACTTCGTGAGCAGAGAGGTGACCGAAGTGCAGGTAGGGTGAGAGGCCCGAGCTGACGTCATCATCCGGATGGTTTCGCTTGTCTCCGTACTCATCGATCTGACTCGCCAGGAACTCCGCGAGTCGGCGGCGCCCGGCCTTGAAGCCGCCCCGGAAGGGTGCCGGGGCGACTGCGTGATCGATGGGCAGCCCGGCGAGACTCGTCTGCGCCTCCAGCCACCGCCGATCGGCTGGAGGCCAACGGCGGCGCACCCGGCCAGGAACGGCCGGGGGCGCGGGGAGGTCGCCCAGCCGAAGAGCGGCCGACCGAGGTTGCTCATCCAGGTGATTGGGCAAGACGCGCTGTAGATGGCGGCGAAACGCGTACGCGGTGGGGTAGACCGCATGACTCGGCGGAGTGTCGAGCGGCAGAATCCCGTTGCCATCGACCTCCTCGAATCGCACGTCGAGGTCCCGCGCCCCGGCCCGGGAAATCGCCGGCAAATCGAAAATCGGCGTGCGATCGGTGACTACCACCGTGGCGTTGTTGGCAAGCGCTCGAAGAAGCCCTCGCCCTTCACGGTGGGTGCGCTCGACGTACCCGTAGTACCCGACGCCCAGCGCCGCAAACGCCTGCTCGTTGTCCAGCATCCCGTCCAGCACGAAGCGGTGGAGGCGATCGCTTGCCCAGCGGTAGTCCGAGCGCAACGCCTCGAGCACGAGTACTGGCTTCCCGAGCTCGCGCGCCCATTCGACGGCGCGATCGAGGGCGAAATTCCACGATGGGCGTCGCGCGCCAATCATCCAGTACAGGACGTACTGTCCCGTCGTGGTCGGCGGTCGGTCGTGCACCACGCGCACGCGATCGTACGGCGATGTGTGAAGGCGCGTCATCAAGTCCAGGTCCTCAGAAACGGACGCCGAGTCTGGCGACCACGGCGTTGAGCCACGCGAACGCGAAGACGGAGTCGACATCGGCTCCCCCTTCGATCGTGCGATATCCGGCCGACAGCGTCAGCCGCGGGACCGGGCGATAGTTCACCGTGGCTGAGAAGTCGAACGCCCGGCCCTGGGGAGCGGCGGTGCCGTCCAGGTCGAAGGACACGTGTCACCGATTCGACAGGCGCGCGTCGGCGCTCAGGTGCCCCAGCGGCACGAAGCCCACGTCGGTGTCCTCCGCGGCCTGTCCAGGCTGAGCCAACGCGATTCTCGCGTCACGGACGAAAGCGGTCGCCCCGACACGCCACGTCCAGGTGTCACCTTGGTAAACACGGTACCGCCATGTGCCCCGATACGAGCTGAACTGGTAGTCAGCATCAGTGGGTACCCGCGCGAATAGCCCTCCGGCAAACGCGATCGGCGAGACGGGCGTTCCGCGTCCCGTGACTCGGAGGGGTGCATACACGAACCGAAGTTCCTGCCGCTCGGTCACCTCGATCGTCAACTCCCCGCGAATCGACGGTGTCGACGCGCGCCCGATGAGGTCGGCGATGGAGAATGGCGTGCCGGTGTCCGGCGGAATCCTGACGTCGTTGCGTTCCTGCCACAGCCCCAGGCCTTCCACGATCAGACCGACTCGGCCCGGACTCGGCACCTGCCCGAGCGCCGGCTTCCAGACGGTCAAGACGACAGCGACAGCCATCGCAATTCTTCTCATCAGATTCTCCTCATTGTGTTCCGACGCGGGCCCGCGCAGTTCTGGTGCGCGGCAGCCGATCGTCCTCACGGTGCGGTGACAACAATCGCCTCGCACGTTCGCCCACCCGTTCGCCTGTAGCTGTGCGGCGCACTCGGATCGAAGTACAGGGAGTCTCCCGCGTCGAGTGTGTAGTCGACGAGACCGAGGCGTATCGTCAGCTGACCCCGCAGCACGAACACGAACTCCGCGCCCGAGTGATCGTGCGGCTGGAGATGCACCACCGCCGTGGGCAGGAACTCGGCGAGGTATGCGTTGAACTTCCGCTCGGTAGCTGGGTAGTCGAGCGACTCGAAACGAAACGACGGCTCTCGCACGCCAGGTCGATCGGGCAGCCGCACGCGCGAGTCCTTGCGAACAAGCGCGACGACCGGCTTCTCTCGGGCACCAGCGAAGAAGAACTCGAGCCCCACGCCGAAGACGAGCGCGATGCGGTAGAGCGTCGGCAGCGGAGGGAACAACAGGTTCCGCTCAATCTTCGACAGCAGCGCCGGTGACAACCCGGTGTGCTCGGCCAATTGAACCAGACCCATCTGCTTCTTCGCTCGCAGTGCACGAACCTTTGCCCCGATCTCGTAGCTGCGAAGCCCTTCCTGCAAGGTGGCCGAGAGCATCCTCATCTCCCCTTTTTCTGCTCAGTCACAAACCAGCAGTGTGCTTTTCTCATCACTCATACAAATTTGATTGTGGTGAACTTATACTTATCTTCAAAATTATTTTCACTATAATCATATGGTAGTGATTCTCGGAAGCGAGCAAGCCCCTCATAGGCAAAGAGAGACTGATAAGAAGACGAAAGAACAGGAGCCATCATGAAGTCCGTACTCATTGCAGCAGCAGCCCTCTTGACGATGACCGTCCCCGCCGCCGCGCAATCCGCCCGCTGGTCAGTCGCGTTCAACGTGGGCGCCGACGTCCCACTCAGCGGCAACGTCCACGACGGTGGCACCGGACGGGTGCTGAACCTTCCGACCACCGTTCAGCCGCGGGACTACAGGGACATCTACGGAACGCCGTTCTCCTGGTCGGCAGACTTCGGCTACGCGGCCACACCGACGTCGGAGATCCGGGCGCGGGTCTACCGTACTCGGGCCTAAGCAGAACGCGTTCAGGTTGGCGACGTGGCGTCTCTCCCGCTCTTCGCCGAATTCGATCCCTACGCGGCACTGGGAATGGATGTCGGCTACCGGCAGTATTTGACTTCGGCAACCAGCCCGGTGCGACCGTTCGCTGGTGGCTCGCTCGGGTTCCTCCGGACCGACACCATCAACAGCACGTTCAGCGTCCCAGCGGCGAACGTCGTCCTCAGGAGCGTGCCGATGTACGACGCGTCCACGGTGCTGGCTTTTGCGGTGTCGGCCGGCGCACTCGTCCCGATTGGGCCGAACTTCGGCATCCAGGGCGGTGTGGACTTTCGGTGGCACGGGGACCTCAACCCTGTGGACGGCCTGGCCGGAACCGGTCTCGAGCGGATCAACGACAAGAGCCGCCGCTGGTCGATGCCACTGACCGTTGGCGCCGTCGTGCGGTTCTGACCCTCGGCTGGCGGCAACAAGCCGTTCGGATCGAGGCCTTCGGGCCTCGGTCCTCACGAAGCGGCAATTCGAACCCGTCAGGGAGTGGAGCTCGAATCCAGTCGGTGAGTGCAAGTCGCAGGACTGTACCGGCTCGCAGTATCGTTCGCGAGATACCAACATGAAGAAACGGATCGCAATCATCGGCAGCGGCATTTCCGGCCTCGTCGCGGCGTGGTTGTTGGTCCGTCGACACGAGGTCACCGTATTCGAGGCCGCAGACTACGTTGGCGGTCACACCAACACCATCGAGGTGAACACAGAGGACGAGCGCCACCAAATCGATACGGGCTTCATCGTCTTCAACCACAAGACCTACCCGCACTTCACAAGGCTGCTCGACCAGTTGCGGGTGGGGTCGATGGAGACAGCGATGAGCTTCAGCGTGCGGTGCCAACAGTCTGGACTGGAGTACAACGGCACCTCGATCAACACGCTGTTCGCACAACGCTCGAACCTTGTGGACCCTGGGTTCATCGGGATGGTGCGCGACATCCTCCGTTTCAACCAGAAGGCCCCGGAGCAGGCCGTTCGTGAACCCCAGTCGTCAGTGGGAGAGTTCGTCGCCGCACACGGGTATGGTCATCGCTTTCGCGACCAGTATCTCGTGCCGATGGGTGCCGCCATCTGGTCCTGTCCGCCGGGGACGTTCATGCAGTTCCCGGTCGGCTTCGTCATGGACTTCTTCGCGAATCACGGCTTGCTCCAGGTGCAGGGCCGACCCGTATGGCGCGTCGTGCGAGGCGGGAGTGCTCGCTACGTTGAGGCGCTAACGGCGCCGTTCTTGGATCGAATCAGGCTGCGCACGCCAGCACGAGGGATTCGTCGGGGCAGCGACGGCGTCGAGGTCCGCACGGCTGGAGGCGCTCAGACCTTCGACGAGGTGGTCGTCGCTTGTCATGCCGACCAGGCCCTGGCGATGATCGACGACCCGACGCCCACCGAGGCGCGGCTACTCAAAGCCTTTCCCTACCAGGAGAACGTGGCCGTTCTGCACACCGACACGGGCGTGTTGCCTCGACGTCGCCGGGCGTGGGCCGCCTGGAACTACCTCATTCCGGATACGCCGAGTCACGACGTCATGGTGACATACAACATGAACGCCTTGCAGAAACTCGACGCTTCACGAGTGTTCTGCGTGTCGCTCAACCCCAACGGGGCGATTGCCGAGCGCTGCGTGCTCCGACGGATGACCTATCATCACCCCGTCTTCACGGTCTCCGGCCGGACCGCCCAGCGTGAGCACGTGTCGCTGATTCGCCGCGATCGAACGTCGTTCTGCGGCGCCTACTGGGGATACGGCTTCCACGAAGACGGCGTCAACAGCGCGCTCGCCGTGGGTCGCGCATTCGGTGAGGAGCTGGGCTCGTGAATACCTGTGTCTACGAGGGCTGGATCGCGCACCGTCGTCACGCGCCCACCCGTCACCAGTTCCAGCGCCGGCTGTTCCTGCTGTACCTGGACCTGTCCGAGCTGGACACCATCTTCAGCGGCCGCTGGCTCTGGTCGACGTCGCGGCCGACACTGGCGTCTACGAGATGATTCACAGCGCGTTCGATGGCCCGCAGCTGACGTTTCACGAGGTATTCAGCAACGGCGACCGGCTGGTCATCCGCTTCACGATGACCGGCACCCACAGCGGTGAGTTCCTTGGCATCGCGCCCACCGGCCGCACGGTTGCGGTTGACGGCATCACGACTCTCCATTTCCGAAACGGGAAATGTATCGAGCGCTGGTCGAGTGTGGATATGTACAACTGGCTCGCGCAGCTGGGTGCGGTTCAGCCGCTTGGCTAGACCGCCACGTACGCGGCGTGCAGTGGGATCAGGTCGGGCGCCTACGCCGGGGCTTCCCACTCGTATCCGGGTTCCCTGGTTAGGCGCCTGTCCTCGACCGGACCGCCGACGGTGAAGTGATACAGGCTCTGGAGTGCGTGGTCTTCGATGCCGAGCACGTCGTGCACCCCATCGTCGTAGAAGCAGCCGATGCCGGTGCTGCGGAGACCGACAGCTTCTGCCTCGAGGTAGAGCACCTGTCCGATGATTCCCGTCTCCCAGAACAGGCGTCGATAGAATGACGGGCCGTGCGCGCGGAGGCCGCCTTCGAAGTCGACGAGCATTCCGAGGCTGAAGCACCCGTCGGCGGCGATCTCCTGATCGCAACCGACCCGCTGCGCAAGCCCGCGACAGTCACCTGACGCCAGGCGCCAGAGCGGTAGCTCATGGTCGGCCGACTCCCATGTGAAGGCTCGCCTGGCAGCTCCGCGCAACAGTGCTTCGCCGCGGGCGGTCCGCGGCAAGACGTACAGACCTGGGTCCAGATCGGCCACGCGATGCACGAAAAGAAGCATGTGCACGCACGGCGGCCACCAGAGCGCGTCCCACGGGACGGCGTCGCCCGGCATGATGCGTCCCAGCATCCGGCGGAAGCTCTCGTGGGACATGGCAGTGCCGCCGTCGAAGGCCACCGCACTCCGGCGTTGAAGGATGATCTTCGTGGCCGGGACCGGCTCCCCTTCGGTCGGGACGCTGTCCCTCGGCCCACACACCCAGGAAAGAGATGGCCTGTCCGGCAAGGCGGGCGCGCGCAGCGGCCCGTCCGTTGCCGGATCCTCGACGAGGTCGCGACGACTGCGCCGCGTTACCGTGGCGACCTCGTCGATGAAGGACCATTGCACGTGGTCCTCACTCAATTGGCTGGCCTGACCCGTCCAGGTCCCGTCGCGTATGGCCCGAACGAGCCGATCGACTTCAGTCGTGCCGAACGGCGGCGGGTTGTCCGACGTCACCAGCAGCACGCAGGCGGGCTCCTCGGGCTCCGAGTCGACGTAGTCCTGGTCGCGGTCGGTGCCGCTTGCAGTTGCCAGCTCATCGTGCGTCCACTCGTCGAGCAGCCGGGCCCGCCAGCCGCACAGCGCCGCCGACAGCCGAAGCGCCGCAATCGCATGACCGATATCGTGCTGGCAGTAGCGAAAGGCGCGCTCGCCGTACTTCCACGCTTCGCGCCAATGGATAGAGGTCAGCACGACGAGAAAGGGAGAGCCCGAACCGGCATGGGCGGCGAGCGGCAGCGGCCAGGCGCCATCGTCGAAGCGGCATCGTTCCTCGAGGGCGTGACGGTCTGGTGCGTAATGCCACACGGCGCCGCCCGTGATCACATACGCCTCGGTGGGGTGGAGGTTCCCGCTCGACGGGTTCACCCTAAGCGACCAGCGGGTGTCGCGGAAGCCTTTCCAGGCCGACAGGCCGAGCGCATGGCGCAGAAAGAACCCGATCGCCGGAATCGTCGAAGGCAGCGTCGTTCCACCTGCTGCGTCGCTGGCCGGCACGAAGAGCGCGTCGTAGGCAGGCGAAGGCACCTCGGCGAGCCGCTCGGCGCCAGGCGCGGGAAACAAGGACACCAGGCGCGTCCCACGAAACGAGCGGAAGGGCCTCGGCTGCGAGGCCCAGTCGAGGTATCCGAGAGATCGCGCAAATCGATGGTAGTGGTGCTTCGTCCCTTCGTGATACCTGGAGACCTCCACCGTGGACCAGTCCGGCTCGCTCACGCTCGGACGAGATCGCGGCGAAGCGCCTTGATGTTGCCGCCGCTGAGCGAGGTGTGGTTACCGATGATCGCGCTCTGAACTGTGTTCGACAGCGTCAGCAGGACAACCAGGTCGAAGGGGTTGAGCTGCGCTAGGACCACCGAGACGACGCCCTCGTCGGTGCCGAGCCACAGCAGGTTGGTCACAAGTGTGTGCCACGTCGGAATCAACACGCTGGCCTCCCTCATGAAGTCCCGACGAGCGGTCGCAAGGTCGGCGGCCAGGGACGCCGCGGCGTCCGACGTCGGCTCGACGATAACCTGATCATCCGCTACGGCAGGACGAACTCGCGCTGCGGATGGCGCACGGTCAGCACGGGACAGGGTGCCGTCCGGACGACTTTCTCCGCAACGCTCCCCATCAGCAGGTGGCCGACCAGGCCACGGCCGTGCGTCCCGACGATGATGAGATCGAGCTGTCGTTCTTTCGCGTAGCGGACGATCTCGGCCCACGGACCCGCTGGCCCGCAGGCGCGCAGAACGAACTCGGACTTGATCGCTTGGGTTTCGGCGGGCGTCAGTAACTCCCCCATCAACTCGCGAGCGGCGTTGTGGTGCTCGGAGGAGGTCGGGCCCTGAAGGAACGCGTCAATCACCCGCTGGCGCTCGACCATAATCTGCAAATCGTGACGACCCGCGGCGTGCAAGACGTGCAGCGTCGCGCCGAACTGCTGCGCCAGCGCGACGCCGTAGCGCAACGCGGCGGCCGACGATTCACTGAAGTCGGTTGCGACGAGTATGCGAGTGAGCGCCAGCATCAGCGTTTAGAACCGACCCGATGACCAAACCACCCATGAGGAGTGTGTCATGCTTCTCCCAGTGTCTGCCAGCTATGGGTCCTGGCATGGCCGCTCGAACAAGGCATTGCACTCCCGTTCGAGCACGCCGCCGATAATCGTACACGCCCAACCCGGGCTCCGACGCACCACTTCATCGGCGAGGATGTCGATCTGCCGCCAGCCCTGCTGCTGCAGGAAGCGGATCGATGAGCCGAACACCACCGTGCCGATGCCGCTCCAGAGGATGGCCGCCAGGCACATGGGGCACGGCTCAGCCGTCGTGTAGAGGACGAGGCCGGCTCCGTCGTCACCGCGACCCGATTCGGCGAGACGGTTGATGGCGTCTATCTCCCCGTGCCACGTCGGATTGATCGCCGATTGGTTCCATCCCTCTGCCACCACCTCACCCGTCTCGGCGCACACGATCAGGGCACCGAAGGGCAGACGAGGACAGTTGGCCGTCAGTGCAATGGCCCGCCTCATGAAGTGTTCGTGGTCGAGGGATGCCATCAGCGAGCGAGTGCCGGCGCCGCGTGCCTCGAGCGCACGCGCCCGCTGAGCATGTCGTAGAAGATCAGGCCGAGCGCATACTGGTCCGCGCGCTCGTCGACCTCCTGGGCCTTCGCCTGCTCGGGCGCCATGTACTGCACGGTCCCGACCACCGACCCGGCGGCCGTAGGGGCCACCGAGCGCGTCGCCGCCTCGCGGAGATCATCGGGCAGATCGGCGATGGGCGCAGACAGGTTGGGGGCGCCGCTCGTCGACCGCGCGATGCCGAAGTCCATGATCAGCGCTTCGCCATCCTTGCGGATCATGATGTTGGCCGGCTTCAGATCGCGGTGTACCACGCCGGCGGCGTGCGCGGCCAGCAGCCCCTCGACGACGCCGCGGACGATCCCAAGCGCGCGCTCCACCGGGATGCTGCCCTCGCCCTTCAGCAGCGTCGAGAGGTCGGTTCCGTCGACGAACGACATCGTGATGTACTTGATGCCGTCGATCTCGCCAAGGTCGTGAATGCGCACCACGTTCTTGTGCGTGACCTGGCGGGCAAGCTGCAGCTCGCGCTTGAAGCGCTTCTCCAGTCCGTGCGCCACAGTGGGATCCGCCATGACCTCGGGCCGGATCACTTTGATGGCAACTCCTTCCTGGAGCTCCCCATCCCACGCCTGGTACACCGCGCCCATGCCGCCGACGCCGAGTGCCTTGATGATGTGATAGCGGGTGCCGAAGGCTTGACCGACTCGAAAAGGGCCCATCGCCGTCGATAGCCGACCAGGCCGCGGATCGCTCGGCACAGGCGGCGCCATCGTCGCCGCGGTGGCCCCGTCGCTGGTTGCCTGTGTGGACAGCTCGATGCTCGAGCCGGTCATCTCGAACCTGGCGGTGGTTTGCGTCCCGGTGACGGCACATTCCGGGCACGCGCCGGGGACCGACACGTCGGCGCCGCAGCGGGGACACGTCATGACCTTCTCGCTCATCCTACCATCGCTCTCCCGGGCGATCGCGCGGGAGACGGAACAATCACGGGTGGCGGGCGAACGGCGGACTTGATGCCGCGCATGACCGAGCTGCTACGAATCAAGCACGGTGAACACCGCTGCCGTGTCAGCGTGTGCGCCACCGCGCTGCTGCAGCCTGTCCAGCATCTCTGCCGCCGCCGCACTGCCTGGCAGTTCGATCCCGTACGCGCGTGCCAGGTCGAGGACGATGTGGATGTCTTTGTGATGGAGGCGTGACTCGATCCTGCCTTCGAAGTCGCGCGCGATCATCTTCGGCCCCTGCAGCTCCAGCATGCGGCTGGCCGCGAAGCCGCCCATCAGCGCTTTGTGGACCGCGCGCGGATCGACGCCGGCGCGTTCGGCCAACAGCATCGCCTCGGCCGCACCGAGCTGATTCACGATCACGCAGATCTGATTGCACGCCTTGGCAACTTGGCCCGCACCGCTCGGGCCGATGTGCACGATCGTCTTCGCGTAGCACGTGAGCACCGGGGTGACGCGCTCGACCGCCGCCTTCGATCCCCCAATCATGACGGCGAGCGTTCCCGCCTCCGCCGCAAGACGGCCGCCGGACACGGGCGCGTCGAGCATCTCGACGCCTTGGACGACGAGCTCGTTCGCGATCCGCCGCGCTCCATCTGGAGCGATGGTGCTGTGGTCGATGACCACTGAGCCGGGCCGTGCGCCTCGAACGATCCCACGCGCGCCGAGCACGACGTCCTCCACGGCGTGCGTATCGGTGACCATCGTCACGACGATGTCGCTCGCCGCGGCGACGTCGGCCGGCGCATTCGCGTGTCTCGCGCCGGAAGTCACCAGCGGGGTTACGGCTTCGGGTCGCCGCGCCCAGACAGTGACGCCATAGCCTCCCTTCAACAAGTTGCGAACCATTGGCGTGCCCATGGTTCCGAGGCCGATGAAGCCAATGGTCAGCGCCATTCTGCGATTCCTCCAAGACAAGTATGTCCCGCTTCGACCGTCCCGTCGTGCATCCGCGCGACCGACCGAAACAGTAGGGGTCGAGCCTGCTGAAGCGCGAGACCATCTGGCCCAAGGTGTGTTGGTGGGCACAAGGCCCCACACGCACCTACAGCGAACCCGCCGTCGTCGGCCCAGCGTCTCAGTTCAAGGGTGCTTTGCGCATGCGCATTCTTCTGTATAGCGGCAAGGGCGGCGTCGGCAAGACCAGCATCGCCGCGGCCACCGGCGTGCAACTCGCCCGCCGGGGTGTCAAGACGCTGGTGATGAGCGTCGACCCGGCGCACAGCCTGACGGATGCCTTCGCGCTGAAGACCGGGGCTGTTCGATACGACGACCGCCGACCCCTGGCCGGTGCGCGAGAACCTGCACGTACAGGAAGTCAATATTCAGATCGAGCTCAAACGGCACTGGCGGGAGATCGCCGGCTACCTTACGACCGTGCTGCGGACCTCCGGGTTGGGAGACGTCGAGGCCGAGGAACTGGCCATTCTGCCCGGCATGGAGGAACTGAGCGCGATGATGTACGTCAACCAGTATTGGAAGCAGGACACCTACGACGTCGTGGTCCTGGACTGCGCCCCGACGGCGGAGTCGCTTCGCCTCGTCGCCATGCCAACGACGCTCGATTGGTACATGAAGCACGTGTTTCCGATGGAGCGCCGAGTCTTCAACGCCGTGCGGCCGCTGGTCAACCGGGTGTCGCCCATCGAGCTGCCCGCGGATTCCTACTTTGCGAACCTCGGCGAGCTGTTCACGAAGCTCGAGGACATCGACCAGATCCTCGAGGATGCGAGGGCGACCAGCGCACGACTCGTCTCGAACGCGGAGCGCATGGTGTTGCGTGAGACGCAGCGAGCCTTCGTGTATTTCCTACTCCACGGTCTCAGCGTCGATCGCATCATCGTCAACCGCGTCCTGCCGGACGAGGCGGCCGGCTCCTTCCTGGGCGGGCTGCGGGAGACCCCGCAGCGGATTCTGAGTGAGATGCATACCTACTTCAACCCGGTACCGGTGCACCAGGTGCCGATGTTCCAGGACGAGGTCATTGGTGTCGAGCGACTCGAGCGGCTTGCCGACGTTCTGCAAACGATCGAGCCGGATCCGCTGACGGTGAGCCGCGAAGAGCGCCCGTACTCGTTCGAACGACACAATGGCGTGCACCAGGTTCGCGTCGCCATGCCTTTTGCGACCAAGGGCGAGGTCGGCCTGTTCAAAAAGGGCGATGAGCTGGTGATCGAGATCGGCGTGCTGCGGCGACACGTCGGGCTGCCAAGGAGCATCGCAGCGCTCCAGCCCCGGCGTGCTACATTCGAGGGAAACACCTTGGTGATCGAGCTGGGAGAGGCGCCATGAAGGATTCCGACACGAAACCCGACTGCTGCTGCCTGGGCGCGGAGCCGATGCTCACCAAGTTCCTGCGCAGGCTGGGGCCCTCGGAGTCTGTGAGCCAGCACTTTCGCACGGCGCAGCTGGAGGTCTTGAAGGGCCTTCGATCCATGCTGGACGAACACATCGCCGCACGCAGCGGATCGCCTCGACAAGGGACGAAGATCCCGGTCGCCTAGGGGCAGGCTCCTGCTCGATCGCGCCTTCTTCATTTTGAAGACACACGGGGATGCCGCGCGTTCGGAGACCATGGTCTTCACCGCAGACGACTACCGGCGCGTGATTCACGCCACTCCCGCCTTCCAAGTCGTGCTGAACGGTGTCCTCCTCACGCATGCCGTCCTGTTCGTGGGCTATTCGCTCAGCGACACGAACTTCCGCCTGCTGCTCGACAACCAGCTCACCGTCCTCAACGGCCGCGTGCCGCCACGCTACGCGATCATGGAGGACGTCGGTCCGGCCGAGAGCGACCTGCTCTGGAGAACCGCGCGCTTGCGGGTGCTGCCGTATCCGCGAGGGGAGCACGGCGAGGTGGGGCATTGTCTCGCGACGCTTGCCGACCGTACGGCCCCCCCCTCGCGGGCGATCTCGCGCGGTCAGGAGTGGTTTGGCCGCGGGCGTGCCGGCGCCCGCTGCGACGGGCGCGCTCGCCGGTCCGACGCTCGCCGGTCCGACGCCCGCCGGTCCGACGCCCAGCACGCTCCGCCTCGAGGTCACTGGCGATCGCCTGTGGTGCACCTTGACGCGGCGCCAGTCGCGCAGGCGAGCGGCAGTGGGCCGGTGGAGTCCGCGCGCTCGATGTCGCCGGCCTCGGAGACCTGCTGCGCGCCGCCGACGGCAGTCAGGCGAGGCAGGCGTCGCCGCTGGCGTCTATTCGCGTTCTCGGCCGCCTGCTGACCAACCAACTGCCCGCCGAACTGACTCGTGCGCTCGCGGCTCTCCCCGAGGGCTCGCTCATCGAAGTTGTCTGCGACGCGGAGGTGGCCCGACTGCCCTGGGAGTGGCTCTGGCTGCGAGGTCGGCCGCTCGCCACGCGAAACGCCCCGATCCGGCACGCGCCGGGCATGACGAACGCGGCTCGCGGACGACGTGCGGTGCGCTACCCACTGCGCGCGCTCGTCGTTGGCGACGCCGGCTCCGGCGACGGAGGCGCCGACACGCTCGGAAGGCTGCACTGGGCCGATCTCGAGGCGCACGTTATTGAGCGCCTGATCCGCGACGGCGCGCGCGGCGCGACGGTGACGCGACTGTCACGCGCGTCCGCCACCCATGCCCGCCTGATCCACGAGCTGGAGCATGGGGATTACGACGTCATCCACTTCGGCGGTCACGCGTGGTTCGACGATCGCGAGGCCTACTTCGTCTTGTGGGACGGCACCATGCTCGGTTCCGAGCTGGCGCCGATGCTCAGCCGGCGGCCACCGGCGCTGCTGGTGCTCGACACGCACTACACGGCGTTCGTGCTGGCGGAGGTCGACGTCGACCCGCGCCAGCGATTTGGGACACAGGGCGGGTCGGCGATCCACGCCGCCGGCTGGTCGTCGCGCGGCTTCGCGGAGGCCGCGATGCGTGCCGGCGTGACCGCCTTCGTCGGCGCGTTCGGCAACGTGACCGACTACTCAGGTGCTGTGCTCTCGGTCCAGCTCTACGCGCATCTGCTTGCCGGCCGCACGGTTGCCGAGGCCCTGCGTCTCGCCCGCCTCGGGACAGGCGCGTCGACGTTCGAGCAGGGACTGTTCTATACGACCTTCGGTTGCGCCGACTTCAGTCTGGTCGCACTTCAGCCGCAGCCGGACCGTGTCGCGGCGCGCATGCTCGCCGCCGCCAAGCGCCGGGCTCGCTGGCCGCGTGGAGCCTGAGAGGGCTCGCGCATAAGGAGGCCTCCGTTTCAGATGTGGTTTCGGAGACGAGGAAGGCCGCAAGATAGCGCTGGTTGGGTGCGCGGACGGGCAGTCTTACTCGACGGGCTTCACGAGGGTCACCGCCTCTCCTACAGGTACCAACGCTGCGCGCTCACCCAGCGATAGTGCAGCCGCTAGATCTTCCGAGCTGACTGGGTCGATCACGTCGTCACGTCGGCGGGCGCACTTGAACCAGGGCCGGACGCTCTCGGCGCGCAGGGCCGCGCGTCGTGCGATCTCACAGGTGAACCGTGGGGAACGCTCAGTCTTGTTGGCGCTGTAAGGCGCTGGGCTCCGATCCGGACGAGGGAGAAGCGCGGCTCACCAGGACCCGGTCGACGCGATTGCCGTCCATATCCACGACCTCAAATCGGTAGCCCCGTCGTTCGAAGACGTCGCCGGTCCGCGGTACTCGGCCGAGAGCCGCCATCGCGAGACCACCGAGCGTGTGGAAGTGCTGTCCTTCATCGTCACTAAGCAGCGACTCCGTGTCGATCGTTCGCCGGACGGTGTCGAGGTCCAGCCCGCCGTCCATCAGCCAACTGCCATCGTCGCGATGGACGACCAGTGGATCCTCTCCAGGTTCGGTGGGCAGGTCCCCGACAATTGCCGATGTCACATCGGTGAGGCTGACCAGCCCCTGCGTGTCGCCGAACTCGTCGACGACCAGCGCAACGGGCAGATGCGTGCGCTTGAACTGCTCGAGGAGCTTCATCAGCGTCGTCGTTTCCGGCACGAATAACGCGGGCTCCGCGAGGGCGCGGAGATCCAACGCGCCTCCACCCATGACCTGATCCAGCAGCCGTGTGGAACGTACAAACCCCAATACGTGATCGAGCCCTCCGTCGCACAGCGGCACCACGGAGTGCGGATCCTGACGAAGTTTGCCGCGATGGGTGTCTACGCCATCACGAACGTCCAGGAAGACGACGTCCGAGCGGGGCGTCAGCACCCCGCCAACGTGGCGGTCGTCCAGATTCAGGACGTTCGAGACCATCTCGTGCTCAGCACCCTCGAAGACACCTTCGTCGGTGCCCTGCTCCAGGAGCACTCGGATCTCCTCCAACGTGACAGCTGGCTGCTTGACCTGGCGGACGCCAAACACGCGAAGAATCGTGTCCGTTGAGGCGCTGAGCACGGTGACGATGGGCCGCCCGACGGATGCGAGCACGTTGATTGGTCGCGCGATGATGCTGGCAATCGTCTCAGGGTGTGTGAGGGCCAACCGCTTTGGCACCAGTTCGCCGAGGATGAGCGACACGTACGTGAGCACAACGACCATCACTCCCAGAGCGAGTGTCTCTGCAAAAGGTGCGAGAACAGGTACGTGTTCGAAGGGCGTGCGGAGCCGACTTGCGATCGACGCCTCGCCGATTGCCCCGCTCAAGATCCCGATGCAGGTGATCCCCACCTGCACGCTGGAGAGGAAGCGCGTGGGCTCCGACGACAGCGTCAGCGCATGCCGGGCGCCCGCACTCCCCGTTTCTGCCATCTGCAGGAGACGGGCGCGCTTGGACCCGACGATGGCGATCTCGGACATGGCGAAGACGCCGTTGAGGAGGACGAGGAACAGAAGGAGCGAAATATCTGTAAGCATGAAACGCTCATGGAACTCGGTCAGTCCACTCAACTATAGCTCTGACACTTGGGCGGAATTCGGACGCGCCACACACCGCCGTGGACAGCCCGACGCAGGTTCGCGATACGAGCAGGACTTCGGATGATGACGCCCGTCAGCGAGTGACGAGTCGCCGGAGATCGCCACTCGGCGCTCGCGCTGAGCCCGCGCGATGCCCTTCGTGAACAGGCGCCACGCGACGTCGCCCGGAATCGTGACCACGGTGTCGGGCGTGATGGTCAGGCCGCCAGTGAGCAGCCAGCCCTCGAGCGCGCGATAGAGCTGCCAGTCGTCGGCCGCGGGGCCGTCGACACGAACGCTGATCAGCGTGCCGAGCGGCGCGTCGACCTGGCGGTACGCGTACGGCAGCACTCGCATGAAGCAGTCGAGGACCGGATGGTACACCTCACGTGTGTCGAGCGCGGGCCTGTCCAGCGCGACACGAATCTGGGCCTGGTGATGCCAGCGATCGGTCAATTCCCTCGCGGTGTCGAACCAGTTGACGTGCTCGACGGTCATCACCTGCGGGTCGATGGCGCCCGTGCCGAACCGGTGCCGCAGAAACCGGCCGACCACAAACCAGTGTCGGGACCCAGTGACGGGCGACAGCCCTCGGTCGTCGTGCAGGTGAGCTTCGTGCCTGGCCTTCAGCCTTCAGCAGCGCGATTGGCGTGGGGCTGCTCGACGGCGCTGGCGGAATGATCGCTTCCTGCTCGAGATACTCGAGGAAGAGGCGGAGCGTCGCCGCCGCCCCGTGCGGCACACGAGCGCGCTGTGTCGGTCGCCGCAGGAAGAGCGGAGGAGCCGCGACGATATCAGGTCGGAGATCGATCACGGACAGCCCGCGGCGTTTCAGCCATCGGCCCAGCCCTGCGAGTGTCCATAGACGATCACGGATCGAGTAGCGCGCATATCCCGGCGCGGACATCACCGCGGCGAGCGCGTCAAGGTGTGACCCGACCGGCAACGCGCGCATGCGTTGCACGGCGGCCTCGTCCTTCAAATACCGATCGAGAATGTCCCCTCTCCCTTTTCGCCAAGACTGGCGCACGAGAGGAGACCCCGATTATGCCGACCACAAGAAACATCATCATCCGGCCCGAGCGGACAGCGCCCGCCGAACGCGTGCTCGGCGTAATCCGGCTGTCGGCATGATGACGGTTGCCGCGCGCAGCATGACCGTCACTCGTTCTCTTCGCACCTCGCGATGCGGGGGGGCCGGTGCCGGCGATTCAGGAGCTGGCCGGGCACATGGACCTGGCGATGACCCAGCGCTACATGCACCTGAGCCCGGCGGCGCTGGACGCGGCGATTCGGTTGCTGGAAGAGCCGGCGGGGCCGCTGCGGGCCGGGCGTGGCCTGTCGGGCGTGGCTTGCAGGATTGTGGAGACGTGGGGGAGACGGCCCCCGGGACGAAAAAACTATCAATGAATCCGAGGGGAAACTGGCGGTGAGGCAGGGATTCGAACCCTGGGTACAACTTTAAGGTCGTACAACGGTTTAGCAAACCGCCGCCTTCAGCCTCTCGGCCACCTCACCGCGCGTGGATTTCCTAAGGATTTTGCGAATTCGCGTTGCCGAGTCCGGCTACGGACGGGCTAGTGTGCCCGCCAGTGTGCCCAAGACGGCTCGCCGCGTCCCGCGGGTCTCCATCGCTCACGACATTATAGCGATCGAACACGCTGCGGGTCTTGTGGCCGCTCAATTTCATGGCCACGCGCTCGGGAATGCCGGTCCATAGATCGCGTGACGCTGATCGTGACGAATGATTGGGCACAGTCTTGGGCACAGTCGGCGTCGAGCGCATGAAAAAGGGGCGCCGTTCAGTGGCTCGACACTTGCCAGACGCGCGCGGGTGCGTCGGACTGTGCCCGGAACTGTGCCCAGTGGCAAGTCGTCAGCACGAGACCCGCAAGAGGACGCACATCGACCCACGATGGCGCCGCCGCGATCCAGTCGCGCACGACGTCGGGTGTGCTGCCGACGGAGAGCTCACGGGCGACGGCCTCGGGCACCAAGACCTCGCCGTAGAAGCGGCGGAGGAGGTCGACGTGGCCCAGGAGGATCAAGTAGTGCAGCGGCCCGCTATCGGCCACGACGATCATCGCGGCGACAGAATCCCGAGTTCTCGTTGTGTGTGGAGATCGTCCTGGAGGTCGGCGCTTGTGTACTGCAGCGGAACGTGATGCGCCTTGAGCAGCGCGTGCACCTGAAATCGCGTCTCGAGCCCCAGGAGGCGACCGACCTGCGCCTCGGTCAGCGCCCCGGTGCGGTAGGCGTCCACCGCAATCGCCTCGAGCGACCGTCGAGGCACATCGTCCCAGTGGTCCCCAAGGGCCGCCGAAATATCGTCTGGCAACTGGATAGTGACCCGCATACCCCACCTTACCGCGGCGGCCCGGCGAGGGGCGACGGCCCCCCAGGAGCGCTTCGCGCGGGCTCTCCCACCCGCCTTGACCCGGGCGGCGAGCTCTCTGCCGGTGGCTCTGTCGTCGGCGGATTCTTCACTTGGCGCCAGCGCATCGAAGCCGGCCTGCACATCGGCGCGGCGTCGTACCCGCGCCTGACCGGCTTCGTCTGGCCTCTGTCCTTCGTCATCCACCTGGATGTCCTCGGGCTGAACCCACACGACCTGCCCGTCCTTCCACGTGGCCATTGGGTTGCCGAGCGCTTTGTGCAAGCGGCGAGCGTCACGCGCCGCCTCGCGCAGCGCATCGTCGATGGCCCGGCCGTCTTCGAACAGCTCTTTCACCGTGGGTTCGTGGGTGCTCATGATTCGAATCTTCCTTCAAACTCCTCGGCGGCCATCCGCCAGGCTCGCCGATCTCGGACACGTGTCGGTTCATCAGACCCGCCGGCGGCGATCAGTGTCGGGCCTCCGAGCGGCGTGGCGTCGTACCGCGCGCGGGGACAAAGAAGAGAGATGAGAGCGGAGACTCGTGAGACGAGAGGCGAGGGCGCCTCAGAGCAGAAGACGGGCGCCCGGCGACTCGGCGAACCGACGGTGACCGCGGCCGACTGGGTCCAGGCCGCGCTGCAGCTCATCGCGGAGTCGGGCTTGAGCGCGTTGACCGTGGATCGGCTGGCGTCGCGGCTCGGCGTCACCAAGGGCAGCTTCTACTGGCATTTCGAGGGGCGATCGGACCTCTTGGCGCGCGCGCTGGCGCAGTGGGAGTCTGGGGCCACCACCGACACGACGAAGACATTGTCATCCGTGACCGACCCACATCGCCGGCTGGAGCTCATGCTCGACGCGGCATCACAGGCACCTCGTGCGCGCTCACTGTACGCAGCGCTGGCCGAGGCGGCTCACGACCCAACCGCGCGGCAGGTCCTCAACCGCGTGGCAGCGTTTCGCATCGGCTACCTGGAAAGCTGTTACAGGGACGTCGGTCTGACCCCGGTCCAGGCGAAAGCGAGAGCGCTCTTCGCCTATGCGGCCTATCGGGGATTGATACAGCTGGCCCACGAGGCGCCAAGCGTGTTGCCCACGGACTGGTCGGCGTACCCTGTCGTCGCACGCGACGCGCTGCTGCCCCCGCGATTCGAGCGGCGCGCGGCACGATCACGGCGGCGTGCGCGAAGACGGCCATCGTGAGCCGCTTTCTGATGACATCGATATGGGGTTCCGGCTCCCCGGCAGCTTCCAGCGCCCGATGGGATCCGGCAGACGACGCGAAACCGCTCTTCGACGGGCTTCAACGTCGGCGCTGATACTTCTTCAACTGCTCCAGCTGACCACGCGCGATGCTGTTGTCCGGGTCGAGATCGAGCGCCTTCTCAAGGGCGGTCATCGCGGATGGATCATCACGCCGCCGCGTGTACGCATACGCGAGGGCCGAGTAGCCCCGGCTGGACTGCGGATAGAACTCCAGGTTCATCTTCAGCAGCTCGATCGCCTCGTCTGGCCTTCCGTCGACGAAGGTCTGCACGGTCGTGAGCAGCAGCTCCTCGCGGAAATCGTACGCCGGGCCACCAAAGAACCTCTGACGCAGCGCACGATAGTGGTCTGCTGCCGCCTGGCCGCCCTCCCGCTCCATCTTCTCGCGAATGATGTCGTTCAATGGTCGAGGGTCGGGCACGCCTCGATGGCACGTCAGACAGGTGACACGGGTTGTCGAGTGCTCCGATCTCCCAAGGCCGATCATCGTGTTGATATCGGCGGTCATCGCAATCATCTTGCGAGCGACCTGCTTCCGTGGGTTGTCGTCGGATCGGTAGTTCAACCGTCCGTTCTGGCCGTCAACGTGACAGTAGATGCATTCGACGCCGAGCCCCTGGGTGTACGTGCGCATAGTCTCGACGACGGTGACGATGTTTGGCGCGCTGCGCGCCGGCTCCTGCGCCCAGGCGTGTATCGGTGCGGAAAGGACGACAGCGAACACCAACCCAAGGGCGAGGGCCCGAAACCGACGAGGATCCATCACCCGCGCATGATACCGCGGAGGACAGACAGCGCGACCCGGGCGGCTCGAGCCCGCAATCCGAGCTCGTCGGGGCTGTAAACATAGGGAAAACCTTGAGCTCGACCGCCAAAAACCTTGATCTCATCCACTCGATGGTCTAGCCTTTACAGTGATGTGCTTCCGATCCTAAAGCTTTCGCGCATTACGCACGCGCTCAGCTACGCCCTCCTCGGGCTGATGGTGGTTTCGTTCGGGTTCCCGAACGAGTCGACCACGGAACGCCGCCACAGTAGTGTCGTTCGAGCCCCTCGCGTCCGGCCGCAGCGCTTGGACTCGGTCGACATCTCACATCACGGAGCCGATGAATCTGCGCCAGTGACGGCCGAGCAGGGCGAGCTTGTGGCGCCGGCGGCGGTTGACACAGCGGCCGCGGCTCCCGCGCCCAGCGTGACGACAGCGTTACCGGGGTCCGTTCACCCCGACAGCCAGTCGTCCCAGCTCGACCGCCTGTCGCCCGACACTCTTCCCGCCCGTCCGGTCGCGCGGCCATCGCTCGGTCGCGCCCCTCCGATCGTCTAGACCTGCGGCCCGCGGGCCGTCCCACTTCGAATTCACCGATCAGCGGCACCGCTGGATGCGGGAATGCTTCACTCCGCTCAGTTGGTCTTGCTGGCGACAAGTTCGGTCGACCGCCAAAACCGTCGATTTCCTGATCGTTCCTCGACTCTCGGTGTCATGCCATATGCCTAGCCATTCATCGGCCGAAATCGTCCGTCGGGCGCCAGATGCTGCGCCCCTAGTGCCGCGCCTGCTCTTTTACCTGAACCCGTTCGACCAGCGCTACGAGGACCTGTGGAAGGGCGACTGGCGCGTGAACGTCCTCCGGGACCTCGCCGCAGGCTTGATCGTCGCGCTGGTCGCGATTCCGCTCGCCATGGGCTTCGCTATGGCCTCGGGGCTGCGCCCCGAACAGGGCATCGTCGGTGGTGCGGTCGCCGGCTTCGTTGGAGCGGCCTGGGGCGGGTCGAAGTATCAGGTGTACGGCCCGACGGCGGCCTATATCCCCATGATCGGCGGCTTGATGGCGAAGTACGACCACAGCATGCTCGTCCTCGCGTCGATCCTGTCGGGCGTCATCCTGATGCTCCTCGGCCTCGCGCGCCTCGGCCGGATCGTCGCCAAAGTGCCGCACTCCATCATCGTCGGTTTCACGATCGGGATCGCGGTGACGATCGCCCTCTCACAGATTGGCGAGGTCCTGGGCATCAGGGCGGCCATGGGCTACGCCTTCATGGACAAGGTGCGGACAGTCGTGGCGCACGCCGGCGAGATCAGCGCGTACACGATCACGCTCGGCATCGGCACGTTCCTCATCACGAAGTACGTCCTGAAGATCACGCCCTTCCTGCCCGCGCCGCTCATAGCGCTCGGCGTCATGTCGTTGGTCGCCAGCACGATCTGGCGTGACAAGCACCTCATGTCGATCGGGGACAAGTACGGTTCGATCCCGACCGACTTCTGGGTCTTCACACCACCGGCGGCGTTCCCAAGCGGCGAGGCGCTTGGCGATCTGGCGTACTTCGTGGCCGCGATCGTCTTCGTCGCGGCGGTCGAGAGCCTGTTGTGCTCGCGGATGGCGGATCGGCTGGCGGACAACCGTGGCACCCCGTACAACCCGAACAAGGAGCTCTGGGGCCAGGACGGCGACCAACATCAAGGTTGGGGCCATCTCGCCGCTGGCCGGGTTCGCCAAGTGCTTCCTGAAGCTGGGTATCGCGCTCTATCTGGCTTCGTGGCTGGAGTTCGTGCCGATGGCGTGCATCGGCGGCATCCTGCTGTTCATCTCGACGGCTATGGTCAAGCCCGGTGAGGTGCGACAAGTGCTGGCGCACAACGGCTTCCACATCGCCCTGATGGTCTACACCGCCATCATGGTTATCGTCACCGACTTCCTGACCGGCGTGTTGTCGGCCATCGTGATCTGGGGCGCGTTGAGCCGGTTCTTCGACGCACCGGTGCGCGTGCCGGAAACCACGGAAGCGAGGCGCTGATCATGCGTTACTTCGAACACGTGCTCGTCAGCCTGGCGATGGCGCCAGTGGACCGCGACCTCTTGCGGTACGCGCGCCTCATTCGCGAGATGGGCGAGGGGCGCACCCACTGCTCGTTCGTCCACGTGCTGCCGCCGGCGGACTTGGTCGCGCAGGGCAGCGGTCCCGTGCTGTCGCTGAGTGACGCCCGCGCCGCGCTGAGCGAGACGGTCGTCGAGGAAATCGGACCGTCGGCGGCCCATGACGTCAAGGTGATCGCCGGCCATCTGGTGGACGCCCTGTTGACCGAGGCGGCCGAGGAGGGGACCGATCTCATCATGGTCGGCCATCGCCGTGACGCCAAGGGACGACGGACCTTCAGCCGGCGACTCGCGATCAAGGCGCCGTGCTCGGTCTGGATGGTGCCGGAAGGCAGCGCGCCGCGGATCACCGGCGTCCTGGCGGCCGTCGACATGTCGCTCCCCTCTGCTCAGGCCCTCAGCCTCGCGACGCTGGTGGCCAGCCGTGCCAAGGCCGCAAAGTGCACCGTGCTGCACGTGCAATCTCCGAGCGAGCTCGGGCTCGATGGGGTCGAACGCGACAGCGCCGAGAAGGCGCTCGAGCGATTCCTGTCGCCGCTCGACCTGCACGGCGTGACGGTGACCACGCGGATCGAGGAATCTGGGTCCGTTTCTGGACCGACCAACGCGATCGTGGACGAGCTCGGCCTCGATCTGGTCGTTGTCGGCACACGTGGGCGCAGCCCCTCGGCGGCCACCTTGCTCGGGAGCGAGTCGGAGCACGTGCTGGTCGAGTCGAAAGTGCCCGTGCTCATCACCAAGGAACCTGGCGCGCGCATCGGGCTCGTCCGCGCCCTGCTCGACCGCGACTTCCAACCACGTTACAGGACACGCTTCGGATAGAACCATGCGCACGCTGACCAAAGAGCTCCAGCAGTCAATGACGCCGCAGCACGCTTTCGAGACCCTTGTCGAGGGCAACATGCGGTTCGCTCAGAACCTCCGATTCGATCGCAACCTGCTGCAACAAGCGACGGAAACGGCGGACGGCCAGTTCCCGTTCGCGATCGTTCTCAGCTGCATGGACTCGCGGACGGCCCCCGAGCTCATCTTCGATCAGGGGCTGGGAGACATCTTCAGCGTGAGAGTCGCCGGTAACGTGCTGAGCGAGGATGTGCTCGGCTGCATGGAGTTCGCGTGCCAAGTGGCCGGCTCGAAACTCATCGTCGTCCTGGGTCACACGCGGTGCGGGGCCGTCAAGGGCGCCTGCGATCGCGTGCGGCTCGGAAGCCTGACCGCGCTCCTGAACAAGATCCAACCGGCGGTCTACGCGGTGGAGAAGAACAGCGCCAAGGATCTGCCGTTCGCCGCGCTGGTGGACCGTGTGGCCATGGAGAACACGCGTCAACAGCTGCGCGGCATCCTCGAGCGGAGCCCGATCCTCGAGCACCTGTACAACGACCGCAAGATCGGCATGGCAGGCGGCATGTACTCGGTCGAGACAGGCGAAGTGGCCTTCTTCGAGCGGAACGTCCACGCCGGCGATTAGCTGAAGGTGGTGCCTCGCTGGCTCACTCTCAGGTCCGCCAGCGCTTCGCGTAGACGCAGACCCGCGCCGAAGTGTTTGACAGCCAGCACGGAAATCGGGCTCGACAACAAGACGTGCTCGGTCTCACTACCCAGAAGCAGGGCCGAGGCCCTGGTCCGGCCGCGCGTGCCCATGACGATCGCTCCGCCGCCCTGTTCGGTGCCCACGCGAACGATCGCGCGTGCCACGTCAGACCCCTCTTCGAAGAGCGGCACCGCCTCGACGTCGTGAAGATCGATCCGCGCGACGAACAGCGCAAAGGCCTCGTGCTCGCGGCCGAAGGCGTCAGCCTCGTCGTATTCCTCGGGTGCGGCACGAGACGAGTCCAATCGCACGTGGAGCGCCCGACACATGTTCTCGCCGGCGCGCGCGGCGATGGCAGCGCCAACCCGCAGCGCGTCAGCCGCACGGGGCGAGAAGTCCACCGGCACCAGAACCGGCTTGAGCGACGCTGGTGTCGAGCGCGGCACCATCCAGACCGAACACGGCGCGTGCATCGCGAGTCGACGGGCCACGACGCGTCGGCCGGCATGAAGCGGCTCTCCGGGGACGAGTACGAGGTCGGCGCTCGTTTCCTCTATGGTCGCGAGCGTGGTCTCCAATGGGTTGCCGCGCCGCACGGAGACACCCAGCCGACCGTCGTGGTACCAACGCGACAACGGATCGGGTGCCAGCGCCAACAGCCGTGTCGCGGCGGCCTCTTCAGCTGAGGCGGTCGACACCGTTGGCGAAATATACAGCCATCGCATGTGATCGGGATCGAGTACGCGGGCAAGCGCCGCTGCGTACTCGACCATCGTCGGCGACTCGATGTCCGGGGACACGAGAACCAGGACCGAGCGGAAGACAGGCATCTGGAACAGCCACGCCAGTGTACATCGCCGGATCGCCGCAGAAGGCGGGAGCGATTGGCCAACCGCACGCATCCACGTATTAACGGTTAGGATCAGAAGTCGATGATACGTGCCGCCCTCTGCGCGCTTAGCCTGTGTCTCGGGCTTCGGCCAGCGTTCGCCCAGGACACACAGGATGGACAGCTCTGGATGCAGGCGCTGGCCATCGGACAGCTCTCACCGAGTTGGCGGACGCATCTCGAGCTGCAACCGCGGGTCTTCGAAAACTCGTCGGAGCTCGGTCTCACGATCGTCCGCATGGCCTTGGGGAGACAGATCACACCTCGGATCTCAGTCTGGGGCGGGTACGCGTGGGTGCCCCGCTCGCTCGGACCGTTCACCAGCCATGAACAGCGACTCTGGCAGCAGGTGTCGGCGACGCTGCCGCGAGCCTGGCGGTGGGCACCTTCCGCACGCATTCGCCTGGAGCAACGCTGGTTGGGGCAATGGATCGACACCGTGCACCGACTCCGGCTGATGGCACGGGCGCAGCGACCCATCGGAGAGGGCGGACCGTGGCACGTGGCGATCTACAACGAAGCGATGATCACGCTCGACACGACAACTCAGGGTCCTTTCCGAGGGTACGACCGCAATCGTTTGTTCGGAGGGCTCGGTCGGCGTCTCTCTCCGACATTTACGGCTGAGTTTGGCTACATGTGGGAGAACTCCACGATCCGCGGTCCCCGTCAGCGCAACGAGCACGTCACCTCGCTGGTTCTGAACGTCGCCTGGCCCAGGGCGAGGTAGGAGGCATGACCCGGTTGGGCTCTGAGTCCGGGAAAGCGCCCGACAAAATTGTCAGTCTGCCTGCTTGGCCGACAGTTGCGTCTCCCCGTTGTCCTTGTCCCGAACGCACGCTCAGCGCGTGCTCGCGAGCGACAAGCCCAGGGCTCAAGGTCGTAGCATGGCCTAGATGGCGGCTGTCGAGAATCTGACCTTGTTATCGGGCTGGAGCGGCGGCTCTTCACAAAAATGTCGGGTCATCCCCCAGTCCCTCCACCTCGACGTATCTCGAGAAGTCGTTTCCTGAGCATCACTTACATCGAACGACCCGCGTCGTCCGTCGGTCGGACTCGCTCTTGCCATGCTCTCGCCTGTCGCGTTGCGCGAGAACGCTGGCCCGTGGTGTCGAGTGCCGCGGATGACGCTCGCAAGCTCGCAAGAGGAGACGCCAATGCGCTGTGTTTCGACTCACGACCGTTCGCGGTCGCTCCCCCGAGGAATGTGTAGGTCCACTCTGATCGGCGCGCTGTGCGCGGTCGCGTTGAGCGCGCAGGCCGCATCCGCTGGCCCCCTGGACGGGGCGCACAAGTCGGGTAAGCACGAAAAGCCGGAGAAAGGCCTGTTCGTGTCGGCTCTCGAGGCCTCCGCACGCGAGTCGACAGCCGTGAGCGTCGAGGCCGCGTCACAGACCGCCTCGGCGGACACGGTCCTCTCGTTCTTCAGAAAAGTCGAGTTCACCGGCCTTGTGGATGTGTACTACACCTACAACTTCAACGAGCCGCTGACAGGCGAGATCACGCCCCTCCGGAACTTCGACGTGCGCCACAACCAGTGGAGCGTATCGCTCCTCGAGCTCGCGATGAACAAGGCCGCGTCCTCTGACGACCGGGTGGGCTTCCGTCTCGACCTGCAGTACGGGCAACTCGCGCAGATCTTCAACGGCGACCCGCTGGACAACAACGCGCTCGTCAACGTGCAACAGGCCTATGTCAGCTATCTCGCGCCCGTCGGCAGCGGCCTGACGCTGGACGTCGGCAAGTTCGTGACGCCGGTCGGGTTTGAGCCCACCGAGAGCAAGGACAACAACTACTACTCGCGCGCGTTCATGTACGCACTTGGCCCCTACTACCACGTGGGCGCGCGCCTCGCTTACACGGTCAACGACCAGGTGAGTGTTGGCGGCATGATTGTCAACGGGTGGAACGCCACGGGTGACAACAACGCCGGCAAGACCATCGGCGGTACCGTGACGGTCAAGCCGATCTCCAAGGTCAGCATCACGCAGAACGTCCTGTTCGGACCCGAACAGACCGACAACACCGAAGACGTTCGGACGATGTCGGATACGGTGGTGGCCGTGACGGTCAATGACAAGGTGACGGCCGGGGTGAACTACGACTAGGTCAAGGACGGCGTCGACGGTGAGGGGATCTCGGCGCAGGCTGTCGGTCTCTACTTCAAGGGTCAGCTCACGCCGGTCTTCGCGTTGGCACCCCGTTTCGAGATCTACGACGATGCCGATGGTTTCATGACGGGGCGCGCGCAGACGCTGAAGGAGTTCACGATGACCGCCGAATTGAAGCACTCGCAGGGACTCATCTTCCGCGCGGAGTACCGGCGTGACTGGTCAGACGTGAACTACTTCGTGAAGAAGGGCCGGTCGGAGAACAACCAGAACACCTTCACGATCGTGTTTGTCTACGGGTTCAGTTCGAAGACGCCGTAGTGGCGTGTTGGCGGCGCGACCGGGCGACCCCCGCCTTTAGCGCCGCTTTCCGCGCGCCGAACCCTTCCGCTTTGCGACAGCCCTCTTTGCGACAGCCCCCTTCGAGACGGCCCGCTTCGCGCTCGCGGGTCGTTTGGCCTTGGCGCTCTTGCTCCTGGCGGCTGCCTTCTTGGTCGTGGCGGCCGGGCCGCGCCTTTTCGCCGCCTTTCGGCTGCCAGTTCTTGACGCCTTCTTCGCTGCCTTCGCCGCCTTCTTCGCCGGCTTGGCGGCTGCAGGCTTCGGTCTGTTGACCGCCGCAGGCGCTGGCTTTGGCGGGGTTTGAGCGGCCTCCGGCGGTTTCGCGACGGCCTTTGGACTCGACGGCGCGGGTCGACTCACCACCTCGTCGAGTTCGGGTTCGATGTCCTCGAGATCGCTTTCCACCGGATCGAGGTCGGGCAGCTCCGCACTACCGAGATCGTCGTCCGCTAATCCGAGGTCATCGTCGTCGTAGTCGTCCTGCATGGTCCGCCTCTCGTGGGCCGCCGCCCTATTGGAGAGCCTGTGTACGCATGGCGGAACGGACCGACCTGGACCGCGACGCCACCTCCGAATCAGTCTTGCGACCGCTTAGCATGACCAACCTGCTGGGCCCAGTCAAGACTCCCACGTTCGCTAGCGACGGCTGTATAGGTCGAGCACCATCTCCAGGGCTCGACGGCACACCGCGCAGAACGGCACCTCGTCGCGCGTGAACATGATGCAGTCCGACTGCGGCCGGAAGTATCCTTTGGCCTCGTAGTTCGCGCCCTCGAACGCCCCGATGACTTTCCCGTTGGGTGGTGCATTCAGTAGAGCCGTGTCTCGCAGCATCTCCTCACGAAACAGCGCGTTCATCTCCGCCTCCGGGCGGTTCTGCGCGCGTATCTGCCGGCGGCGCTCCTGCCGCTGTTTCGAGTCGCTCTCGTACTGATCCTTCGGCCAGGGCGTTGGAAGCGGCGTGCCCGGCGCGACGAGATCCTTCCACTTTAAGTTCGCCGGATCGAGCAGCGCGGTGATATTCGGTTCCCACGGCTCGATGCGGTTGGTCGCGGGAAGATACGCGACATCGGAGGTATAGTACTCGTCGGCCAGCGCGGCGATGTGGTGGCCGAACTCGTGCACGAAGATGTACGGCGCCCAGGCACTGTCGGCTGCGACTGTCGCGTACAGGTTGAAGATGCCGCCGCCGCCGTACGTCTCCGAATTCGTGAGGATCTCGACCAGCTCGTACGGCGCGTTCGCGGCGATCTCCCGGAACGCACGATTCTCGAGCGTCAGAATGTAACGCTCCGAGTCGAACGTGTCGTATGAGGCGCCGAGTGGCGACCGCCGGTGGATCTTGCCGGACGGGCGGGAGATCCCCGATTCAGCCGCTGCGGGGACGAGCCCCCAGACGTTGATGTCCCGGCGACGCTCCTTGAACGGCGTCGTACCGAAGAACACGTCGAGCATCCGCTTGGCGTCACGCTCGAACTTCCCGCGCTCGCGGGCAGTGTAGCCGTCACCGAGAATCAACAGATCGAGCTTGTCCTCGGGTGGCCCGGCCTTGTGCAGCTCCATGAGCGGTCCGGCGCTGGTCGGCGCCGCGCCCCGGATGATGAACTTGTCGGCGGGATCGAGCGTAAAGGTCCAGATGTCGGTGAACGCGTTCTTCGCATCCCGCTTACGCAGCGTGACCCTGGCCTTTGCCTCTACCACCGGGAAGCGCAGCGACTCCGAGAACGTTCGGTTCATCGCCTTCGCTTCGGCTGTGGTCTCCCACTCGCCGTAGATGGACGCAAAGCCGCGCGAATACAACACTCGACCGCTCTGAGCATCGGCCACCTCGAAGAAGTACTTCCCGAGGTTCGATGTGTCGATGGGCTTGGCAGGATTACCCGGCCACGGCAGCGGCTCGATGACCACACGGTCGAGGCTGAACCGCTCCTCTTTGTCGTTGCCGGTGTGGTAGTAGTCCACCCGCATCGTCGCCGGCGCCGCCAGGGCCGGACTGGCGATGCACAAGATGAGGGCGACACGCCAGGCTGCTCGAATCATGATTCCCACGTTAGCATGCGGGGGCCCCGATCGCGCGACACCCTTGGAGGAGAAGGCCACGCCATGAGCCGCCGCTCAACACCGACGTCGAACGCTCGGGCGGCTGCGCTCCTCCGCGATCGGGCGGCCAGCCAGCGTTCGCCCCAGAAGAGGCGGGCGTACGAACGGGCAGCGGACGCCGTGCTGGCGCTCGATCATCCGCTCGAATCGTGTCTGGGCTCCGACGGGAGGCTGCGCAAGATTCCCAATGTCGGCCCCTCGTCTGAGCGCGTGATTCTCGAGGTCCTGCGTGGCGACTCGGCAGAGTCCGCTGTCCGCGCGATCGCGATGGCGGGCGGGAACACCCGAGGGCCTGGGACCGCTGACTCGCACCAACATTTCCTGGCGAGCGCCGATGTGGCTGAAGCACTCGGAAACTCGACGCTCGAAGGCCCTACGCTCGACGACTACCAGGGCGATCTGCAAATGCACACGACATGGAGCGATGGCACCGTGTCGGTGGCTCAAATGGCCGATGCCTGTCGGAGCCGTGGCTACGCCTTCTGCGCCATCACGGATCACGCGCACGGGCTGTCGGTCGCAGGTGGGATCTCCATGCAGGAGCTCGACGATCAGAAGCAAGAGATCGACGCGATCAATCGTCGACTCCGAGGGCGCTTCAGGGTGATCAAAAGCATCGAAGCGAACATCCTAGCCGACGGACGGCTGGACCTTACCGCCGACGAGCTGGCACAGGTCGAGCTCGTGGTCGCCGCGCCCCACTCGGCGCTCCGACCGGACGCCGATCAGACCGAGCGCATGCTTCGGGTCGTCTCGACGCCGGGCGTGCACATCCTCGGGCATCCGCGCGGACGGAAGTCGGGAGTGCGGCCCGGCCTTCGCGCCAACTGGACGCGAGTGTTCGCGCAGGCGGCGAAGACCGGGGTGGCGATCGAGATCGACGGCGACCCGCGGCGGCAGGACATCGACTTCGCGCTGGCACGGGACGCGGCGGCGGCTGGCTGCTTCTTCGCGCTCGACAGCGACGCCCACGCCGCCTTCGTGGACATCGCGATCGCGCACGCACGGCTAGCCGGCCTCCCGCCCGCGCGAATCGTCAACTGCTGGCCGTTGGAGTGGCTGCTGAAGTGGATGCGCCTGCGATCCACATCGACCGACCAGTGAGCTCCGTGTGACGCAGACCCGCGGCCCGATCGAGCTTGGCCACGAGCGGCGGGAGTGCGCACGCGAAGCGCCACTCGTCGAGCCGGCCGCCGAGCGCGCGAAACGGCGCCATCTCGCGGGACCACCACGGCGCTACCCGGGTCGCCAACGGTTCAACGATCAGCACGGCCGCACCGCGTTGGGCTCGGTCGAGCAGACGAGACAACAGAATCGGTCGTGTCTCGCCGCCAAGCTCGTTGAGCGTGAATGCGGCAAGGTATGCCCGCCCGACGGGCAGCGGATCTCGCGTGATGTCGGCCACGGCCGCACGACCCCGAAGACCAAGCTCGCGATAGGTCAGGTTCGCTTCGGTCACGGCCCACGGATGTCGGTCGAGGCCGTGCAGAATCGGCGGGTGCTCGCACGCCATCGCCCATCCCACACCCGCCGCACCCGTCCCGCAACCGAGGTCGGCAAGCGGCCCGCCGATGGCTGTCGCACCAGGCAACTCCGTAGCGATGGCGCGCAGCAGGATGGCGTGAAGCGGTCCGTAGAAGAGCGCGAACGCGGCGCGTTTCCCGGCGCTCGCCAGCGCGGCGCCCTCGCCCAAGCGTCCGCGCCGTTCGACGTAGGTCGACGACAAGGCCCGGAGCGCCTTTGTGACTTCCGGAAACCGCAGGTCCGCGAGGTGTCGCGATTCGAGTGCGGTGAGCCAGGAGAGGAAGTCCACGGCGATCGTGGCTGGCGTACCGCGCTCAGTCAATCCCGAAAATCAACAGGTAGGCCGTGTAGAGCAAGAGAAGGTTGGGGAACGCCGCCCACCAGAAGGCGTGGTGCCACTCGCGACGCTGGACTTCCGCGCTCGCCGCGCCCCCCACCCACTTGACGAACAGCAGCGCCACGATCTCGAGGGCGATCGCGCTCACAGTGCCCGTGAGCAGCGTGGCCATCCCGAAGTCGGGTGGCAGCACCTCGTGTCGGCGCACATGCTGTCGCAACTCCGCCATCCACAGCCACGCCACCGCCAGCAACCAGCCGGCAGCGAGCACGTGCACAGATTTCGCGAACACGCGGACGTGGGAGTGCCGATGGGTCATGCGGGAGGCTGCCGAGGACCGGGTGTCTCGATCCGGCTCCCACGATACACGGTTCTGATGCATTTCGAAACGTCACATTCTTGGCAGGCGGGTCCATGGCATGCATGCGTGTGCATGGCCGCGTGTTTCAGTTTGAGCCCATCGACGGCAATCGACTTGCGACAGCACCCAGCGGTGCTCACGTGACCAAACGATCCCTTCGATCACTCCAGCGACCCCAGCCCCCTGGGCTCGTCTGGCGTCTGTGCGCACTCGGCTTGCTCCTGCTGTTCAATGCCGTGGCCCCCCAGGCTGGCATTGTGGCTCTTGCGAGCTGTCTCGCTCACCTGCCGGGGGCGGAATCAGAGCCGATTCTCTGATTCCGCCGCGGCTTTGGAACGTGGTCAACGACCAATCTACGGCGAGGCGTTCAAGCGGATGAACACCTCGACCAGTTCCTGGCTTCGCCATCCGCGAGCGGCTTCCTCCAACAGCATCTGGTGCGCTCGGTCGAAGGGCAGTGCCTCTTTGTACGGCCGTGGGGTCGTCAGCGCATCGAAGACGTCGACCACGCCCATGATTTGCGCGAGCAGCGGCACGGCATCTCCTCTGAGCCCGTCCGGGTATCCGCTGCCATCCATACGTTCGTGGTGATGGCGCACGATCGGTCGAACGCGCCGAAGCGACCGGAGCTCGCCGCACAACCGATCGCCGATGATCGTGTGCTGCTTCATCGGCTCGTACTCCTCGCTCGTCAGGGGATCCGGCTTCAAGAGGACGCGGTCTGGAATGCCGACCTTGCCGATGTCGTGCAGGAACCCGCCAAGACGCAGCGCGGCGACCTCTTGTGCGTCGAGACCCAGCGCGGCGCCTAGCGCTGCGGCGTAGCCGGCGAGCCGCTGGCAGTGGCCGTCGGTCGTCCCATCTCGGGCTTCGATCGTGAGCGCCAGGCTGAGAATCACCGATTCGGCCGAGTCGAGTTCGTCCGTGTAGTGCTTGATGCGGAGCAGGGATCGAACGCGCGCGCGGAGCTCTGGCTCGCTGAATGGCTTGGAGATGAAGTCGTCCGCGCCGACCTCCAGGCCCCTGATGCGGCTGTTCGTGTCGGCTAGCGCCGTCACCAGCACGACCGGAATCAATCGCGTCGCAGGATCGTCCTTGATCCGCCGGCAGGCTTCGAAGCCGTCCAGCTTGGGCATCAGGACATCCATGAGAATGACGTCCGGCTGCTCCGCCGCAACCGCCTCGAGCGCCTCCTGACCGTCGCGGGCGATGCGCAGGCGATAGCCGTCTCGACTGAGGAGCCGCTCCATCAGGCGCCCATTTGCCTCCAGGTCATCGACGACCAAGACGCGGCGCGTCCGGTCGGCGACCCCCCTGAGATGTTCCGCGACGGACAACGATGCCTTCAGAGCCACGGCGCCTTTCATGGGAACGGCGGGAAAGGGCATTGTATATCTCCGTCAGGCCGGTAGGCAGCAAAGCGGCCCCGCAGACAGACGAGCCATGACACCCGCCTCAGCCCGCCGACGCCCCCGACCGGCCTACTTACCTCTTTCGTCGGGCGTGTGTCCCGACTCGGCATCACATGGGACCAGCGCCGACACGACTGCGTCTTTTCGCGCTGACACAGGCACCGCGCTTGCGTTCGGTTCGGACATGACCGAAAACCGCCCGACGTGGCGAACGACCGCCCTCGCCTCCGCTGCGTTTCTGCTCGGCACGATCGCGGCCGGCTCCGGGTCGCTCACCGCGGCGTGGGAGCCGATCGCGCGAGTGATCGGCCTGCGCCAGCCGCCTGTGCCGGCGTCCGCCAACGTGCTGTCCGAACACGAGATCGAGATGCTCGACACGCTCTCGCCGCAACACCAGGCGAGTCTCCTCCTGGAGCGCTCCATCAATCACTACCGCGGCGCCAATGAGCAAATCGCCTCGCGAGTGGACACGTGGCGTGGTCGTCTCACGCTCGACGAACGCCTCGATCATCTCTTCAAAACAGCCATCAACTCGGATGATCTGACGGTCCGCGTGGCGGGAATCGAAGTGGACATCGCCGCCCGAGACCTCGTCAAGGATGTCTCGACGGTCGACCGGCTCGAGTCGACCGCCCGCACGGGCGGACAGGGTCCGCGGGTGAACGCGATGTGGGATCTCGCGCTCATCGGCAACCGCGGCGTCGCCTAAGAGCGTGTCTTCGACATCTTGATGAGCAACCTTCGCGATCCGAATGAGAACGTCCGCTACTGGGCCGTGGAGGGGCTCGCCTATCTGGCCATCGACGCGAGCCTCGCGCCGTTACTCGAGGTCTTCCGTGATGATCCGTTGCCGATGATTCGCGAACGAGCCGCGTGCGGCCTCGCGCAGTCCGGGATGTTCAGCGCGTCCCAGCGGCAGACGGTGGTTCCAGCGCTCATCGACCTCGCCGGCGACGGCGCGCTCGACGACACGACGCGCGGATGGGTGTTTCAAGCGCTACGCGATATCACCGGCGAGTCGCTCCCGCGCGACGCTCACGCGTGGCGCGTGCGGTATGGGCAACGAGGCAGGTAGGGGGCTTCGCGCTCGTCAGAACCTGAAAAGGCGGGTCGCTTTCACGGCGAATGTCCGGTTCATGATCGGGCTGCCGGTCACGGTTCGCGGCAGCGCGAGCGTGTCGCGGCCGTCGCTGTAGACCACGAAGAGCTCGCTTCCCAGCCGATACTCCCACCGCCACCGAACGCTGGACGAGGTGGTATGCGCATCGACGTTGCACTGGAGCAGGCTGCTGACGAACATCCGGTTCGTGGGCGTCCACGTGAAGCGGCTCGTCATCAGCCGAGCGGCAAACTCGCCCGCGGGCAGATCCACCCACGCCAGCGACAACCCCGGCTCGATCGTGAACCGTGGTCGGACCGCCATTCGGCTCGAGTAGGAAGCCTCCCGCCGCGTGCCGTCATACAGGCGACGCATGGTCGTCGAGAACCGACCGGCGGCACGCCGCTGGCTGCCGAGGTTGTAGAACGCGTACAAGCCGCGCTGCTGATATCCGCCCTTTGCCACGAGGACGCCGGGTGCGATTCTGAAGTCCTGCGGCAGCAGTTCGTACTCCTTGGTCACCGACAGGCCAGTCTGGTCGCTATTGTGAAACTCGGTGGCGAACGCGACGTCGAACGCCCGGTTCTCGACGCGAGTCACGGCCGCGTTCGTGTAGTACGTCGCTGCAGCTTCCCAGATGAACCGGCGAATGGTGCGGTGACGCCGCAGCCGCGGGCTGAAGCGGGCGGCGAGGCAGCCGTGGCATCGCCGAGGAGCGCGGCTGACGTCCCGAGGGCCGGTTGCGCCCCCACCGGCACCGCGAGCAGCCCGGCCACCGCGAGCCACAGACAGCTCAGCGCGGCCTGTCGAGACGTCATGCGGGTCCAGTGTAGGGGAGGGTCGAGCGGTTGTGACCGCAGCGATCCCGCGTTTGCACGCAAAACGCAGCCAGACACCTTCGGCGCGGCTGTTGCGCACACCGTGCTCGAGCCTGCCCCCTTGCCCTCGTCAGATCGATCGGTGCTGAAGGCCATTGGAGTAACATGGCCACTCAGGTAAGGCGTCCAAAGGAGCTCGATGATGAGGTCCCTGCTCTCTGTCAGTATCGGCGCGATCGTTGCGGTAGCTTTCACGGGGTTTCCTGCCGCCGCACAAACGGCTGAGCCTGCAAAGCGGACAGCACCGGAAGCCGTGGTCTACGATGCCCCCTCGGCGATGGCGTTCTTCAAGACTCTCGCGGGCGACTGGCAGGCTGGTGCGGGACACGAACATGGCGGCTCGGGGGCCTCGAATCCCAGCAGCCTCCTCACATTCCGGACCAAGGCTGCGGGGAGTGCAATCGTCCAGACGACCCGCCTGGGGCAGCCGGGTGAAATGGAGTCCGTCTTCCACATGGACGGCGACAAGCTCTTGCTGACGCACTACTGCGCGCTGCAGAACGCCCCCGTGCTGGAGTTCCAAAAGAGCAGCAAACCGGGCGAGATCAAGTTCGTCTTCAAGGGCGGCACGAACTTCGACCCGAAGGTCGACGCCCACTTCCACGAAGGCACCTTCCAGGTGAGGGACAAAGACACCGTGGAGCAGACCTTCACGGTCTACGCCAACGGCAAGCCGACGCCGGAGGGCCGTTCAGTGCTTCGTCGCAGAGCGGGCAACTAACGGGTTCGACATCCGCACCGAGTAGTTCTGAGTCTTGAGTGATGAAATCTAAGGCGTGGCTACCGCTGTGTGTGGTGCTGTGCGCCGCCGCGCTCGTAATCAGCGCGTGCGCACGCTCTGGCGGAGTGACCGAGCAGACCGAACCGACCGCACGTGCCTCGGACAGCGGCGGGCCGCAGGTGTCCGCTGCGGCCAGTCGGCCCGGGCCCCAGATGCGAACGATCTCTGCCAATGGCATCCGGATGCGCATCGCCGAGATGGGCTCGGGACCACTCGTCATCTTCCTGCACGGCTTCCCCGAATCCTGGTACTCGTGGCGGCATCAGCTGCCAGCACTCGCGGCGGCCGGATTCCACGCGGTGGCTCCGGATCTGCGTGGATACGGTGAGACCGATCGACCGAGGGAGGTCGAGGACTACGACATCCATCACCTCACGGCCGATGTCGTCGGCCTCATCGACGCGCTCGGTGAGAAGACCGCTCTCGTCGTCGGCCACGACTGGGGCGCCATCGTCGCCTGGAACTGTCTTCTTCTCCACTCCGCTCGTTTCACGGGCCTGGTCGCCATGAGCGTGCCATACAGCGGGCGACCCGATCGCTCGCCGATCGAGTCGATGCGGGAGCTATATCAGGACAACTTCTACTACATCACCTATTTCCAGGAGCCCGGTGTCGCCGAGGCAGAGTTCGACGCGAATCCACGCGCGATCCTGAGCCGCCTCTATCTCTCGCCGGACTCGCCACGGGAGGCGCCGGAGGTCACTGATCCGAAGCGGGTCGCGGGGGGCTGGACGGTACGGCTCGGTGCGCCCAAGGGTCTTCCGTCGTGGCTCAGCCAGGAGGATCTGGACTACTTCGTCGGTGAGTTCACGCGATCGGGATTCCGAGGCGGCATCAACTTCTATCGCAACCTGCACCGCAACTGGGAAACGACACCGCAGCTCGCAGGCGCGACGATCGATCAGCCAGTGCTCTTCGTCGCTGGAGCCAGGGACGGCGTCATCCGCGGAGCGTCAGCCGAGCAACTCACGCAGTCCATGCGACCGGTGGCTAAAGATCTTCGGGGCGTCACGGTCGTTCCTGACACCGGTCACTGGGTGCAGCAGGAGCGACCGGATGAGACCAATGCGGCGCTCATCCGGTTTCTCAAGGACGTATCGCCCCCGTCAGGGGTTCGCACATCTCAGTAGCAGCGCAGGGAGCTGTTGGGTCGGTCTGCCCCCCCGAGAGACGGAGGCCACTCCAGCCGTTACTTCGCGGGGCCTCCAGCGGGCGGCGGCATGCAGCGCTCGCGCTTGGCGCCCCCCTCGGCGATGTCCACGTCACGGTAGACCTCGTGGCACGCCGCGCAGGCCTCCGCGATGGTGCCCGCGGCCTCGACGACCTGATCCACGTTCTTGGCCTTCGCCGCCTTGAGCGCCGCCTCACCGGCAGCGACGAGGCCGGCGACGCCCTTCTGATAGTCGGCTCGATCGAGCGGAACGGGCCGCCCGTTCTCACAGAGCCGACCCGGAATCATGATCAGATTCGCGGTTTCCATGAGGGAGACGGCGGCTAGCTCCACCTTCTGCCACCCACCGTACAAGCTCGCGAACTTCTCCGTCGTCGTTTCGCGTGCGCCTTCCTTGACGGGCGCGCCCGGGTCGACTTGCTGGGCGTCGAAGATCGTGTTCGACCCGGGGAACGGAATGGCACGCATCACCTCGGCCAGGCTTGAGTGGGGCCGGTAGTTGTACGCCGGGGCGGGTGCTGCAGATTGCGCAGGGGCTGCTGACTCGCTCGGAGCCCCACCGCCGCACGCGGCCGTAATCACCGTCGCACCGAGGAACCATCGCACGCCTTTCATGTATCACCTCCGAAGACAAGGTCCGCACGGACAATCAAGCAGCGGGTGGACCCGAAGCGCGTGACGGTCGCGGCAGGCTCTCAGTATGGTTAGTCGCGGACTGTACATTGCCGTTTTTGGTCAAGTCAAGCTGACGCGCGTGACGTTGCGTGGCGCCAGGGCCCGTCGCAAGCGGTATACTGCGGCGTCGCGTGGAGGGAGGTTCGTCACATGTTCTGCGCCTTGAGAGGGGCCGCCGGGATGCTGGTGCTCGGAGGCCTGGTCGTCACTTCCTGGTCGTCCTCTGCGATGCCTGCGCGCTCGGCCGAAAGCGCTGGGGTCGCGGTCGCGCTGCAGGGCGCGTCGAAACCCATTCCGGCGACCGAGGCGACGATCAAAGCTGGTGCCACCGTCTACGCGCGTATGTGCCGCTCCTGTCACGGCTTCCTCGGCAAAGGCGACGGAATCGCGGCACCCCCTGGCACGAAACCGGCAAATCTGGTCGACGCCGAGTGGAAACACGGCGGCTCTGACCCTGAGATCTTCAAGAACATCCGAGAGGGGATCGCGCCGTTCAACGCGATGCGGCCACAGAAAGGACTGAGCGACGAGGAGATCTGGAGCGTGATCCATCACCTTCGCGCGCTGGCCGAACGCGCGAACAAGAAGTGACGCGACTCTGACGGAGAATTCAGGGGCCAGGACCTTGACGCTTTTCGAAACCGTGAGATAGAGTCTAGACCCGCTGTGACCGCGCCTCACCCGAGCGCTTCCCGTTGCGCATCCGACCGCTGGGGCCGCCTGTGAGGGTCTGATGTCAGGACGTTCCCGCCCATGATTCGCGACCTCTTTTTGTGGATCGACGCGCTGGAGAGCAGCATCGCGATCCGCGAGTCCGACTACGGCTACGCGATCCTGCTGACCGTCCACGTCCTCACCATCGTCATGTTCGCGGGGCTCATTCTGATGATGGACCTCAGACTGATCGGATGGGGCAACGTCAAGACACCGGTCTCGCAGATCCAGGGACGCCTCTTTCCCTGGCAGATGTTCGCCATGGGCGCGAGCGCGATCACGGGAGTCCTCCTGGTGTACGCGCAGCCGCTGCGCTACTGGCCGAAGATCTTTTTCTGGGCGAAGATGGTGCTCATGGCGTTGGCGGGCCTCAACGCGCTCGTGTTTCATTTCACCACGTACAAGTCGGTGGACAAATGGGACACCGCGTCGGTGCCGCCACCCGCCGCGCGTCGCGCTGGACTCGTCGGTTTGGTCCTCTGGGCGGGAGTACTTATTCTTGGCCGCCTGACCGCCTACAACTGGATCGACACGTGGTGGCCGTGGCCGATTTAGCGTTACCAGTTGGGCGCCGCACAACGGTCAACCGATCAAGGAAGCTCTGATGCTGCTGCCCATCTTCGAGGCGATGCAAAACAGCGCGTTCACCACGACGGTGCAGAACACGTGGTGGGCGGGGGCGACGTTCAACGTCGTACACCTGCTGGCACTGGCGGTCTTTGCGGGCGCTCTACTGCTCGTGGATCTGCGCCTCCTTGGGGCAGGCCTTCGACAGCAGCCCGTGACGAGCTTGGCCGCCGACGCACGTCCCTGGCTGCTCGTTGGTTTGGTCGGATTGTTCATCACGGGCGCCCCGCAGATGATCACTCTGGCCGTCCGCAACTACTACAACTTCTGGTTCTGGGTGAAGATGGCCGTGCTCGTCTTCGCGCTCATCTACACCTTCACGATTCGCCAGCGGGTCGTGTCCTCGGACAAGGCGGGCCGCGGTTTGGGCGCGCTGGTCGGCGCGGTGTCCATCGTGCTCTGGCTGGTGGTCACGGCCACCGGTCGGCTGATCGGACTGACCTAGCCCAAAGCCTGCTAGAATCGCCTCCACAGAAAGCGGAGGCGCGTTTTATGGTGTCTGCTCGCAGTGCTGCCGTGACCCTCGTCACGACGGGAGCCGTGGCGGCTCTTGTCTCCACCCTGGCCGGCCAGGGGCGGCCTTCTTCACCCCAGCCAACTCGGCAGGCGCCGGCCGCCCGGACGCCGTGGGGCACGCCTGACCTCCACGGCACGTGGTCCTTTGCGACAGTCACCCGGCTCGAGCGGCCGGAAGGCGTCACCAAGGAGTACTACACAGCCGAGGAGATCGCCGCGATCGAGAAGAAGGCCCTCGACGAGGCGACCGACGAGGCGCGAGGCGCGACGGCGCAGCAGGATGTTGCCGGCGCCTACAACGACTTCTGGTGGGACCGCGGCACCCGCGTCTCGGGTCGTCGCACCGGTCTCATCGTCGACCCGCCGACCGGACGGATGCCGCCACTGACGCCGGCCGCTCAGAAATTCGCCGACTCGAAGGAAGCCGCAGACATCCAGGCGCGGCGTAACGGCGACCTGCCGCCTGCCGGCCCCGAAGACACGGATCTGTGGGATCGCTGCCTCACCCGTGGCATCCCGATCGTTCCGGGTCCCTACAACAACAACATCGAGATCTTCCAGACGCCCACGCACGTGGTCATCCACCACGAGATGATCCACGATGCACGAGTCGCCCCGATCGTCCCGGCCGGAGCCAAGCGGCCCGCAGTGCCCAACGACTTCAAGCCGTGGTTCGGTGTCTCGCAGGCGAGCTGGCAGGGCGATACGCTCGTGGTCGAGACGACGAACATCAGCGACCGGCAGGAGCTGCCGTTCTCTCCTCGTATGTCAGCGGGGACGATGAAGCTGACGGAGAAGTTCACACGGACTCCGCATGGGACGCTCAGGTACGAGTTCACGGTGGACGACCCGACCATCTACACGAGGCCGTGGACTGCGGTCCTCGAGATGCCGCCTTCTGATGGTGCGGTCTTCGAGTACGCGTGTCACGAGGGCAATCATGCGATGGAGAGCATTCTGCGCGGTGCTCGCCAGCGCGATCCCGGCACGTACCGGCCGGTTCAAACCACGACGCTGCGCTAGCTAGAGCTTTTCGGTCCGCGGTTGTTCCGCGGGGCGCGAGTCGTCCTCCGATGCGTCACGAAGTGTGCTTTCGGTGTTTGCGGTAAGCGTCGCCCGACAACTCGCGTCTTGCGGCCCCGCTTCGCGGCGCGTGCGAACCGTCAAGAGCTGCCGCATCCGACCTTCGTGCGCGCGATGCGTCCCGACGCGCAGCCGTTCTCGTTGACCTGACCGTAGACAGGAAGGGAGCGCTGAGATGCGTGCACTGAAACGAGGACTTGTCGGCATCGCGGCCATGGTGGCCCTGGCGACTGTCTCGATGGGGGCCATCAGTGTGGTGGCCAAGCCCGAGGACGTCGGGATGTCCTCGGATCGCCTGCGGCGGATCCACGGGCTGATCTACGCGCACATCCGCGCCAAGGACTTCTCTGGCGCCGTGACCCTCGTCGCGCGAAGAGGCAAGGTGGTGCACTTCGAGGTGCACGGCGACGCCGACATCGAGGCGAAGAAGCCGATGCGCGCGGACACCTTGTTTCGCCTGGCCTCGATGACCAAGCCGGTCACCGCGGTGGCGATTCTGATGCTGGTCGAGGAAGGCAAGCTCGTGCTGAGCGACCCGGTGTCGAAGTTCCTCCCGGAGTTCAAGCACCCTAAGGTGGCCGTATGGACCCTGCCGAACGATGCGTCGGGTGCCGGTCCGCGCCTGGTGCCGGCGGCGCGCGAGATTACCATCCAAGATCTCCTGACCCACACCTCCGGACTGGCCAACGGCGGCGAGGGTCCTGCCGGAGACTACGTCCGCAAGGCCAACCTGCCGAGCGGCGGCTCGCTCGATGAACGAGTCAGGCGACTGGCCCCGTTGCCGCTCAACTTTCAGCCCGGCTCGCAGTGGGAGTACAGCCCCGGCACCGGCTTCGACACCCTCGGTCGCGTGGTGGAGATCCTGAGCGGGACCACGCTTGACCAATTCTTCAAGTCGCGGATCTTCGACCCGCTGGGCATGAAGGACACGTTCTTCACCGTGCCATCCGATCGGCAGGCCGACCTAGCGGTGCTCTACACGAAGGGCGAGACGGGGCTCGCGCGACCCGAGCGACAGGCGCCGACGCCACAGGCTGCGTCAGGTCCGTACTTCTCGGGGGCCGGTGGGCTGACCGGATCCACCTCTGACTACCTGACATTCGCCAGCATGCTGCTGAACGGCGGGCAGGCGAATGGCGTCCGTCTCCTGAGTCGCAAGACCGTGGAGCTGATGACCGCGAACGCCATCGGGTCGCTCGATCTGCGCAACTACGCCGGCGACCAGGTGCTCAAGGGCTACGGCTTCGGACTCGGCGTGCGCGTACGGCGTGACACCGGCGACAGCGGCTGGATGGGCAGCGTCGGAGACTTTGGCTGGGCCGGCGCGTTCGGGACCTACTTCTGGATCGATCCGAAAGAGCAACTGATCGGCCTCGTGATGATCCAGACGCGAAACACACGGCTCCGAATGGAGTTTCCGAATCTGGTGTATCAAGCTGTCTCCGATTGAGCCGCCGTGTGGGCGCTCTGGCTGTTTCTTCGGATTTGAAACCAGGATAGGGGCAGGCGGGCATGGTAACAGGCGTCGACGGCTCCTGCCACTGGCCGCCAGCGCGCTCGTCTACTGCTTCTCGAGCTGCGTCGTCGTCACCGGTCCCATGCCGACAATCTGCAGAACAACTTCTTCATCCTTTGCGGTGTCGTAGTGGGGCCCACCCGCTGGGTGGAAGACGAAGCCGCCGGGCTTGATAGGGGTCAGCTTGGCCGGATCGTAGGTGCCCGCGCCCGGCCCAACGGCCACCCACCAGGTGCCCTTGATCGCCGTGATGTAGCGATCCTGGGTGTGGAAGTGCGGGCGCGTCCCGCGTCCAGCCGCGAAGCGCTGTCGCACGACGTACATGCCCGGCTTCGTGGGATCACCGAGCACCTTGACTTGCGTCGCGGTGCCGTCGAATTCGAGCGATTCGGGCGTCGCGGTGACGAATCCGTTCGCGTCCCGCATGTCCTGCTGAATCGCGGACGGCGAGCCGGCGCAGACTCCGATCAGGACCGCGCACGACAGCGCCTTCACCCATCGCATCATGCGCACCATCTACCTTGGCCGATGAACCGATTCCTTCGGAACACTCTTCTCGTCAGTCACGAACCGCCGAATGTCCTGCGCCACCGGTTTCGCCTTCTCCATCATCACCCAGTGGGTATCCTCTGGGTACAGCTTGACGCGCAAGTCTGGCACCCACTTCTCCAAGCCGCTCAAGTGGCCCGACAGGATCGCCGTATCTCTCAGCCCCCAGATCACGAACGTCGGCAGCTTGATGACAGTGGACTTCGCGCCCTTGGTGACCTCCGCCGCTGACCATGAGCGCGGAATCGTCGATGCCGGATGGCGATCGTTGAACGGTGGATTGCGGTTGTTCGCGCGATAGTAATTGAGGCCGGCTGTCGTCGAGCCAGGCTGCGACCAGGCGGCGATCCACGCTTGCCGATCTTCCTCGGTGTAGCGACCGCTCTTCACCTCGGCGTCGACGAATCCGCTGTTCGCGCGCCGCGTCGCACTCTCCTTCGTGTCCTTCTCGTCGACCGGCTGTTCGCCAGGCGCCAGATACTTGTTGAACACGAAGAAGTAGTTGCTCGCGTACCGCTGCGCCGGGTTCTCCCTGAGCTCGCGTTCGGAGATGAAGGGATGCGCCCCGTTGATGATGATCAGCTTCTCGAGCATGTCAGGGTGATACATCGCGAACACCCATGCGATGTTCGCGCCCCAGTCGTGGCCGACGAGGACGAACTTCTTCCCCTTGCCCGCCAACTTCTCCGCAAGCTGGCGGACGTCCTCGATCAGGACCGGCATCTTGTACGCCTCGACGCTCTCCGGACGCGACGACAGGTTGTAGCCGCGCAGGTCGACGCCCACCGCGAGGTGATCCCGACCCATCTCGAGCATTTGATCCTTCCACTGGTACCAAAATGACGGATACCCGTGCAGGAACAGCACGAGCGGCCCCTGTCCGACGCTCACATAGTGCAGACGGACACCGTTGACCTCCGCGTAGTGGTCGGTGAACGGCGCCTTCGCTGTCTGCGCACGGGCGATGACTGGCAGCACGAGCGTCACGACGACGGCGACGACCCGCAGGGCAGTTCGCATGAAGGACCTCTGACGGCGGTGATTGAGTGTCAACGTCCAGTGTGTTGTGAAACGGCAGTCGTGGCACCGATGGTGCTCGCACGAGCCTTTGCGGCCTGGATGTACCGGTCGGCGTCCTCCTGCAGCAAGAAGCGGGCGTTCACGAGCGTACGGCTCGCGTCCGCGACAGCGCTGACGAATGCGTCGCCGGTGCGGTAGCGCTCCTCGAGCGACGGGCGCGGATCGTCGTTCTTCTCTCGCTCGGCTTGCGTCCGCGCGAACGGCACGAACGATCCGCTCAGGCCGCACAAGCTCCCCTCGCGCCGGCCGGCCGCGCGCAGTGCCCACCCGGTGATGGTCGCAAGCGGCGCGGCCACTTCCATCGGTCGAATTCCCGCGATGTCCAGACCATCGGCGTCCGGCTTGGGCACGAACACCTGGTATGTGCGACCCATCGCTGGCGGACTTTTGACGATGCGGCCACCAGTCGGCTTGAACTCGGGGCCAAAGTCGGGAAACGCCAGGTCGTTGATGACCGTCGGGAAGCTCATGCCCGGGACCCTCGGGAACGCGGCGCGTGCTTCGTCCAGCGTGACGAGTGTCTTGTCCTCGAGCCGGGGATAGTTGCTCGCGGGCGGCTCCACCCCGTTGTCCGCCCACGCGTCGAGCGCGACGAGCAGCGCGCGCAGCGTCGGCGCCCAACTGTTGCCCTGCGTCGGCTGCTGACACATCCCGACCGGCCCAGGCGGATTCAGCAACCCAGCGCCTCCGCCATGCTGGAAGCTCGAGGCGAAGTAGAGCCGAACGTTGTTGGGAATCTCGACCGGCTGACCCGCGCCGTCCGCAACGTTCAACGACGCGTTCATCTGCCAGAACTCGTTCGCCGAATCGGCTTGAAAGACGAGCGGATCAGTCGCCGGACGCTTGAGGATCCCGTCCCTTTTGCCCGAGATCGGGTCCGTCGTGACGGCGAACGTCAGCGGCGGGTACGAGTATGAGATGGAGTCGTGCCACAAATCCTGGCGCGAGTAGTTGTTGGGATCGGCGAACTCGACGTTCGCCAGCAGTCGATGCGTGCCGGGAATCGTGATCTGGACGGCGTCAAAGACTTTCCGATGCGCTTCGTCTTCGTTGAAGCCGAGATAGAGCCAGTCGCGCATGTACATGCCGGTCGAGGAAATCCCGGCGCCGTAGGCGCGCCGAATCCCGACGCTCGAGGCGCTCTCGGCCAGCGGATTCGGATTCCCCGCATCGTCTCGCGTCTGGTACCGGAGGAAGGACGCCAGATCGCGGGTCGCTGCGTAGCCGAGGCCCAGCACCCGAGGGTTCTTCGCGCGATAAGTCAATTCGTAGATGCGCTCAGGCGCGAATCCGTCGAAGAGGCACAGGTCGGTCAGCGTGGGCACGAGGGTCGCTTCACCGTTCTGACAGCGACCGAACGCCCATCGATTCGAGGGGATCGGCGTCTTCGAACCGCTCGGGCTATCGCGCACGGTGAGCCTGGCGCGAGCGGCGTCACGATCGGCCGGCTCATGGGGAACCCGTGCGACGTGGTCGGTATTGCCCTCGAGGGACCGTGAGAACCCGCTGGCATCCGCGAACTCGACGCGGACATTGGCGACAATCGGACGACCGTCCGGCAGCGTGGCGATCGGCAGATCGGGAATGAGGCGTGCGTTGCCCGGCGCGAGATTCCCCATCCAACCGGCATCGACGTACACGTATCCCTGCCTGAGCAGGAAGGCATCACCGTAGTCGGCATCGGTGGTCGGGTCGTTGCCGTTGGCCCCCGGTGGCATGAACGTGCGCCAGGTGTACTCGAGCTTGTTGCCGCGGTTGTTGATGCCGTAGAAGATCTTTCGGTTCCCTTTCGGCAGATCTACGGGCTTGAGAATGTAGAACGGCGCCGAGAACCCCACCTTGCCACTCGGCGTCTTCGGCGCCCTGTCGAGGTTGACGATGACGGCATTCAGCGGATCGCGCGGGTCCACTTCGAAGTAGACCGTGCCGTCGAGGCGTTCGTACGCACCGGCGGTACCGAAGCTTCTGCCATCCAAGACTGGCCGCGTCCGCTCGATGACGAATCTGACCACGCGGGCCTCGGCAGAGGCCGCGACGGCCAACGCGATTGTCGAGAGCATCAGCAAGAGCAGCACGGATCGGTTCGAGCGCGTCATGGCCGCCTCTCCTCCCAGCACGATCAGGGGCACGCGTCGGGCATTTTATGACAAGCCGATGAGGGCAGCGGACACCCCGAAGCCGCAGGCAAGGGAGTTCGTGTCACGAAGCTTGAATGGCGCGGATTCGACCGGCGGGCAGTTACTCTATCCAAGTTTCCGTACTGCCAGACGACGGGGCAGGACCTGAACGGCCTGTTTTGGGGATCATGTGCGAACTCCCTGGGACTAAGCTACCGATATTGACGAGGAATATCGGGCAAATCCGCGAAGTCGAACGCCCCGTCTTCACCGGGGTCCTTGGGAGCAGGCTCATGAAAAGTCCACGCTGGCTAAGCGCACTTCTCGCCGTGACCTTCATCGCCGTCATTGGCAGTGACTGGGCAGGCGCGCAGGCGACGACTGGCGAGATCACAGGCTAGGTCAGAGATACCGCTGGTTAACATCGACCGACTGTGCGCGGGCGTGGATCCGGCGGCGGTGTTCGCGGTTCGCGGCAACGCCGCGGCCATCCGCGCGCTGAATCCGCTGGGGTGTCGGCAGACTGGGGTGAACACGCAGCGCGGTGGCTTCGTGGTACGACCCGACGGCAGCATCGAGGAACGCAGCGGGCGTTACTTGAACGTCGATCTGCGCGTCACCAAGACGCTGGCACTCGGCTCCCGGATGAAGCTGAAGGGGTACCTCGACTTCTACAATCTGTTCGACATCGAGAGCCTCTACTTCGGTAGCAACGGTCGTTTGGGGCTCTCCGCCGCGACGTCAGGCGGGACGTTCATGCAGGCATCGTCCCTATACGGACCCGGCTTCGGTCCGCCCGTGGGCCGACCGTTCACCGCACTCTTCGGGGGACGGTTCGAGTTCTGATTGGGGTTCGGCCGAGGTGCGTTGGCCGCGATCCGGGGCTGGCAGTCGTGGAGGGGCTGCTTCGTCGCGCGGGGAGCGGTAGACGCCCGACTTGAACGCGGGGTCCGCCAGATCCTCGTCCGACGTCGGCCTGCGGATCCGCTTGGTCATCTCGGCCGCGGGCTGGGCCCCGTTCGGATAGGATCTCGCCGATGCGTCTACACGAGTTGACGGACAGGCGACCTATCGAGCGACAAGCAGGTTTCCAGCCCCCGGGTCGGCCTCGCCCGCCGGGTATCCCGTCGCTCATCGCGCTCCTCGCGATGCTCGTGCTTCCGTCCGTGCCTCTGGACAAGCCGATCTACGCTCAAGCCGCGGGCGCCGAATGGCCGCAGCTGGGAGGACCGACGCGAAACTTCCGCATCCCGGCCGCTCCCATCGCTCGATCGTGGCCCGAGGCGGGGCCCCGTCAGCGGTGGCGCCGTCCTCTGGGCGAGGGTTACTCGTCGGTGCTGGTCGACGGCACGACGCTCGTGACAATGTATCGCAGGGGAGACGCCGAAGTCGTCGTCGCGCTCGACTCGTCGACCGGGAGCACGCGATGGGAGCATGCCTATCCCGGCCCGCTCACCCACAACGGCTATTTCGACGTGTGGCTGAACGCCGCCGGCCCTGGGCCGTACTCGACGCCGCTCGTGGCCGATGGCATGGTGTTCGCGGTTGGCGTCACCGGCAAGTTCCACGCGCTCGATCTCCGAAACGGTTCGGTGCGCTGGTCCCGCGATCTGGCGTCGTTGCTGGAGGGCGGCGAATACAACGCGTTCGCGTCAAGCCCGCTCGCCTACGGGGACACCGTCGTGCTCCCGCTCGGAGGGAGTAGCCGTGGACTGGTGGCGTTCAAACGCCACAGCGGCGACATCGCGTGGCGCGGCGAGCCCTTCGCGCTGGCACCAGGATCGCCTATCGTCATCGACGTCGACGGTCATCCCGAGCTCGTGGTGTGGGGGCAGACCGAGCTGGCGGGTATGGATCCCCAGTCGGGCCGTATCCTCTGGCGTCACCCGCACGTCGCCCAACACGGGCTGAACATCAGTATGCCGATTTGGAGCGCGGGCAATCACCTCTTCGCGTCCTCGGCCTACGGGGGCGGCAGTCGCATGCTGCGGCTCGCGCGAGCGGCCAACCAGACGAAGCCGACCGAGCTCTGGGCGAACGGCCGGATGCGTCTGCACTTCGGGTCGTCGCTCGTGCTGGGCAACCTGATTCTGGGCTCGAGCGGAGATTTCGGACCGGCCTTCCTCGTGGCGCTGAACGCCGAGACGGGTGTCGAGCTGTGGCGCGAGCGGACGTTTGCTCGCGCCCAGCTGGTCGACGTCGGGGGCACTCTCGTTATCGTCGATGAAGATGGCGAAGTCGCCGTCGCGTCAGCGTCCGAGTCGGGGTTGCGCGTCCATGCGCGCAAGGCGCTGTTGACGGCGAACGCCTGGACGCCTCCGACGGTCGTCGGGAGCACCGTGTACTTGCGCGATCGAAAGGAGATCGTGTCGCTCGACTTGGGACGTTAGACTAGTCGCGAAAAGCCACTCGCGTGCGGAGGGCATCCAGCCGATCGACGTCGACTCCGGGGACGCCTCGAAGGGCCGCGAAGTCGGCAAACGGGCCGTGCTCGGTTCGATACGACACGATGGTGTCCGCGTCCTTCTTGGACACGCCGAGCGCGACGAGATCCTCAGCGTTCGCCGTGTTGACGTTGACGAGCCCGTGCCGCTCCGTGAGAAACGACAGAATGGCTTCGCTCTCCGCGGCCTCGAGCTGCGCGCCGTTGTTCACCATCTCCGCGAGCACGCCCTCCCAGCCTCGCTTGGTCCGAGGCGCGACGAGCGCCCGATCCGTGGTGTGACAGGTGCTGCACCGGTTCAAGAACGCGTCTTCGCCATTGACGGAACTGCTCGCCTGCTGCGAGCCAGACATGGCGTCGACCGACAAGCTGACGCTACACGCGAGAGCGAGGGCGAACGTGACGCGTTTCATCATTCGCATCTGCTGAGTCACTGTCGTTGACCGGCGCCTGGGGCTGTCGCAGCGGGAAGCGCAAGCGCCACGATCTCCACCGCATCACCCACTCGTGCGGCCACCGCGATGAACTGCCGTCCGGCCTTCGTGTAGGTCACCGGGAACCCGGTGGTCGGACCCGGCAGCGCGATCTCTGCGACGACGGCTCCGGTCTTTTTGTCCCAAGCGCGAAGCACTGGTGTGGCACCACCTTCGCCCCCGAAGAGCAACGTGCTGGTCACCAGCAGACCTGTGCCCACCGTCGGCGTTCCGGTGCTCGGAATCTCCACGCCCTGCAGCTTCGGATTCTTCCTGATCGCCTCAGGCGTGTTGCCATGGGGCACCATCCACAGGCGCTCTCCCGTCTTCAAATCGACGGCCGTGATACGCCCGTAGGGAGGCTTGAGCAGCGGAAGGCCGAAGACCGTGGTCGGTGGTCCACCGGGTTGACCGCGCGTATCGTGATAGAGGACGCCCGTGTTCGGCGAACCTTCGACGAGCCGCGCGCGAAACAGACTAGATTGGGTCGCGACGTAGAGGACGTCATCGACCGGATCGACGGCACCGCCCGGCCAATTGAGGGCTCCCCCTCCGGAAGGCGCGGTCAGCGTGCCCATCGTGCCGTCTGCCGCGTTGGCCAGCGATGACGGCGTGTAAAGCCGTCCGAGACGGAACTGACGCGCGACGCGCAGCGCCTCGGTCTTGATCTCTGGCGTGAAATCGACGAGGTCGTTCTCGGTCACGCCCTGGACATCGAGTCCGGCCGGCTTGGTTGGGAACGGCTGCGTGGGTGACGTCCACTCGCCCGGCACATCGGATCTCGGGACCGGCCGCTCCTCGATCGGCCAGACCGGCCTACCCGTCGCACGGTCCAGGACGAAGGCGAATCCCTGTTTGGTGAGTTGGACAACGGCTTTGATGGGGCGGCCGTCGACCGTGATGTCCGCGAGGATTGGCGCGGTCGGCGGGTCGTAATCCCAGATGTCGTGGTGGGTCATCTGGAAATGCCAGGCGCGCCTCCCAGTCTTCGCGTTGAGTGCCAGGATCGAGTTGGCAAAGAGGTTCGCGCCGGGCCGGTACCCGCCGTAGTAATCGCTCGTCGGGGACTCCGTCGCGACATAGAAGAGACCCAGCTCGGGATCCGCGGTGACCGGCGCCCAGAAGCCCGCGTTGCCGGTGTACAAGGTCGGCGACTCGCGGAGGCCGAACCGATCCTTCGCCCATGCGTTCAAACCGCCAGGCACCTCCCAGACCTTGGCATCGGCCGTGAGCCACGTCTCCGAACCCTGTTCGCCGGGGCGCGGGATGATGTGGAAGCGCCACAGTAACTTGCCCGTCCTCGTGTCGTAGGCGACGACGTCCCCGGGGATGTTCATGGGCCACTGTTCGTTGATGGAGGCGCCGGGGAGGTTCGGCGTCGAGCCCGTGTGCATCGAGATCGACGCAACCAGCACGTCACCCAAGATAGCTGGCGGAGAGGTATTGGCCACTCGGCCCTCACGAGGCAGTCCGGGCCGTTCGTTCCACCGGAGGTTCGCCGCGAGATCCACGACGCCGTCCTTGCCGAAGCTCGCCACCTGCCGTCCCGTCTTCGCGTCGAGCGCCACGAGCATGTAGCTGTTCATGACCACGAAAATGCGCTCGTCGCCCGCGCCATCGGTCCAGTATGTGACGCCGCGGCCCGAGCTTCTCGCGACCGGCTCGATGATGTCGAACCAACGCGTCAGCTCGCCCGTCGGGCGCCAGTGCCACAGCGTCTGCCCGGTCGCCGCATCGAGGGCGACGACGTCGCGGTGGATGCCGGCGGTGGTGTACATCACGCCGTTGACGATCAGGGGACTGACCTGCATCTGGGTCGCCGGCCGAGGACCAAAGTTCCGCGCCGACCAGCGCCAGGCCACGCGCAGATCGCGGACGTTGCTGGCAGTGATCTGATTCGCGGAAGAATACCGGGTCGCGCCCGCGTCACTCCCGAAGAACCGCCATTCCGTCTCGCTGCTGGGCGCGCTGGCGCCCGTCTGACCAGCCACGGTAGCCGAGATACCCCATACCGCGACGGCGACGACAGCGACGGCCGCGAGCACGTCGAGGAAGGCTCGTCGCCCTGGTCTCGTTTCTCCAAAGACGGACATTCTGGGCTCCTGTTTCGAAGGCTGATCCACTCGACCGACGGACCGAGTCGTGGCGGTGCCCCCTCGACACATCGATCGTCCCCTGGGCGACATCTCGTCCTTATATCAGTGGTGTCGCCCGCGAGCAACCGGAGATCGTATTCCGGCGAGGGCGCGGGCGCGTTTCAGCCGGAAGCGGAGGCTCTTAAACGTCTTCGAGCTCGTCCCGGAACACGTCGTTGACCGCGAGGTCGAAGCCGAGCGCAGGCAGGGCCACCGAATCTCCGGACCGGTAGTCGAGAGCGCTCCAGCCATCGGCTTGCCGGCTCACCAAGGTAATCCTGGGCCGCGGTCGTATGCCTCGGTTGAGTCGCTCGTGACTTCGACGAGCAGCGTCGGATCACCACCGAGACGTCTGGATACGTCGACAGGCCGGTCGCCGTGACACGCACCGGCAAGTCCGACGTGAATACGCGACAACCCACCGGAAGCCGATTTCGAAGAAGGCCGATCGTCGCGGCCGCCAACGCGGCGTGATCCGGAGTGCCACCGGCCATCGCGTGGATCTCACCGTCGAGATACTCGTGACGGACAGAGCTTTCTTCCTCGAGCGCCAGATAGGTCGCATAACTGTAGTGGACCTGGCGAGCGGGCGTCGTCATCGTGCCAGTGTAGCGCAAAGCATCTGTCGATTCCGTGTCGCGAGAGACGTCCTGCGCGCGACTTGTTGTTTGCCGGTCCGTCTCTACAGGCGTAACATCGCGGCACACGACGCGAACCGCCTATCATGCGTGACCGCACGCCTCGGGTTCCGAGGCACCGCGCGCTCCTGCATCGCGAACGGGAGCTATCACAACTCCGACGTGCGCTCGACGAGGCGCTTCGCGGACGCGGGCAGGTTGTGCTCACCGCCGGCGAGGCCGGCATCGGGAAGACGGCGCTCGCCCACGCATTCGCCGCCACGGCGAGTCGGCAAGGCGCGCGCGTCCTCTGGGGTCGAGCGGGCGACCGCGAAGGCTCGCCGCCATACTGGCCATGGGCCGAGGCACTCCGAGCGCTGGCTCACGAACTATCGGCCCACGCTGCAGGTGCAGATCTCGGGCCGGGTGTTCGTCACCTCGGTCTCATCCTGCCAGAGCTGCGAGAACGATTCCCCCTCAAGCGGTCATCCATCGCACACGACCAGTCCGTTCGTTTCCATGTGGCGGCTGCGGTGCGGGCGCTTCTCCACCGGGCCACTCAGCGGAGCACGATTCTCATCGTCCTCGAAGACCTCCATTGGGCCGACGAGGGCTCGTTGGTGCTCCTCGAGTTCCTCGCGCAGGACATTGGCGCACACGGGCTGCTCGTGCACGCCACGTATCGCGACGGGGAGGTCACGGCTCCACTCGCCCACACGCTGGCGGAGCTTGCGCGCGTGGGCGTCGAGCGGATCGGATTGAGCGGTCTCCCGCCGGAAGGGACCGCACGGTTGATGGCCCGCGTCCCCCGTCGTCGACTGACGGCCCACATCGTTCGACAGGTTCAGGCCAGAACAGACGGCAATCCGTTCTTCGTCACCGAGATCGCTCGGCTCGATACATCTGGGACGCTCGCCATTCCCGATAACGTGCGGGCAGCGATCTCGAGGCGTTTCAGCCGACTGTCGAAGCCCACGCGCTAGGCGCTCATCGTCGCCGCCGTCATCGGACGTGAGTTCGATTTCCCGCTGCTCGCGCGAGGCGAAGAGTGGTACCAGGTCAGGCACGCGCTGATCCGCGACGCGCTGTATGAGGGCCTGTCCACCAGTCGCAGAACGCGGTGGCACGCCGCGATTGCACGGGCACTCGAGATCCTGGTGCGTGACCGTCTCGATGGTCGCATTGCGGAGCTGGCGCAACACGCCGCCAGCGCCGGCACTCGCATCGAGGCGACGGTACTGGTCAAATACGCGTGCATGGCGGGTGAGCGCTTTCTGGCCGCACATGCGTTCGAGGAAGCGTTGGTCCAGTTCCAGCGCGCCTGGGACGCACGCAAGGCACTGCCACTCGATGCCGCCGCTACGGCGACCCTCGCCGGACTCGGATGCGCTCGGGCCGCCACTGCTGTCCGATGGAATCGGCAGCAGGCATGGGGCCTGCTTCGGCGTGCGGTGGAGTTCCACCTGCGAGCCGGAAACACGCCGCAGGCTATCGCCATCGCCAGCGCCAGCGATCCGCGCATCACGGTCGAAGGAACAACCGGCGTCGTTGCCGCGCTTCAGCAGATACGGGAGGTGGCGCGAGTCGAGTCGACAGAGGACGGCTGGTTGCTCGCGCGCCTGGGCGCCGCGACGTACTTCGAGACTGGGGACTATCGCGCCGCCCAAGCGGTATTCGCGCAGGCCCGCGCGGCTGCGGCCGTCACAGGCGAGGCCGGCCTCGCATTGCGCATGCTGGCCTACGAAACGTCGGTCGATCATTTCGACCTGCGATGGCCGGAGGTGCTCGTCAAAAGCCGGCGCGCCCGCGATCTCGCGCAGCGCGTCGACGACCTTCAGTCGGAGACGTACGCACGGTGCCGGGCGGCGTATGCGTTGATGATGACCGGGCGCACACGCGAGGCCGTGGCCGAATCGGAGGCGCATCTGGCGGTGGCGGAACGACTGAGGGACCGGGGTCTGCTCGCGGACGCCTTGTACATCAAGAGCGCGCTCGCGCAACTGCGCGGCGAGTGGCGCGAGGCGCGGGCGTACAACGATCGCGCCCTCGCCCAGTCGGCCCACCAGCTTCCCTCGTTCCACACGAGGGCGTTGCTGGAATACGAAACGGGCAATCGACAGGCCGGCGACACATATCTGAGCCGATTGTTGGCAGCCGAACGACGTGAACGCGCCGGTCCCTATCCCTTGGCTGGCATTTATGAGGCTCTGGCGTACTCTCAACTCCTTCGTTTGGGGAACGGCCACTCGACCTCAGGTGCTGCCCTGCGAGCGGCCCGTGCGGTGCTGGAGAGACGACCGCCATTCCCCCTCGCACAGGCGGCTGCTCGAATTGCGGGTTCCGTAAATTCTGACCGTTCCTTTTCCGGAAATGCTGGCCGCTCTGAGCTGACCCCTTCGGCGCAGACACTCGCTGCACCAAGCAGCGAGGGAAGGGC
>Ga0194132_10000124_pt1 | contig 146756 bp, 124 predicted proteins | sample TA2KigOf80mmetaG_FD_148612 | JGI IMG/M metagenome (GOLD analysis project Ga0194132, IMG submission 148612) | Freshwater microbial communities from Lake Tanganyika, Tanzania - TA2015054 Kigoma Offshore 80m | ecosystem: Environmental > Aquatic > Freshwater > Lake | place: Tanzania: Lake...
CCGCCGGTGCCTGCTATACCCAAAGTGATAGTCGCGCCGCTGAAGAAAACAGCGGGCACGCGGTCGATCGCGGCCAGCACCGGACGCGCCAGCACTTCACTGCGCGTATAGGCAGCGTTTGCGATGTTCAACGAATAACGGAGGATATCGGTCGAATTCTCGACGGCATTGGCAATTACAAGGTTCGTGGTCCGCACTTCCTCGGTCACATCTGTGCTCCGGGTATACGTGCGCTCCATTTGCAGAGTAGATATGGCAGACAGCCCCTCGAATAAGTTGATGCCCAAATTCTTACTCTTGGTCTCCGCGGTTTGGACCATAGTCACTTCAATGATCGCCGTCTTGGGCAGTTCTCCCGGACAGGGCGCGGGCAGGGGGGCGGTCGTAATGGTCTCGTCAGTAGCGCCGGATGCACCAGGATTCACCACCGACTGCGAAGGTAGACCGGGCTCAGTGTCACAGCGAAACCATTTCGAGACCTCGGGCGGTGCGGCGGGCGCTGGGGTGCCTTCTAGCCGTGCCTCAGGAGCTGGCGCACCTTCTGGCTGTGCCGCAGGCGGTGGCATATCGCCGAACGGGGAGGGCGACTGGGCAAGCAAAACAGGACCGGAGCCGCTCCCAGAGCTTGGCGGAGATCCGCTTGCACGCGAGGCAGTTTCGAACGTCAGGAGCTGATCGATGCGCACTAGCAGGTAGTGCGCATCGGCCCGGTCGCTGCTTGCTTTGGCGTAATCCGCAGCCAATGCCCGGGCGCGTTCCGGTTGTTGTGCCAGCGCGGCATGAATCGCTTTTAGCCGGTACAAAAGCGGATTGCCCCAGTTCACCCGATCGAGTTCGCTCGTCGCCCAGTAGGACGTCCTCAGGTCGCCCTCAAGCGCCGCCGCCTGCGCGAGTCCGTACAGCGCATCGGCAGACTGACGGTTCGCGTCCACCGCCATGGCAAAGGCCTGCTTGGCAGGTCCATAATGCTTGGCATCGAGAAACAGCCTACCTAATTGCAGATAGGCGAGACCCTCCAGCGAGGGGTCCTGCAGCAACGCAGTTTGATAACCCGTTTTGGCCAGGGACAAATTGTCGGCCGCGCCGCGCAGGTAACCCTGGTGGTAGGCGAGCGCGTTCAGGAAATGCAGATGCGCATTATTGAAATCGAATTTCAGGGCCGTGTTGAAAACGGCCTGCGCTTCGTCCAAGTCGCCCTTGAGCAGGAGGTCGATCCCGCTTCGAATCAGAATTTGCGACGGAGTGAGGCCACTTTCCAGCGCGGCTTTGACATCCGAGGCACTACGGATCGGCGCCACTGTTGACTGGCTTGCCGCAGCGTTGCTGGACCAGGGCAATGGCACTGTGCCCAAGGTTCCGCAGCCTGCAACCGTCAGCCCGACAGCTGCGAAACAGAGCAATTTCTTCTGCAGAGCATTCATGATTCTACCCTTGAGCCGATGACATCTAAGACGCTCAGATCGGGTGTCAAAACAGTAGTGATTTTCGGGATTTCTGTCCTGTTTTGAGGAGATAAAAACCCATGAAAATCAATTTTTTCAGGGAGATTTATGACTGAGACGTGCTCGCATCACTATCTGTGTGACACCTTCCACCACTGACCACACATGCAGAGGCAGTCACGGGGGGGTAGAGATGGTTTTTAGCTGGTGCTGTTACCGGGCACAGCCAATCCGCCGGTATGAGACCACCCGGAGGCGGGCTCATAGTGAGCGTGCTCAGGCCCGCGTGTGCAGCACGATCCGACAATGGAGCGGGCCTTCTCCGTGGCGGATGCGAGCCCATCGCGAACCCGCTGCAGGTGGACTGGACTAGCGACTACTTGTTCTCGATGCAGGCCGCCTGCAGGTACTTCTTGCCGTCCTGCTGCGGCACCCAAGTGGCGAAGCCAGTGTAGGTCTTGCCGGTTGTTTCTGCCTTGTATGTCGCCTGCCAGATCGTCACCTCTCCCATCGGGGTCGTCTTCTTGATGTCCTTCATGTCGAACTGGCCGATGTCCTTTTCATTGCCGTTGTCGCAGTACATGCCTGCGAATAGCGCCTTATTGGCGTTGCCATCGTACACAGCCAGCAGGCACTTCCCGTCACGCGGTCGAAAGCTGAGATTGCTGTCTTTGTCGCCCTGCGCGAGGTTGCTTTTGGTGACGTAGAGCTTCAGCTGCGACTCCTGTACCGCCCAGTCCTTGTTGTAATCGCTGTAGAGGTCGGAGCATTCGATCTTCGGATCGGTGGACCCTTCGAGGCTGGCTTCAGCGCTCTGGAGACAGGCGCATTTGTACGCGGCCTCTGCGGCTGCTGGCGCGAGGAGTATGATCAATAACACGAACGCAACGGTGACGAACTGTTTCATGACTTCCTCCTGGTTTGCTGAAACGGATGTGCCACCAGATTTTTGAAAGGGAAAGTGCGGCCACTGGTGGTACTGTGCCAATGCGCAACTTTACCGAGCTTACGTATAAGAGCGGGGCACGTTGGGTGTCAACTATTTTTCCAGAAATACAACCTGCTGCGGCACCCCGTTCCCCCCTCGACCTCGGCCCTGACTATCGATGGGCTCGGTGGCGCCGTCGCGGTACGGGGTCTTGAGCGTGTAGCGCACCAGCCCCTGGGCGGTCAGCGCGAGCCGCCCGGTGGCCACCGCGGGCCGGGCGATGTAGCGGCACAGCCGCTCATCGCCGGCGGGGGCTTCCAGCGCCGGGGGCACCGTTTGCAGCGTGAACGCCTTACGCCCCTCGTTCAGCCCTACCGCGATGCGGTAGGTAATCGAGTGCCCGAGCACTGCAGCCAGGCCATCTTCTTCTCCGGGTTCGGCGCTGAGGTAACTCCCCTCGGGGGGGCATCGCGCACCAGCAGCCCGCGCCGCTCCAGCTGTCGGGCGATGCGCGTGACGATCTGTCCGAGCAGCACCTCGAGTTCGGCCGCTGTGGGCGGCGCCACACGCCGGATTCGAAGCTGCAGCTCTCCGACAGTCTACCGCCGCCGTCCGACGCCCTGGGCCCCCGGGCCGTGCCGCGCGGGCTACCAGTAGGGCTCGAGGAACAGGTCGCAGGTGCGTTCCAGCATGCGCCCATCGGCATCACCGGGCATCGCGCTCAGTTGATGCCACAGCGCTTCGTCCGGCGTATTGCAGCGGAACACGCAGGTTCCGCGGTTGGCGCCCCCGTCCAGATCGACCGGCGGCTTGCGGGCTTCCGCGAGCACGCCGCGATCCGCGCAGCCCCTGTCGTCGTAGCTGCCGCCATCTCCGCCGTAGCGATCCGAGGCCGCGTTCCATGCGGTCTTGCTCGAGTGGCGAATGGCGCAATCGGCGCGCGCCGAGGCCTCGGTCCAGCCCGTGCCACTGTAGTCCTGGCAGAACTGGGCATTGGCCGGGCCGAAGTACAGCAGGCAACTGCCGGCAGCAGCCTGGCGGGACGACGGTGTGACGCAAACCGGTCGCGGGCGTGGAAACATTTCGCTGTCCGTGCCCAGTGCAGCGTCGGTCATCCAGCGAGTCATCGCGGCAACACTGATCAGCTTGCAGTGGTGCGTGCCCTGGAACCAGTCGCCACCGGGTGACTGCCATGGCACCTGCACCGAGGGCGCCTGCACGGTCAGGTAGCCCGGGCTTTCCCCGTCGGCCGCGGTCGCCTTGATGAAATCGCTGATCACCGAGGGCAGCCATTCGCCCCCTGCCGCCGCCTTGTAGTCGTCGATGAAACGCAACGCTCTGCCCCTGGCCAGATACGTTGCGCGCGCTTCGGGTAACAAGCCGGCAAGCGCCAGCTGGTAGGTCAGTTCGTTGACGTCGCGACAGCTCCCCGGCCGCCCGGTCAGGCGCAGCCCCAATACGTCATTGACCCGGTCCTGATTGACCAGCTTGCAGGCCATGGCCACCGCCAGCGGCCGACCGGAGACTTCAACGCTTTCCGCCAGGGCGGCAACCGTGACCGTCCCGGTGGCGGCGTCGACGTCCATCTGCTCGGTGATGAAGCTTCCGCCCTTGGCATTCAGGACTCTTATAAGGAAGTCCGTGGATCCGGCATTGACCAGTACGCGCTGGGCCAAAGCACAGAGCTGCCGGTCGTACTGACCCGCGCGGACCAGCGCAGCCAGGGCCGGATCCGCCGGGTGAGGCGCCGCGGACTGGTCACTGACCTGGTCGCGCGCGGGCGAATCAGCAGCTTCTGCCGCAAGCGCAGGCTGGGGCAGCAGATTCAGCAATGCGATGAGCAGGATCGCCTTACACAGACCGGGTCTCCTCAAGTTGCCCGCATCGGAGCGGGACTCCAGGGCCCTGGCCAATGCCACGCCCGCAAACCGGGCAGGCCGCCGTGTCTCATCGATGTTGCGCTCGATCACTCCCATCCGCGACCGGTCTTGGCCTTCTTGCGTTGGGCCAGCCACTCGTCCGCCAGTTTCCTGGCCTGGTCCAGCTCGGTCTTGCTCATGTATTTGGCGTTGATCACGCCCAGAAACGGGTCCTCATTGGTAAGCATCGATTCCAGTATGTAGTACCACTTCTGCGCCTCAACCCGATTCACCGGTACGCCCTGCCCCAGCTGGTGAAACTGGCCCAGGTGGCGAATACCGGAACTGACGCCGCGCTCCGCCCCCTGGCGCGCCCATTTTTCCGCTTCCGTGTAGTTGCGCACCACGCCGGTGCCGGAGGTGTACGCCACACTCATGTAAAAGTACGCGCGATCATTGCCGGCCTCGATCTGGCGTTTGAATTCATCGAATATCTCGGTCTCTGATTTCAATTCCGTATCCGGCGACTGCATCGAATCGAGAAACACCACGTCGATATCGCCACCGGCACCGAGCGCCCTGGCCTTCGCCGCCCACTCTTCCGCCTTCTTGTCGTCCTGTGGCAATCCCAGCCCGCGTTTATACCCGAGGGCCACGAACTGAATGGCGTGCGGGTGGCCGTGTTCCGCCGCGACCAGGTGCAGCGCCATGCCTTTTTCAAGGTCCAGAGGCGTGCCGCGGCCGCTCATGTACATCGAGCCCAGCCCCTTGGCGATATCCACATTGCCGTTATCGAATGCGCGCTGCCACCAGTACACCGCCATCCGATCATTCAGCGCGACCCCCATCCCGTGCTCATACATGCCGCCCAGGGTGATTTGCGCCGCGACGTTGTCGTTTTCGGCCGCCTTGAGAATATCCATCAGGTCGTCGGCCGCAACCGGCGTACTCAAGACCAGCGCGGCAAGGGCAAGGTTTCTTGTCAGCCTGTTCATGAGAATTTCCCCAGTGTCAACAATAACATCGAAACCCAGTGTAACCGCCTCTCGCGACCTCTGCCGCCAGCGCCGAGCCGAAGCATCGTCGGCGCCGACGAATCCGCCGATATAATCTGCGCTGCTCCACCGCCCAGCGGGTCACCCATGCGCCAACTGCCTGCCCTCCTCCCCGTCGCCGCCCTGGCGCTCGCTGCCCTGCTGCTGCCGACCGCCGGCGCGCGGGAACCCGCGCGCAAGGTCGGCGTGATCTACGTCGTCCACGGTGGCGGCGAGGAGCAGGACGCGTCGCAGACCTTCGACAGCTCGCTGCAGTTCTTCCAGTACGACCCGAACAACGTCATCTTCAAGGGCATCATCTGGAACCCGAAGATGTGGCCCAGCGTGCTGGGCGCAAAGGACAGCCAGGCCTACGCCAACGCGGCGACGCAGCTGAAGAAGTACAACTTCCAGTACGAGCGCATCGGCGGCGTCGACCCCGCGACACGGCTGACCGACGAGCAGCTGGACGACATGACACGGCAGTTGCGGCGCGAGGGACGGCGACTCGGCATCGAGTTCATGACCGACATCTCCCAGTGGATCGGCACGCAGAGCCAGACCGACCGGCTGGCCTGGCCGCGGTGGATGTACGAGCCGCGCGTGCCGAAGGGCGAGCAGCTCACCTACTGCGGCAGCAGCAGCGACGGCGGCCCCTGGAAGGGATGCAATCCCCAGCGCTACAACGTCGACGGACCGGGCGAACGGCTGCTGAAGAAAGGCGCCACCGAGCTGATCCTCATCGACATGACGGTCGGCGGCGTGCGTTTCTGGAAGACCTACGACGTCGTGGCCATGACCCGCCGGATGGTGGCGGACTGGAATTCCCGCAACGGCACGAGCGTCAAGGTGCGCTGGGCCAATGACATCACCGACCTCATGACCGAGAGCTACCCGAACGACCCGCCGAACTGGACGCGCGCGCTCGGCCCCCCGAAGGCAGACTCCCGCGTACCGCTGGAAGGCCGCGGCAACCCGGTCATCGAAGACCCGCTGCTCGTCGACCTGATGGTCGACGGCATCGAAGCGGCGTTCAATCCGCGCGTGCCGGCCGCGCGCACGGCCGTCCTCTTCATCAACCACGCGACACGCGATGGCAACGAGACCTACGACCCGAAGATAAACGATTCCCAGATCGTCGACGGGCTGATCGAGCGCGAACTCCTCCGCCGCCACCCCGGCATGAAAATCGACAACATGCTGAGCGGCTGGATGGGCATCAAGGAAACGAACCCGGACATGCCGGCCGGCGCCCGCGCCAACCGCGAACGCACGCGCGGGATGCGTGGCGAGGATCTCGGCAACGCCTGGCTCTACGAATCCTCGCGGGAGATGCCGGGAGGCCGCCATGGCTACCGCTACTGGGACGCGCTTGACCTCATGCGGCAGCGCGACGTGGGCCACATCGTCGTCATCTTCAGCCAGATCGTGGTCGACAGCGTGCTGAACCTCGTGGAAGTGCCGAACCAGGTAGCGAAGGAGATCGGCAGCCACACCTGGCTCGATCACCGCCGCGGCGACTTCCGCCTCTATCCCAGGTCCGGCAACCCGTTCGCGGATTACTGGGGAATGTGGGTGGACACGCAGTGCCGCATGGGCACGGACTCGAGTCCGTCCTCGGCCGCCGTGGCCTGCTGCTTCACGATGGGCGGCTGCGCCGACGGGCGGCCCTACCCGCCGCCGCGCCAGACACCGCTGACCGCGATCCGCGAGGACACGGATCCGTCGCTGGCCTTCGACATCCCTGCCTATGGGCACCTGGGCTACGACCCGGCGCTCGGGCCGCCGAGCGAGTCGGGCCCGGTGCAGGGCCAGTACCGCGGCACCTGGGCGATGTGGCGTCCGGCGAACGACGACCGTCGCATGGGCAAGCTGCTGGCGCGCCAGGTGATCGCCGCGCTGAACGCACCGTGAAGGTCTCGGTCATCCTCGACCCGGATACCTCACCGGGCGAGGCCAAGGAACTCGGTCTGCTCGCCGAGAAGCTCGGCCTCGAGGCGGTCTGGGCATCGAACTATCCGTCCTCGCGCGACCCCTTCACGACGCTGGCGCCGCTGGCGCTCGCCTCCTCGCGAATCCGCATGGGGCCGCTGGTCATGACGCCCTGGGAGCTGCACCCCTACAAGCTGTCCAAGGCCATCCTCGGCCTTGCCGAGCTCACCGCCGGGCGCGCCAACGTCCTCGTCGGCGGCCCGACGGGCGTACCGGCCTTCATGGGCATCGACCCGCAGCAGATGGTCGGGCGCGTGCGCGAGAGCGCGGAGATCCTCCGCGGGGCGCGCGCGGACACGCCGCTCAACTACAAGGGCAAGCACTACCAGGTCTGGGGATACAAGCCCGCCTGGGCCACGGCGCCGCCGCCGCAGATCTGGGTCGCCGCCAACAAGACGCAGATGATGGCGATGGCGACCCGGGTCGCCGACGGCATCATGCTGGGTGACATGACTCCGCGGCGCCTCGCCGAATGCCTGGAGCGCTTCCACGCAGGCATTGCGGCCGCTGGCCGCACCGGGGCCGGCGTGCGGCTCTCCAGCCTCATCGCCTGGCACGTGAAAACGGATGCCCGCGCGTCCGTTGCCGAGGCCCGCTCGCAGCTGGCGCTGCGCGGGATGCTGGAAGACTGGTACGTCGATTCCTTCCTCGATCCGGACGAGTGCAGACTCGTGCAGTCGAAGCTGCCGGTGTTCTTCAAGGCCTACAAGAATCGCTCGCCCGTCATCGATGGCGTGCCCGAGGCGATCCTCGACAAGCTGGTCGCTAACCTTTCGCTGAGCGGCGACGAGGCCAGCGTCGACCGGCACATCGAACGCTTGCACGAATTGGCGGCCGCCGGCCTGACGGACGTCGCGCTGAAGCTGCACGGCGACCAGGCGCACGCGGTGCGGCTGATCGGCGAGCGCGTGGCCCCGGCGCTCGCAAGGTCCCACGCCCGGGCCTGAGTCGGGATTCCAGCTGTCTGGCCGGCTATCGGTAACCACCGCTCACAACTTGCCCTCGTAGGTAATTCGCCAGATCCGCCCGCCCTTGTCTTCGGTGAGATAGAGCGCCCCGTCGGGGCCCTCGGCGATTCCCGTCGGACGGTACGCCGAGTCCGCCGGGCTCTTGATCGATTCCCTGCCGGTGAAGCCGTCGGCGAATACTTCCCAGCCGTCGCCTTCGTCGGTGCCGAGCGGCCGGCCCTCGCGCAGCGGCACGAAGACCACCTTGTAACCGGCCTGCTCGAACGGCATGCGATTCCAGGAGCCGTGAAAGACGATGAACGCGCCTTGCCGGTACTTCGCGGGGAAGCTCTTGCCCGAGTGGAAGACGAGGTCGTTCGGCGCCCAGTGTGCCGGGAAGCCGATGAGGGGATCCTTGTAGTTGCCGCGCGCGCGCGTCTTGCCATCGCCGCCGTATTCCGGGCCCTGCATGCGCGCCTTCTGCAGCGGGTCGTAATACGTGTAGGGCCAGCCGAAGTCATCGCCGGCTTCCGCCACGTGGAATTCCTCGGCCGGCAGGTGCTGGTTTATCTCGGCGCCGTAGAGCTTCGGCCACAGCATGCCGATGCTGTCGCGGCCGTGCATGACGAAGTAGAGCTTCCCCGCCCACGGGTTCCACTCCATGGCCACGACGTTGCGGGTGCCGGTGACGAAACGCTCGCCATCGCGCACCTGGTCCTGGTGCAGCTTGTCGGCCTTGAACCGCCAGATGCCGCCGGAGCGCTCGAGCTGCGGGCAGGGATCGAAGCCGGGAGTCTCCGTGCGCATGAACTGCGATTCGCACACGTTGGAGGGCGTGCCGGAATTCACGTACAGGTTGCCATCGGGATCGATGGCGATGGTCTTGCTGCCGTGCGAGCGCTGCATCGGGAAGCCGCCGGCGATCGGTTCGGGGCCACCGGCCGGCACCAGCTCATCACCGAGCTTCATCCGGTACACCACCTGGTCGGAGGAGAAGTACAGGTGTTCCTTGTGGATCGCCACCGCGGTGGTGATGTCGGTCGGCCCGAATGGCGTGACGATATCGGCCACGCCATCGCCATCGGTGTCCCGCAGCGCCACCAGCGCCCCGTACGCGGCCGCCTGGCGGAACATCTTCACCTCGAGCTGGAACGGCCGGGCCACGTATACATCGCCGTTGCCGCGCACGGCGAGGTGGCGGGCGGAGCCGAGGCCCGGGTGAAACACCGTGGCGCGAAAGCCGGCGGGCACGCGGATCTCGGGCAACGGGGCGGGCTCGGCGGCGCGGGCAGCGCCGGTGAGGGTCGCGAGCAGCAGAGGCAGGGTGAGGATCGCCTTGTTCATGGTGTAGACGTGCCGGTGCCGGGTTGATGATGCAGCCATTATTGGCACCACCGTATCATGAGAACCACGATCGGCACCGGGGCAGGCAGATGAATATCGATATCGTCCTCGACTCCCACCTCCCCTCGGCGCAACTGGCCGAGCTCGGCCTGCTGGCCGAGTCGTATGGCATCAGGACACTCTGGAACGCGAGTTACCAGGACGGGCGCGACCCGTTCACGAACCTGGCCGAGCTGGCGCGGCAGTCACGCCGGATCCATGTCGCACCGATGGCGGTCAACGCCTACGAAATGCATCCGTTCCGGATCGGCATGGCGCTGCTGACGCTGAACGAGATCGCCGGCGGACGGGTCCAGGCGATGATCGGCGGCGGCGGCGAAGTGGTCATGTCGCTCGGCATACCGTTTGAAAAACGAGTCCGTCACGTGCGTGAGTGCATCGAGATCGTCAAGGGCATGACCACCGGCCGGCCCTTCAGCTACAAGGGCGAGTTGTTCAGCATCGATGACTACGATCCCCGCTGGGTCACGGCGCCGCCGCCACTCATCTATGCCGGCGCCAACCGCCCGCAGATGCTCAGGATGGCCGCCACCGCCGCCGACGGCGTCTTCATGAGCGACCTGTCGCCAACCCTGGCCAAGGGCGCGATCGACATCGTGCACGCGCGGATGGCGGAAACCGGGCGTAACCCGGCCGGTTTCCGCTTCAACAATTTCATGGCCTGGTATGTCTACGACGACAAGGCCGAGGCCCGGCACGAGGCCAGGCGCTGGATCGGATTCCGGGCAATCTTTCGCGAATACATGATGAGCGAGTTCATGACGAAGGAAGAATTCGCGGTCATCCTCGCGCACATCCCGCAGATCTACGCGATGGCGGCGAAAGACGCAGACTCCGTACCCGGCCTGCCGGATCACCTGCTCGACCGCTGCGTGGACGAGCTGACACTGACCGGCGACCTGAACGATCTCGACCGGATCATCGAGCATCTGCTGGAATTCAGGGCTGTTGGCGTTACCGACATCTGCATCGAACTGAAGAAACACCAGGCGCACGGCATCCGGCTGCTTGGTGAGCGGGTGTTGCCGGCGATAAGCTGATCAGAACCCCAACGGAGGCGAGCATGATCGGTACCGGTTGTTCGAGCAGGATGGTCGTTCGCGGCAAGCGACTGCTGGTAACGTTCGCTCTTGCAGCGTCGTTCGGCACGGCGGCCTCGGCCGGGGACAAGTCGCTTTTCTCCAGCGACTACGCGGGACTGAACCAGGAACAGGCCGCCTACGCCGCACGAACGCTGGAATTCCTGTCGCGCATGGAGAACATGTATTTCGGTCGAATCGACAGGATGAATGGCGGCAGCAGCAAAAATGAAACGCGCACGTCGAATACGGAATATGCCGACCACAACGCCAAGGCGGCGCGCGGACCCGTGATCCAGAAAGGGGGGCGTGCGTACAACATCACGAAAAAGCCGACCCGGAGCTTCCAGAAGCCCACCGTGTGGAGCCGGTTCTATTCCGTCGATATGCACGCGAAATCCCCGCTGACAGGCATGATTCATGCCGCTTTCGTGGTCCAGTTCCATCAGGACGGTACCGACGCCATCGGTGGCTTCCTCGATGTGCTGCCTGCGGCAGCGCCTGCGGAGGATCTGCTCTATATGAAGAAGGCGATGGATGCGGTGTACGAGAAGTACGGAGTCGATCCGAAGCCGCATCGGGAATTGAGCTGCAAAGGCGACGACAAGGCCGCGGCAGCGACCGATCACCGTTATCGGCGCGAGGTGGCCTGCATCGGCGGGAGTTTCTACCTGCAGCCCATGCTGGCGGTCAACGACGAGAATTTCCGGTTCGTCACGGAGGCCTTCGAGACGCTGCTCGACTCGTACCTGACGCTGGCGGAGAAACGTGCAGATGATCCCGTCACCGAGGAAGACATTGCCCGGCAGGATGCCATGCGCCTGAACTGGTTCGAGGACCGCATGTTCTCCGATCCGTTCACGACGGAGGTGGTTCCCTACGAGATCTGGTCGCTGCACAGCCTGCCGCCGGAAGTGAAGTTCTGAGGTGACGACGCCTGGCGTCGAGGTGCCGGCAACGTGATCCGGGCCCGGACTCTGCGGTCGGCGCTGTGCCTGGTGATCCTGCTGGCGGCAGACCTCGCCCCGGCGGCCGATCAGAGCCTGCTCTACGTGGCCCGGGCGCCCCGTGACCGCGACGGGTTTCGGAACCTCAAGGCGTCCATCGAGGTCTTCGATATCCGCGACGCGCATCGCCTGGTCAAGGTGATTCCGCTCGATGCACCGCCCGGCAGTTCGCCCGTATTCCACGTTCGCAGCATCACCGCGAGCGCTGCCAGCAACAGGCTCTACATCTCCCACTATGGGAGCTACAAAGACCTGCGTCCCGGCGGGCCGATGTCAGGTCATGTCCTGGCGCTCGACCTGGAGACAGACCGGGTACTGTGGAATCGCCCCTACCCCTCGTCGGTGGACCGCGGCGCCGTGACCCCGGATGGCAGCAAGCTCTTCATGCCGTCGGGTGAACTGGCGGCCACCCCGTTTTTCTACACCATCGATGGCGCCACCGGCGCGGAGCAGCCGGCGCAACGCATCGAAGTGGCGCCATACACGCACAACACCGTGGTCAGCCTCGATGGAACGCGCGTGTTCATGACTGCATTCGGTTCGTTCAGCAGCCGCAACTTCGAGCCCTTCATCCACGTCGCCGACAGCAGGACCGGCACGGTGCTGAAGAAGGTAGGGCCATTCGCTTCCCATGTCCGGCCGATCACCATCAACGGGGCAGCCGACCTGGTTTTCGCCAACGTCAATGGCCTGATCGGATTCCAGGTGGGGGACGTGCAGAGCGGCCAGGTGCTGTACACGGCACGGGCACCCGTCGAGGTGCAGGCGCCGTCCGGCCGGCGGTCCGATGTGAGTCACGGGATCTCGATGACCGCCGACGAAACCGAAGTCTGGGTCGTGGACCAGGTGAACTCCGGGGTGCATGCCTTCGATATCAGCGGTCTGCCGCAGTCACCGCCGGTGTGGAAGCAGTTCATCGATACGAACAGTGGAAGCGAGCAGGATGCGAGCGGCCGCTACCTGTACGGCGAGGCCGGCATCGTCAACCAGCCGGGATGGCTCATGTCGAGCATCGATGGCAGGTACCTGTATCCGGAATCCGGCGAGGTCATCGACGTGGCCGCGAAGCGCGTGATCGGCCAGCTGATCGGCGCCAATGGCAGCTACGTGCACAGTCGCTTCGCGCTGCAGGTGGACTTTCGGGATGGCAGAGTGCAGCGGGTCGGCGATCAGCAGGGCGTGGGGCGCCGTGGTCATCTGCAGCTGAAAAAGGGCCAACCGCGCTGACTTAGCTGTTCCAGAAGCACTGGCCGCTGCCCGGAGCCTGGGCCTGGTTGACGTAATTCCCCTCGGCCTAGCCCGTCTTCCCCTTGATGTGCGCCGGCAGTCCGCCTCATACCATGCTGTACGATATGAGCATGGGTTCGGCGGGCTGGGCTGGCCCGCTGCGCGGTCCTGATCGTCCCAGGAGCAATTGATGCCTGACCTGACCGGCAGCAGCTACGGGCTTTTTGCGCTCGTGCTTTTCGTCGTCGCCTATGGATTCGTGATCTCCGAGGAGTTCACGCACCTGCGCAAGTCGAAGTCCGTGCTGGCGGCGGCCGGCCTGATCTGGATCATCGTCGGGGTCGCCTACCAGCAGGCCGGGATCGGCGATGCGGAGGAGCTCCTGCGCGGGCATTTCGAGGAGTACGCCGAACTCTTCCTGTTCCTGCTGGCGGCGATGACCTACGTGAATACGATGCAGGAGCGGAACGTATTCGCCGCGCTGCGCGACTGGCTGCTTGCCCGGGGTTACAGCCTGCGAATGCTGTTCTGGATAACCGGACTACTCGCGTTCTGTCTCTCGCCGGTGCTCGACAACCTCACCACGGCACTCGTGATGGGCGCCGTCGTCGTCTCCGTGGGGGCGGGCCAGCCGGCCTTCGTTGCGGTGGCCTGTGCCAACGTCGTGATCGCGGCCAATGCCGGCGGAGCCTTCAGTCCGTTCGGCGACATCACCACGCTGATGGTGTGGCAGGCAGGCAAGGTCACGTTCGCCGAATTCTTCGCCCTGTTCCTGCCGTCGGTCGTGAACTGGCTCGTGCCGGCGGCCGCGATGTCGTTGGCCGTGCCCGCCCTGCAGCCCGAGGCATCTGACGTGAGGTCTCCCATCAAGCCCGGTGGCGTGGTGGTGATCGCCCTGTTTGCGCTGACCATCGCGATGACCGTCGCCACGCACAATTTCCTGCACCTGCCGCCTGCGCTCGGCATGATGACCGGCCTCGGGCTGCTCAGCCTCTACGGCTATGTGCTGCGGCGCCGGGAGCTGCGTGGGCCTTCCCTCGCGACGCAGGGCGACCCCCCCCGGGGCTACAAGCCGGCGACGCGTCCTTTCGACATCTTCATCAGCATGAAGCGGGTCGAGTGGGACACGCTGCTCTTCTTCTATGGCGTCGTGATGTGCGTGGGTGGCCTCGGCGCGCTGGGCTACCTCGAGATCCTGGCCCGCGTGTCCTACGCGGACCTTGGCCCGTTCACCGCGAACGTGCTGGTCGGTTTCGCCTCGGCCATCATCGACAACATCCCGATCATGTTCGCGGTGCTCAGCATGGATCCTGTCATGTCGCACGGTGACTGGCTGCTGGTAACGCTCACCGCCGGGGTCGGCGGCTCGTTGTTGTCCATCGGCTCGGCGGCCGGTGTCGCCCTGATGGGGCAGGCCCGCGGCGTTTACACCTTCTTCAGCCACCTGAAGTGGGGCTGGGCGATCCTGCTGGGTTACGCGTTGAGCATCGCGACCCATGCCATCGTCAACCGCGACTTGTTCGCGATTACCGGCGGCACCTGACAGAATCCCGGCGCCAGCGCGAATTGGCGAGGCAATGGCGGCGCCCGGTCGGTTGCGCCTCATACTACGTGGTGAGCCTTTCCCACTGGAGACGAACATGACCCTGCGCCTGCTGCAATCCCCCGGCCTGACCACGCCGAAGGATACGGAACTGGATCTCGACGACACGGAAACGAACTTCATGTCGCTGATGAAGCTGCGTGGGGACCTGAGCGGCAAGGACTTCTTCTTCGCCTTTCCCGGCCAGGCCTGGGCCATGGTGCCCCAGGAGCGGAACCTGAAGTGCTTTCGCACGTTCGGCTTCGGCTCCGGGCGGCTCGAGAAGGTGGACGAGGGCTACCGGATCTACAGCCGCGAACTGCTCTTCTATCTCGACCCGGCCACCGGGGAGATCCTGCAGGAATGGAGCAATCCGTTTCTCGACGGACGCAAGGTGGAGGTGGTCCACATCCAGAACGACCCGGTCAACGGCGTCTTCGCACGCTCGGGTCCGGGACCGCTGGCGCCGCCCTACCCCTGGTCGGTCACGGCACGGTCCGACCAGTAGTTGTCGTAGGCGAAACTCGCGCCGGCGCGAGCGAGTTGCGGATCGTCGGCACGCAGCATGTTGATGACTCGCTGACGGGCAATATCCGTGGACGGGACTCCGGCAAGTCCGGCGGAGATCACCGGATTCCAGCGGGCGTAATGGGTCCAGCTCCTCACACTACCCGGCGGAAGATCAGCGAAGTATTGATCCCGCCGAATGCGAAGTTGTTGGACATGACGTACTCATGCGTCATTCGCCTGCCCTCGCCACGGATATAGTCGAGCGGTCCGCAACGCTCGTCCACGTTCTCCAGGTTGATCGTCGGGGCGTACCAGTCGTGGTTCATCATCTCGATGCTGAGCCAGGCCTCCAGTGCCCCGCAGGCACCGAGCGTGTGGCCGATGTAGCTCTTGAGCGAACTGATGGGTACCGGCCGGCCGAAGACAGCCGCTGTCGCATGCGTCTCGGCGATATCGCCATGCTCGGTCGCGGTGCCATGACCGTTCACATAGCCGACGGCGTCGGGAGAGATACTACACTCCATCTGGTTGCCTTGGCGGCGCACCGGAGGGGGGAGCGACCGCTGTGGCATCATAACCAACACAGGGGATGGCTGCCGCAGCCCGCGGTACAGCAGACCGGGAATGGCATGAGTCTCAACCGGGCGGAAGCCCAAGCCGACAACCACCGCGGAATCTCCGCGACTAGGCAGGCCGAACCCGCCGGGCGACTGCATGGCTCGCTCCTCGCGGAGCCTCTGGCCGGCGAGCGCGCGTTCTTCACGCTGCGCTTCGGCGCGGTGCGCGACCCAAGGCAGCCCCCGAACCAGGTGCAGATTCCTCTTGCCGTACTCGGCGCCGGGCCCGACTTCGAAGTCTGGACCGGCGCAGCCGTGACGCGGCTCAGCGCCTTCCCCGGCGGTGGCCTTGTTGCGAGCGCCAATCATCTCGGGCTGTATCGTACGGCCGTGGTGCCGCCGGACGGCGACGTCAGAACGCTGACGCGCGACATCTACCACGACTTACTGGCCCTCCAGCACGAACTAGGCTACCCGCACCTGGTGCGAATGTGGAACGTCGTCCCGGCCATCAATGCGGGCGAAGGCGACGGCGAGACCTATGTGCGATTCAATCTCGGACGCGCCTCTGCCTTCGATGCGCTCGAGGTCCCGGAGGTGCGCTATTCCGCCGCAACCTGCGTCGGTGGGGCGCCGGACACCCCGCTGACGGTACTTGCGCTTGCGAGCCGGGTCGAGCCGTTGTCGATCGAGAACCCGCGCCAAGTGAGCGCGTACCAGTATCCGCGCCGGTACGGGCCGCGCGCACCGAGCTTTGCCCGTGCGACGCTGCTGCCCGATGCCGGCGGTGGCACGTTGTTCATCTCAGGTACGGCGAGCATCGTGGGGCACGAGTCGCGCCATGACGACATCGGACCACAGCTCGCCGAGACCCTCACCAACATCGGCAGGCTGCGCGAGCAGGCGCTGGCCCTGCGGCCGGGCCTCGCGGCCGCATCCCGGCGCAGCTGGCGCGTCTACCTGCGCGATCCCGCGGACCTCGCTGCCGTGCAGGATATAGTGCACGATCAGCTCGGCGGTCCAGGCGAAGTGGTGTTCCTGCACGCCGACATCTGCCGTCGGGAGTTGAAGGTCGAGATCGAGGGCGTTTGTGAGATCGTCGCGACTGGTCCGGGCGACTGGATCTGACCGGCGCCATGCGTATCGCCTTCGTTTCGCCGAACCGCGAACACCTGCCGGATCCGGTGCTGCCGCTCGGCATCCTCTACATGATGAGTGCCGTAGGCAACGAGCACGAAAAGACGCTGATCGACCTGTGCTTCGAGGTTGAGCCGCTCGTCGTGCTGGCTGAGCAGCTCGCCGCGTTCCGACCTGAGCTCGTCGCTGTCAGCATGCGCAACGTGCAGAACGCCGACTATACCGACACGGGTTCCGTGCTCGACTGGTACGACGAGGTGCTGCGCACGATCCGCGCGGTGACGTCGTTGCCCGTGGTGATGGGCGGTGGCGGCTTCAGCGTGATCCCGGACGAACTCATGACGCGTTTCGCGCTCGACTACGGCATTACCGGTGAAGGCGAGCAGCCGTTCGCGCAACTGGTGGCTCGCCTTGCGGCGGGCTCGCGCGATACCGGCGGTATCCGCAACCTGCTGGGTGGCAGCGGAACGGCCCTGATTGGCGGTCTGCAGCGGCACGATTTCCTGAACCTGAACCAGAACGTGCGCCCGGCCCGGGAGTGGGCTGACCCGCGCTACTACGAGCATTCCGGCATCGCCTCGATACAGACCAAGCGCGGCTGCGCGATGAGCTGCGAGTACTGCACCTACCCGCTGATCGAGGGTCGCGCGATCCGCCAGCGCGTCGGCGAGCAAGTCACCGACGAATGGGAGGCGATGCTCGCGGCAAGCCCTGCGATCAGCCACGTATTCATCGTCGACTCGGTGTTCAACCTTCCGCCGCACCATGCGCGCGAGGTCTGCGAGTCACTGATCCGGCGCGGCAACCGTACACCATGGACCTGCTACCTGAACCCCGTGAAGTTCGACCAGGAGCTCGCTGATGTCATGGCACGCTCGGGCTGCGCCGGCGTCGAGATCGGTTCGGACTCGGGAACGGATGCAGGACTGCAGAAGCTCCGCAAGGGCTTCACGACGGAGAAAATCCGCGAGACCAGTCGGGTGTGCCGCCAGGCCGGCATCCGTGACTGCCACACGTTCATCCTCGGCACGCGAGGCGAGACCATCGCCGATGTAGAGCGTTCGCTCGATTTCATCGAGGCGCTCGACCCCTACAGCGCCATCCTGATGGCCTACAAGGACGATCGCGAGGCCGTCGACCCGGCACTTGCCGCGGAGTTGGGCGCCTTCCGCTCCCGCGTGCTGGAGGCCATCGAACAGCGTGCCAGGCCGCGCCAGCGCTGGGTCGTGCCCTCGCTCGGACTACGCTTCAACCACCGACTCTTCAACGCGCTGCGAAGGAGCGGCCTGCGTGGTCCATTGTGGCAGCACGGGTCGGCCGCCTAGAAATCGAAGCTCACGGAACGCCGGGTGATGCCACCTGACCAGCCGATACAGCAGCGTCGCTTCGGGCCCATGACCTCGACGACCGGACCGAACATGACGCGCGTCAACATCAGCCATGCCAGTGCGATTACAGCAACCCACACCGCGGCACGCCGCGGCCGGGCCTCGCGTAAGTAAGCCGTGAATGCCCAGGTGAACGCAGCGATGCAGGCCAGCGCGAGCGCCTCGGTCATGAGCCGCGGGGCCACGCGCAGGAAAATCGGGTGAAACCCGGCCACTGCGGCAATGGCGGCTGCCCAGCGGGTCCCGGCATAGGCTTCTACGGCGCGATAGGTGAACCACACCGCCAGTGCCATGAAAACTGCGTTCAGTGCACGGAGCGCCGCAGTTGGCAGAGCCGCCAGCACACCGGGCATCAGAGCCAGAGGATAGCCGGGACCATTCAGAACGGACGGAAAATCGTCTCCGGCGAAATCAGCCTGACCGAGATACCAGGCCTGCGCCAGGTAGCGTGGCTCCTCCCAGATGAGATCGCCCGACCCGAGTGCCGCCGCGAGCACGAGGTAGATCACGCCAGCCAGTAGCGCAAGCCACCACGCCGCAGCGCTAACCTACCCTTGAACTTCCGATGGCGGTGATTCGGGATGGTGGCGAACGGACATCGGCTGGACCGCTGCGACCGGTAGCTCAGTTGCGCGGTTCGCGTTCGGTACGCCCGGCTCCCAGCCGGTGCTGTTCGCGAATCTGCTGGCGCCACAGGTCGATCTGCTCGTCGTGGTACTTCGACACCGTATCGAGTATCAGGCCCACAGCGAAGCTGATGGTGGCCAGGATGCCGAGGCCCGCCGCGAGAATCGCGCGCGGCACCTGGTTGACGAGCCCGGTGCGGTAGAACTCCAGCACCGGTCCGCTACCCGCCACCAGCGAAACCACCGCGAACAGCGCCGCCACGGCCGAGAAAAACACCAGCGGCTTGTAGTCCTTGAACAGCAGGAACAGGCACTTGAGGATGACGTAGCCGTCACCCCAGGTATCGAGCTTGGAATGGCTGCCTTTCGGCCGCTCGCGGTAAGGCACCGGCGACTCGATCACCGTGAAGCGCTTGGCGAGCGCCTGCAGGGTCAGCTCGGTTTCCACCTCGAAACCCTCAGCTCGCAGCCGCACCAGCTTTACCAGGTCGCGCGACAGCACGCGGTACCCGGACAGGATGTCGGTCACCGTCGCACGGAACAGCCGGGAGACCAGGTTGCTTACCAGCCGGTTGCCAAAGTGATGGAACACCCGGAACGAGCCCGGCGCATGCTGCTCGAGCCGGGTTGCGACCAGCATGTCCGCGCCAGCGCTGACCAGGCGCTCGATGAGCGCCGGCGCCGCCGCCGCATCGTAGGTGCCATCGCCGTCGGCCATGACATAGATGTCGGCGTCGAGGACGTTGCTCATGTGGCGCACCACGTTGCCCTTGCCCTTGAGCGCGGAATGGATGACTTCCGCACCCGCGGCGCGGGCCCGTGCGGCCGTGGCGTCGGTGGAGGCGTTGTCGAACACGTAGATCCGGGCGCCGGGCAGGGCACGGGCGAAATCCGTGACGACGCCGGCCACCGTGATCTCCTCGTTGAAGCAGGGTATGACGACGCAGATTTGCGGCGATGTCACGGGTTTGTCCAAATCCTGCCTCGGCTGGTACCTGGAGGATTCTGTGCGAGGCATGGGCAGGGGTCAAATCTGCAGGGAAGAATCGCGGATCTCGCCCGGCATCGTTGTATCGTCTTCTCCGGCCACACGCCCGACAACACGTGGACGTTCGCCTCGAAGCCGGCGCAGGTGGCCGTAAGCCCGGTGCTGCGCACCAACCAGTTCGATGCCGCGCTGGGCGCCTGCCTGGAGGGCATCGGCTGCGGGCAGCATGCGGATTGCTCATGCGCGGTACTGTGATTCGTTCAGCCGGCGGGCGGGTCGGTCGCCGCAGTCGCCCCCGACGGCAACCAGCCGGAAGCCTCCAGATAGCTGGCGATGGCCGCGGCGATCGTGGCGTAACCGCGCGGCGTACAGTGGGGGTCGCGCGCCCAGTACAGCGGGGCGGGGTCGGCTGCGGCAGCCGCGCGCATCGCCGGCAGCAGGTCGAGAAAGGCGATTCCCTGGCGCGCCGCCCAGTTTCCCAGCCGGCGACCGGGGTAAGCCCTGCGCTCGTCCCAGGGCGGCAAATCGGGGATGTTCACCACCAGCAGTCGCGCACCGAGTTCACTGGCGATGGCTGCCATGCGCTCGAATTCCTCTTCCACCTGCCGCCAATGCGCCTCGTAGGGACCGTCGTCGCTGTATACCGCAGCAAAGTCACCACAGCGACGGAAAATGTTGGCGCTGCTCCAGGCCCGCAGCAGGATGCGTGCGGCGTGCGAATGGCGGTACAAGGCCAGGCCCACCGGTCCGAAATTCGCGGAGGGCTGGTTGACCAGCGCGCCGTCGGCACCCACGCCCACGGCATCGAGCCCGAGGCAGGTGTCGAGCACGTCGTTCGGTATGAACCCGACGATCACGAGGTCCGGGCGCAGTTCGCGACCGAGGGTGTCGAGCAACATCCGCTCCGGCTCCGGGAAAAACCGCGCTACCCCGGCCTTGACGACCTCGATGCGCGCCGCCGGCTGGCTTTCCGCGAGCAGCAGTTCCAGCCGCCGGAGATAAGTCTCTTCGAAATCCGCACCCCAGCCGTAGGTGTAGCTGTCGCCAAGGCCGAGGATGCGGTAGCTGCCAGCGGGCTTGGCAAGCGGGTGTTCGCGATCGCGGAATCCCCAGCGGTTGTGCTGCAGGTCGAAGCGAAACTCCCCGGTCGGCGCCAGCCCTTGCACCTGGCTGCCAGGCGTCGGGCCCCAGACGAGATGGGGCGCCGTGCTATACGGGATCCAGGCATCGGGCAGAGGTGGCGCGAGTCCGAGCCCGCGCACGCCAGCCTCGGTCGCTAGTGCCACTACGACCAGGACTACGATGAAATACGCAGCCTTGCCCACCCGGTCACCTCCCTGCCCCGCATTCTAGTGAGCCGCCACCCCGGGGCCCGCTTGCCTCGCGCTCGCCGTCGGTCTGATCGTCACGCTTCAGCAAGTTCGGGCGCGACGGCAGCGCCATGGCCGATGGGCGCGCCGTGCGGCGCTCAGTACGGTCGGCTCAAGTACTTCCCGACCGGCTTGCCGATTACCTTGCCGCCGTCGTAGATCCGCTGCCCGCGCAGGAACGTGGTCTTCACCGCGCCCGAGAGTTCCATGCCCTCGAACGGCGTGTAGCCCTGCTGTGACTCGGACTCCGCGGCGCGCACCGTCCAGGTCTCGCCCGGGTCGAACAGCACGACGTCGGCGTCGAGGCCCACTTCGATGTCGCCCTTGCTGGCGAGGCCGAAGCGGCGCGCGGCGTTGTAGCTGGTGAGCTTCGCCATCTGGTTGTAGGAGAGGCCGCGCTTCCTGCCCTCGCTCACCAGTGCGGCGAGCAGGTACTCGGTGCCGCCGAAGCCCGACTTGGCGAGCCAGATGTCCTTCGGCTTCTTCGCGTCGACCTTCATCTCGTGCTTGCAGCAGGCGTGGTCGCTGCAGACCCAGTCGATGTTGCCGGCAATGAGCTCGTCCCAGAGGAACTCCACGTCCGAGCGCGGCCGGATCGGCGGGTTCACCTTGGCCAGCGGGCCGCAGGGCGAGTCGGTGTCGAGCATCAGGTGGCCGATGGTGACCTCGCGGCGGAAGTTGATGTGCGGGAACACGGCCGCCATCTGCAACGCCGCCACCACCGCCTTGCGCGAGGTGAGGTGCAGCAGGTTGATGTTCGGCAGGTCGGTTTCGTTGGCTAGGTAGGAGGCGATGAAGATCGCGAGGCCCTCGGAATGCGGCGGGCGACCGGCGCTGTAGGCGGCGAGGCCCTTCAGCTTGCCTTCGTCTTCCACCATCTTGGTGTAGGCCGACATGATCTCGGCTGTCTCGCAGTGGAGCGACAGAGAGATGTCGGCGGCCTTCTCCGGGTACTTCTCCATCGCCTTGCGGATGCCGCGCATCACGAACTCGAAGTGCGCGATGTCGTATTTCTCGTCCTTGCCGATCATCAGGAACTCGGCCTGGTTCTGCGACCGGCCGTGCAGGCCGTGGCCGCCGTAGAACATGTAGATCTTGAAGGAGGTGACGCCGTGGTCGTTCACCAGCATCGGGATCTCGCGGATGTGCTGGCGGCTCATCGGCGCGAGGTGGTAGCAGTAGTCGACGTGGAAGCGGCCCTTCGAGATGTCGAGCACTTCGGGATAGAAGGTCCGGTACGGACCGCCCTTGTTCAGGTAATAGCCGCCCGTGCGGATGTAGTTCAGGCTCGAAGTCACGCCGCCCTGGGCCGCCGCGCGGCTCTCGGTGATCGCGTCCTCGGCCAGCGGCGAGTAGATGCCCGTGTGCATGTGCGGGTCGACCAGGCCCGGGAAGGCGAGCCGCCCCTTGCCGTCGAAGACTTCCTGCGCACTGGCGGCGGCGATACCCGGGGCGACTTTGGCGAACCTGCCGTCCCTGATGGCGATGTCGGCGTCGTCGACGAAGGCCGCATTCGGCCGGACGACGCGCACGTTCCTGATCAGGAGATCGAATTCCTTCTTCGCTGCCATGTTGTCCTCGGGGGCGCTATTGGGGGCGATCCGGCCGGATGATCGGGTCGTTAGGCGGCCTGGAGCGGCGCACAGGATAACCGAAAGGGTGTCTGCAGGTAGGGATAGTCCTTGCCCACCTGCATGTGGCTGGCGCCGTTTTTGACGCAGAGCTCGCCGATGCGGTACTTGATCTCGTGGACCAACGCCCTGCCTTCCGGGTTGGCGGGGTGCTCGAGCACCTTCGACAGCAGGGCAGCCTCGACGGCGCTCGCCAATTCCATGCGCGTGAGCGCCGTCTTCTGCTGGCGCGGATCGAGCCAAAAGTTCTGGCTGACGACGTTGAGCCTTGCTACTTCCATCAGCGCCCGGAGCGCGCGCTCCCCGGCGGGGAAGCCGAAGGACGCCGCCGCAAAGCCCTCCGGGTGACGGATGAGCCGCAACGTCATGTGCGCGAGCCAGGTCCCCGATCCACAGGGACGGCTTGCTATGATTGCGGTCCATTTTGTCGCACCGGGCGGATTGGCAGAGCCGTAATCATGGATGAGCCAACCATCAGGACATTCTGGAATAGCCACCCATGCGGAGAATCCTTCCTCGGTGGCGCAGAGAGTTATCGGCAGGACTACGAAGCTTTCTTCAACGAATACGATCAGTCCAGGTACAGCACGGAAGCACACATACTGGACTGCCTCGACCAGATCGACTTCCGGGCAAGCGTGTACTGGAAATCGGACTTGGCCAGGGCGCAGACGCCGAGCAGCTCATCAAGCGAGGCGCGATCTGGTCCGGTCTGGATCTAACCCAGGAATCCGTCGAACGCGTACGAACACGCTTCGCTCTTCGCAATCTCCCGTAAGAAGAACTCAGACAAGGAAGTGTCCTGGAGATTCCATACCCGGACGGTCACTTCGACATCGTCTTCAGTCACGGAGTCCTGCACCACGTTCCGGAAATCCTTCGTGCGCAACGTGAAATTCGTCGTGTACTGAAGCCGGTGGGCGAACTGATTGCAATGCTCTACGCTCGATACTCGCTCAATTACCTTCTGTCCATTGCGGTAGTACGTCGACTGGGACTGCTTGCCCTGTATCTGTCCGGAAGCAAGCTTGACGGGATGTACGGTCAGCACGTCGAGAATGCCAGGCGGGCAGGCTTATGGAGGTATCTGGGACTGGATACCTTCATTCATGCAAACACGGACGGCCCGCTGAACCCCTACTCAAAGGTTTATGACCTGAAAGCCGTTCGACGCGACTTCCCTGACTTTCAGATCAAACGATCGTACAAGCGGTTCATGCACGCCCCGCCACTCCGAGTCTCGAATCTGCCGCTTGAGACACTCCTCGGATGGCATCTATGGGTGCATCTCACACCAGGCTCGCCTGTACCTGGTTGAGGCCGCACGGAGCTGGAACCACCCAGCCCGCGTCCCCGACGGGACCCGCAGGAGGCACTCCGCATGCACCACGAACCTCGTCGCAGGCCGGCGGTCTCGATGCCCTCGGCCCCAATGATCTCGGTGCGCCCTCCCCGCCGGTGGCGCGGTCGTTCCCACCGCACCCCTGATCCGGGCGCTTCGCCTTCCTCAACCGAGATCCAGCCCCCCTGAGCCGGTGGGCCGCGCCGCAATTGCCAAACCGCCGCTACTGCGTCCTTGACACCGGGGGGGTGCCATGCTGACCTTCCGCCCCGCATGTGTGGAATCGCCGGCTACGTCTGCTCCGCGACCCTGGCCGGCTTACCGGACGGGCCTGCCATGGTGTCGGTGCTACACCACCGCGGCCCGGATGCCGCGGGTGGCCACGCGGCCAGGGTGGCCGGTCGCCAGGTCTTCCTAGGACACGCCCGGCTCTCCATCATCGACCTCTCCGCCGCGGGCAACCAGCCCATGTTCACCGCCGGCGGCCAGGTGGCGCTGGTCTTCAATGGCGAGGTCTACAACTTCCAGCAACTCCGGGAGCGTTTCCTCCGGGATACCCCCATGGCCTCCCGCACCGACACGGAGGTGGTGCTGAAGCTGTACGAGCAGCGGGGCATCGACAGCCTGCGGGAACTCAATGGAGATTTCGCGCTGGCCTTGCTGGACCAGAGAAGCCGCCGCCTCTACCTGGTGCGGGACCGGATTGGCGTCAAGCCCCTCTACTACAGCATCACGCCGGACCGGCTGCTCTTCGGGTCCGAGGTCAAGGCGCTGGTGGCCGGCGGCCTGCGGCCGGAACTGGACACCGAGGGCCTGCAGCGCTACTTCGTCTTCAAGTACACGCCGGGCACTGACACCCTGTTCCAAGGGGTGCGGCGGGTGCCGCCGGGGCATTACCTGGAACTGGACCTGGATACTGGCCGGCACCAGTTGCACCAGTGGTGGGTACCCGGCTTCCGGGGCGCTGCGCCGGGCAGCTACGCGGAGGCCAGGGCCGAGTTGCGGGAGCTGGTGGCGGATGCCACACGGTTGCGGCTCATCGCCGACGTGCCGGTGGGCACTTTCCTCTCTGGCGGACTGGATTCATCCATCATCGCCAGTTTCCTCCGTGGCAATAACCGCATCACCCACTACTGCGCCAGCCAGGACGCAGCGGATGTGGCGAAGGAAGGGACCGTATCCGATTTCCACCATGCCCGGCGGCTGGCAGACGACTGGGGCCTGCGCCTGCTGCCCGTGGATATCGGTGCCGGCAACCTTACCCTGCCGCAGATCGAGACCACGGTGCGCCATGCTGACGATCTCATTGCCGACGCGGCGCAGATCCCGTCCTGGCTCATCACCCGGGGTGCCGCCGCCACGTCCCGCGTCTTCCTCAGCGGGATGGGGGCCGACGAGATCTTCCTGGGCTATGCCGGGCACCAGCTGGCACTGCTGTGGTCCTGGATAGAACGCATGCCACGGCCGCTGCTCCGCGCCCTGGCGGGGATCGACCAGGGCAGGGGCAGCCTGAAGGCTTTCCGGCGCTACCTGTACCGGCTGGGAAAGTACGGCCAGTACCCCGCCTACCGGTACGCGATTTTCAGCATCGTGGGGGATTTCGAGAACTCCGCCAGCGTGGTGGCCGGTGACCGCGAGGCCCTTGCGGATTTCCTCGCCGGTTACTTCCCGGAGGGGGCTGATCCCTTCGAGTCCTACAAGCGTTTCGAGTACGAGAACTTCCTGCAGAAGAACCTGGCCTACATGGACGCCATGTCCATGGCCAACTCGGTGGAGGTGCGGGTGCCCTTCCTGGACCACCGCATCCTGGACTTCGCCTGGTCCCTGCCGCGGCACTGGAAGCTGGGGCCGCTGGGCCAGGCGAAGAAGATCCTGGTGGACAGCTTCGCCGCGGACCTGCCGGACTACATCCTGCGCCGGCGCAAGGCCGGCTTCGGCATGCCCATCCGCAGCATCTTCCAGGACCCGGCCGCGGTCTGGCGCCTGCTGGACGTGGAGCGCCTGGCCAGCGTGGCGGCCTTCGACGCCGGCCACATCCGCCGATTGGTGGACAGCCACGAGGCAGGGAGGGAGGACAACTCCTCCATCATCTACGCGCTGGTGTCGTTCCAGGCCTGGCACCAGGTGCACTTCGGAGCCTGAGCCGGGGCTCGCCGGGGCGGCCCCGTTGACCCCGGAGCAATAGAAGAGCGAAATCTGAGGGTGCCAGGTCGGGGACTTCGGGGATTTCCCAAATCCCCGAAATCCCCGACCTGGCACCCTCAAAGCCCCAGGGCGCCGGGGTTCATCAGGCGGTGGGGGTCGAGCAGTTGCTTGAGGTCGCGGATCAGGGCCGCGGACTCGGGCTTGCGGGTCGCGAGATAGGGGTAGTCCTTGCCGACCTGCAGGTGGCTCGCGCCATTGCGCACGCACAACTCGCCGATGCGATCCTTGAGTTCGTGGACGAGAGCCCTGCCCTGCGGGTGCGCCGGGTGCTCCGGCACGTTCGGCAGCAGGGCCGCGGGATAGACACGGCGGTGGTAGATGCTGCGCTCGTCCTCCCAGAGGAAGGTCGGCTCGTAGATGAAGGCGTTCGTGCTGAAGAACATCAGCATGCGCGTCAGCTGCACCCGATGGCGCTGCATGCGCTCGCGGTACTCGCCGAGCAGCGCCTCGAAGTCGGCGTGGTGCTGCAACACCTTCGAGAACGGCAACACCCCGTGCGTGGGCTTCCACCGCTCGCCCTTCGGGCCGAGTATCGGCGTCAGCTCCATGAACGGATTGGCGTTGAAATAGGTCGGGATCGTGTTCGCCACTTCGGCGCCGTGACGTCGCGCGGCGCTGCGCACGAGCGCGAGCTTCTGCCGCGCCTCGACAGCCGTGGCGCCTTCGGTGCTGAAGTGCGCCGAGTACACCGCGTTCTTCAGGAAATTCCGGCCGGCGAGCCCCATGCGCATCACCTGCAGCGCGCCGTCGACGGGGTTGCGTGCCGAACGGAACACCGACAGCGCCGCTTCGATGGAACTCGCCGACTCCATGCGCGTCAGCGCGGTCTTCTGCTGGCGGGGATCGAGGCCGAAGTTCTGGCTCACGACATTCAGCCGGGCGATTTCCATCATCGCGTTCAGCGCGCTCACGCCGTCCGGGAATCCGAACGAGCAGGCCGCGAAGCCCTCGGGCCGCGGGATGAGCCGCAAGGTCATGCGCGCCTTGATGCCGAGCGCGCCGGCATCCCCGACGAACAAGCCGGTCAGGTCCGGCCCGTAGTAGCGGAAGAACGGCAGGCTGCCGGTGCCGCCACCCGACCCGGTCGACACCATCTCGCCGCTGGCGAGGATCACGTCCATGCCGAGCAGCGATTCAGCCGACACGCCGTAGGTGCCGGAACCGTAGTTCACCGCGTAGTGCGACATGCCGCCGCCCACCGTTGCCACGAGCCCCGAGAACGGTCCCCACATCGGCGCGCGCAGGCCCCGCGCGGCCAGCGCCTCGTTCAGCGCCGCCCAGGTCACGCCCGGTTCCACGGTGACGAACATGTCGTCGGCGTGGATGTCGATCCGCGTGAGCCGCGACATGTCGAAGCAGACGGTGCCGGGCAGGATCGGCAGGTAGGCGTCGGTGTAGGACGCCCCGCCGCCACGCACGACCATCGGCGCGCGACGGGCGACGCAGCAGCGAACGGCGGCCTGCAGTTCCGCCACCGTGGCGGGCTGCACGACCACGGCCGCCAGCTCGTCGGCCTCGCGGAAGACGTCGGTGGAGTAGAACCGGCGCGACTCGATGTCGGCGAGAACGTGCGCAGCACCCACATCCGCGGTCAGCGCGGTGACGAGGGCGGCGGTCTGGCTGTCGTGCATGGTCGGTCCTGGCTTGTTCATCGGGGCGGCTGACCGCGGACGCCCGCATCAGCCGAAGAGCGCATGATAGGCGTTCTCGACGACCCGGCCGGCACCTCCGCCACATGCTGACGGATGAACTCCGACACCGCCGCGACATCCGTATAGATGCCGATGCCGCCGCCGTCGGCGCAGAGGTCGCCGACAACCCGGCTGGCGACACCCGCCAGCAGCCAGCCGCCGTCCGCGCCACGCAGGAGCAGCGGCCCGCCGCTGTCGCCGCCGCAGGGTCCGGACGCAGCGTCCCGATAGGCGAAGCGTGATTCTTCGCGGAGGAGATCCCGCAACTCGATGTCCGACACCACGAGCCGCTGGCTGAATCCCTGCGCGCTGGCGCGCCGACCCCAGCCGAGGATCAGCGCCGGCGCAGCCTCGCGGACCAGCGACGTCGTGCCGGCGATCCTGACGACCGGAGCGGATGCTGCTTCTTCGAGGCGCAGCAGCCCGACATCGAAAGCGCCCGAGCGCGGATCGTAAAGGGGATGCGGGTATGCGCCCGCAACGCGGCGTACAGCCGCGCGGCCACGATCGGCATGGCCGATCCTGACGCTGCTGCCGGGAGCGGTGCAGTGTGCCGCAGTCAGCACCCAGCGCGGAGCGATCAGCATCGCCGAGCAGACGTTGTCGGGACCGTTCTCGAGGGCCACGGCCCAGCCGAACTCGGCGTCGAAACGCTCGTCGCTGACGGGGGTGCCGTTGACGATCGCAACGGCGACTGGTGCCGCTGCGGACGCAAGCAGGAACAGCAGGACGACTCGGACGGCACTTTGCGACGGCATCCCGCTAATATAGCCGCATCCGCCCGCTCCGCAGCTGCACGGTATCCGCCCGCTTGACCCCCAGTGAGTCACTGACCGCCCGCGCCCTGCGCAGCATACTGTGGATACTCTCCAGCATGGGCGTGGTCGCCCTGCTGCGGCTCGTGAACCTGATGATCCTCGCCCGCCTGCTGGGTCCGGGCACCTTCGGGCTCATGTCGGCGGCGCTGGTCGTCGTCGGCCTGTCGTACGTGGTCTCGGACATGGGTGTCGGCTACGCCCTGATCCAGCGCAAGTCGGTCGGGGAACGCGAAATCCGCACGGGCATGTCGGTGTCGCTGTGCACCGGATTCGTCCTGTATGGCCTGGTCTGGCTGGTCAGCGAACCGGTGGGCGAGTTCTTCAACCAGGAGCGGTTGCCGCTGGTACTGAAAGTGCTGGGCCTGGTGTTCCCGCTGCGCTCGATCTCGGTGCCCGCCGACGCGATGCTGCAGCGCGAGCTCGCCTTCGGCGTCGTCGCCCGCATCGACATCATCGCCTTCGTGGTCGGCTATTTCAGCGTCAGCGTCGCGCTCGCGCTGATCGGCTTCGAAATCTGGGCTCTCGGCGGCGGCTTCCTCGGCGAGGCGCTGGTGCGGACGATCCTGATCGTCTGGAAATCGCCCCACCCGCTGCGCCCCGGATTCGACCGCGTGGCGCTGCGCGAGCTCCTGCATTTCGGCACCGGCGTGTCGCTCACGCGCATCGCGAATTTCGTGGCCCTGCAGGCGGACAAGATCATCGTCGGCCGCACGCTCGGAACGCTGGTCCTCGGCTCCTATGAGCGCGCCTACCAGCTCATCGTCATGCCGGCCAATCTGCTCGGGCAGGTGGTCGGGCGGGTGCTGTACCCGGTGTTGTCGCAGGTACAGGACAACGCCGCTGCGCTGCGCAATGGCTACCGTCGCAGCCTGGCGATCACCGCGCTGGTGACGCTGCCGATGTCCTTCGTGATCGTGATGCTCGACCGCGAGCTCGTGCGCTTCATTCTGGGCGAGGGCTGGGATGATGCCGTGCCGGCCTTCCAGATCCTCGGTGCCGTGCTGCTGTTTCGCGCGAGCTACAAGATCAGCGGCGAACTGGTCCGGGCCTGCGGCGCGATCTACCGCGAAGCGTGGCGGCAGGTGGCCTATGCGCTGGCGGTGCTCACGGCAGGGCTCATAGGCAGCCGCTGGGGACTCGCCGGCGTGTCGACGGGCGTCGCGATCGCGATTTTCTTCAACTTCCTGCTGATGACCGACCTCGGGTGCCGGCTGACGAATCTGAGCTGGGCGGAGGTGCTCGTGGCGCATGTCCCGGCCGCGCGTCTGACCGTCATCGTCGGGGCTGCCTGCCTCGCCGGGGAGCAGCTGTCGCACCGGCTCGACATTGGTGACATCCCGACCGTGCTGGTGGCCCTGGCCTGCGCCGGCAGCGCCGCCGCGGCCATCATCCTGCGCTGGCCCGGGATGCTGGGACCGGACGGCCAGTGGCTCATCGGGGCCATCCGCGGCCATGCGCCCGCGCCTCTGGCGAGGCTGTTTGCGCGACCCGCGGGCGAACCGTGACCGGTCGCTCAGATATCATGCGGGTTTGCTGACAGAATCTGACCGACCTGGAACCTGGGCCCCTGCGCGGTTCAGCCCGGGTAATCACCGACACGAGCACGACAGCGCACATGGCCCAAGCCGCGAGCGAAACCCTGCGTCACGAGTCAGCCCCTCGGGCCAGGCCGATCCGCGACGGGATCGGCCGGACGCTGATCGTGATCTTCCTGATAAAGCCGATCATCGACCTGTTTCCCCAGAACGCGATCTGGATGGGCCCGATCCGGCTGTCGCCGACGACGGTCTTCGGCGTGCTGGTGTTCTTCTTGCTGGCGCAATTCCTTTTCGGGCGCGGGCGGCACGTACCGCCCTACGGCCGCGTGTTCGAAGGGTTCATCCTCCTCAACGCGGTATCGCTCGCGAGCAGCGTGGCGACCGGCGTCTTCGAGTCGATGCCGTCGACCGTCGCCTGGGTTTTCAAGATCCTCGACGCCTACGTGGTGTTCAGCTGCGCCTACCTGGCCGCCCAGCGCTACCAGTACACGGAGATGACCCCCTTCCTCACGGCGATCATGTTCGGCTCGGCCATCGTCGTGGTGCTCAACGTCCTTGCCATCCAGTTCGACATGACCGGCCTGCGGCCGGCGAACGAGGAGTTCGACGCCTACGCCAGGGGTCGGGAGCGCGGCCTGTACTACGACCCCGGCGTGCTTGCCAACGTCGCCCTGTACAGCCTGATCACGACGGTCTTCCGCTACCACCTGGTCCGCAGCGGCAAGGGATGGTGGCTGCTGTTCGCCATCGTCATCGTGATCTGCGACCTGTACCTCCTGGTCGCGTCGCAGTCGCGCGTGGCCGTAATCCTGACTGCTGTCTCTGGGGTCGTCTACCTGTCGTTCTTCCAGCAGAAGTGGGGCAAGCTGCTCGCCCCCGTCATTGCGGCTGTCGTGTTCGCGACCATGTTGTCGGCCATGCAGGACGACGTCGGCGAGATGTTCAACCGGTTCGACAGCGACGTCGAAGCCCTGCAATCCGCCGAGGGCATGCGCTTCGGCGGCGTCGGCGTGACGAGCTCAGGCGAGGTGTCGTTCGGCGACTTGGAGGCGCTCGGCAACAACCGCGGCATGAAGTGGGCCGAGGCCCTGACCGACATCCTCCGGCGGCCGTTCCACGAAATGCTCATCGGCAACTATTCGTTCTCCGTGGGCGGGCACTCCGACTACATCGATGTGATCTCGCGCAACGGCTTCATCGGGTTCGCCTTGTTCGTGACGCTGATGGTCGGCATCACCAGGCGCACCTGGACGCTCGCGCGCACCGCAGTCGCGGGGCGCGAGCGGGTACTGCACTACCTCGCCTTCATCCTGGCGCTCTGCTTTGCGCTGTATGCCATTCCGTTCCGTCCGCTCGGCTATACGACGACTGCCTGGTACATGTGGGCGATGGTCGGCTTCTCCTTCGCCTGGGAAGCGCGCCGCGTGCGCATGGTGCCGGGCCGCCCTGCGGCGCCGGCCGCCGCATCCGGGCAGCCCGAAAAACCGGTGGATGCCGCGGAGCCGGAGTACCGGGGTTCGCCGCCCGTCACTCGCCGCTGAGGTAGATCAAGAGGTCGCGACGCTCCGCGTCCGTACCGAGGAACGGCGGCATGCCGCCGGGCGGCCGCAGCAGCCAGGCACCTCCGCCGGCCAGCGCCACGACGACCGCCGCGAGCAGGAACGACGCCCGCCGCCGGATCGGCCGACATGCGGCAGGTGCCCATGTGATGGTCGAGGTAGACCTCACCCTGGGGCTCGCGTACCGGCGCGCCGAGCCGCTCAGCGATGCGGTCGACCGCCACCCTGGCGAAAGTATGGAAGTGGCGGAATCCGGCGAGCGGGCCTGGCGGACGGAAGCGGCCGCACATCGAGCGCAACTGCTCGCGCGCCTCGGCGGAGCTGTCGCGCACGGCCACGATGCCCACGCCGTCGTCGCCGAGTATCTGCGTACTCCAGCCGTACAGGACCTGCGGGAAATGGGCATCGCAATACCAGGCAAGGTCGATCTCCGTGAGCACGAAGTGGCCGTGGTGCTGGAGCAGGTCGGCCTGCTGCAGGTAGCGACAGGAGCGCGCAAGGCGGTGCGCGCAGTCTGCCAGCCGGCGCGGATCCATGGCCGTTTCTGCGCGCAGCAGAACGAGCGTGTCGAGGTCACTGTACCCGGTGCAGTCGCCGGTCGAGTGACTGCCGTGCACCCACGCGGCCCGCAGGTCCTGCGCGCACTGCGCCTGCAGAAAGCCCTACAGTGCCCGGACGACGTCGGAGCCACCGTCCAGGCGGCGCAGCAGCTCCAGGGGTATCGAGGCCTGCAGTCCCGACCGGAACCCGGTGCGACGGGCAAGCGCCGCGTATCCCTCTGCAATGACGCGCGCGCCCTCTTCGATCGTGATCGCGCCTTGCACCGGCCTGCCCGACCCGCTGGCTGCAGCGATGGCAGCGAGCCGCGGAACCCACCGGGGATGACAGCGTGACCGCGCCCGGCCACGCCAGCCGGCCAATGGACTGGCCATGCCACCGCTCGCGAGCGCACGCAGCGCGTCCTGCAGCCAGGTCTGCAGCGGCGCGTCTTGCGCAGGCGCTGGATCCGGCCCGCTTTCTGGCGTTTTCATCGGCACAATGGTAGTTTCCGGCGCTGCGCAGTCAATGCCACGTCCGGGCGCCTGACCATGAGCCGCACACTGCTCCGCGACTCCACGATCTACGGCATAGGCACCCTGCTCACCCAGTCCCTCGGCTTCCTGCTCATACCGCTGTACACGCGCTTCCTGGACGTCAGCGACTACGGCGCCCTGTCGCTGCTCAACGCGACATTGCAGGTGGTTTCCTTCGTCACCTTGCTTGGCATAAGCAGCGCGGCGATGCGGTTCTACTTCGAACCGGAATCCACGGAAGCCGGGCAACGCGCGGTCTACGGCACCGCGACACTGATGCTCCTGGTGTTTCCGGCCGCGGTCCTTGCGGTGCTCGGTCCGCTCGCATGGTTCCTCTATTCGCGTTACCTGCCGGCCGTGCCGTTCACGCCGCTGGTGCTGACGATCCTGGCCATCGGGCTGTTCTCGCCGTTCCTGAAGCTGGTCACCGGCTACCTGCGCGTACGTCGCATGGTCGGGCAGTTCGTGCTGTTCAATCTGGCCTTCTTCCTCACCCAGACCGGCGCCGTCATCGCCGCAGTCGCCTGGCTCGGCCTCGGCCTGCGCGGCCAGGTCACCGCACAGCTCGCGGCGAACGCGCTGTTTGCCGCCATCGCCGTCATCATCCTGGTGCGGGTCGCTCCGCCGCGCTATTCGACGTCGCTGGCCCGGCGCATGCTGGCGTTCGGCGTGCCGCTGGTTCCTTTCTTCGTCTTCAGCTGGGTCTATACATCGGCCGGGCGTTTCTTCCTCGAGCGCTACGACAGCCTCGACGCCGTGGGAATCCTCGCGCTGGCCTCGCAGTTCGCCGGGGTGATGCAGCTGGCCGCCGTGGCCTTCGACAACGCAATGATGCCGCATTTCCTCTCGCGGGCGTCGCAGCCCGGCGGTGCCGGGGAGCTCGGAGTTGTCGTCAACCGCTACCTCGGTGCGCTGGGCGTCATGGGACTTGCCGTGATCGCGCTCGCGGCGCCGCTGATCACGCTGGTTGCCGCCCGGCCGTACCACGAGGCGGCGACGTACGTTGCCCCGCTGACGCTGGCGGCCTGGCTGGCCGTGGCCAACCAGCCCTTCGTCTGGAGCCTGAATCACGCGAAACGGACGGGCCTGCTGTCCACCATCACGGCGATATCCACCGTGGTCCTGCTGGCCCTGCTCTGGTTTCTGCTGGGCCCGATGAGCGCGGGAATACCCGGCATCGCGGCAGCCATGACGGGCGCCGGCCTGCTCACGCTGCTGCTCGGCGCCGTGCTGGCGCGGCGGCACCTGGCCATACAGCTGCGCGGCGCGCGCCTGGCGGGCATCGTCGTCACGCTGCTCAGCACGGGCCTGCTGCTGGCCACGCGCGCGACGCCGGAACTCGCGGCCGGACCAATTGCCTCGCAGCTGGCGATCGTTGCCGTGGCCGCTGCGGCCATCGCCTGGCTGGCGGAATTGCGGCCGGGCTTCAGCGGACGAGCGGGACCAGGCGCTCCGCGGTCTTGAGGTGCCCGCTCGCGCGCCAGTGCGAGTCACGGTTGTAGTAATCCTCGCGCTGCAGGTAGTCGCAGCCGTCGAGCAGTCCTGCGCCCATGTCCGCGACTTCTCCCGGCGAGAACGGGAACGTGCTGTCCATCTGCTTGCGATCAGGGATGATGACGATCACCGGCAACGCACCATCGCTGCGTATCTCGGCCACCAGCTGCCGCAGCAGCGCCTTCGTCAGGTCGAGGCCCTTGGGGCTGGTGTCGTTGAATTTCTCCAGGCCCTGCTCCTTCAGCAAGGCGTTCTGCACCAGGCTCGACAGGCGGTTGCGGATCAGGTTCCAGGCCTGGGAGTGCTCGAACAGCCAGCGTATCGGCGGAAACAGGCAGAGGATCTCGCGGGTGCGCACGTCCGGCAGGAACTCCGCCGCACGGGCTGCAGCCTGCCCTCGCCGTCCAGCCGGAACAGGTTCGACACGGCATTGTTGCCGATGTCGTTCTCGAAATAGAACAGCAGCACGACGTCGGACCCGTATGCCCGGCTGCGCGCCCGATAGGTCACGAGTTCCTCGGCCTGGCCGAAACCGGACACGGCCTGGTTGAGGACCTCCCAGGCGTCGCCACCGCCAGCCGCTTCGTTCAGCATCTGCTCCAGCGGCGCGTGCCATCCGGCTTGCGGACCGCGTACTTCTTCTTCCCGCGCATGCTGGCGGAGTTGGTATTGATCGCGACTTCGTAGTCGCCCGGCACGTAGTGCACGGTAGAGATACCGGGCTAATTGGCGCGTACGCCGTAGCCCCCGTCATGCACATAGCGGGGCTGGACGGGCTCGTCGAAAAAGAGCGTGACGAGCCCTTCGACCAGCAGCAGCGTCAGGGCAAGCCCCACCACGATGCTTACCGTCTTGAGCAGCCACTGCCTGGACCGGGTCGATGGTTCCATCTAGCCCTCCGCTGACATCGTCCGGCCGGTCAGTTTGCCCTGTGCTCGTCGATGTCGGCATCATAGCGACGGCCTGCAGCCGGTGAAAGCCCGATGAAACCCAGAGTCCTGTTCCTCGGCCCCGTGCCGCCGCCGTTCATGGGACCCTCGCTCGCGACCGTGGTGATCCTCAACTCCAGGCTGCGCGAGGAGTTCGAACTCATCCACCTCGACACCTCGGATCCACGCGAGCTCGACACGCTCGGCGCCTTCGATTTCCAGAACGTCTGCCTCGCGCTCAAGTTCTACCTGCAGATGTTCGTGGCCATCGTGCGCCACCGGCCTGCGCTGGTTTACATCCCCGTCGCGCAGACCACGCTCGGCTATCTCAAGGACTCCGGCTTCATCCTGATCGCGAAGCTGCTGGGACGACGGGTCCTGTGCCATCTGCGCGGCGGCAATTTCGGCAACTGGCTCGCGGGCGCAAGCGCGGCCACGCGCGCCTACGTAAAAGTCGTGCACGGCATGGTCGACGGCCAGATCGTGCTCGGCGAGTGCCTGCGGGGACTGTTCACGCCGATCATGGCAGCTGACCGTATCCACGTCGTTACGAATGGCAAGGACATCGCCTACGAACTCACCCCGCCGCGCTCCGGGAAGCTGCGTGTGCTCTACCTCGGCAACATGATCCGCACCAAGGGTGTGCTCGACGCACTGCACGCCACACCGGCGATACACTCGGCCTGCACCGACGTCGAGTTCCTGTTCGGCGGCGGCTGGGAGGACCCGGCCGTGAAAGCGGAAGTCGAGTCCTTCCTCGCCGCAAACCCGCAGCTGCCGATCCGCTGGCTCGGATTGATCAAGGGCAGCGAGAAAAACCAGGCAATCGCTTCGGCGGACATCTTCCTGTTCCCAACCTACTACCCGCCCGAGGGCCACCCCTGGGTCGTCGTCGAGGCGATGGCGGCGGGCCTGCCGGTCATCTCCACGGACCAGGGCGCCATCGTCGAGTCGGTGGTCGACGGCGTGAACGGCTACATCGTGCCCAAGCGCGACCCGGCTGCGATTGCGGCGCGAACGATCGCGCTCGCACGCGACGAGAAGCTCAGAAAGGCGATGGGCAGCGCGAGCCTCAGGCTCTACCGCGAGAAATTCACCGAAGAGCGGATGGTCGAGAACATGGCGCGCGCGTTTCGCGCCGTGCTCGCGCGCCGCTGACAGGCGTCAGCCGCTGGTGTGACCCTGGCGCGGGGAACGGCTGAGCCATTTACCGAGCACCTGGAAGGCGAAGCGCGGCAGCGCCGTCTGCCGCATCAGCCGTCGCGGCTGCGACAGCAGCCGGTAGGCCCACTCCATGTTGCGATCGCGCCAGCTCGCGGGTGCGCGCCGCACGGTCCCGGCCAGCACGTCGAAAGAACCGCCGACACCCTGGCAGACCTTGATGCGCAGCTGGGCAAGATGGGTCGCCATCCACTGCTCCTGGCGGGGGCTGCCGAGCGCCGCCAGCAGGATGTCCGCCCCGGAGTTGTTGATCGCCGAGACCAGCGCGGGCATTTCCGCCTCGGACAGGTAACCGTGCTGGCGACCCACGATCCGCAACCCGGGAAACGCCGCGGCCAGGGCCTCGCTCGCCGCCGCGTTGACCTCGGGCACGGCGCCATAGAGGAAGACGCGATAGCCGCGTTCGGCGGCGCGCTCGCAGATGCGCATCATCAGGTCGATGCCCGGCACGCGCTCGATGTTCGCGAGGCCGAGCAGTCTGGCGGCTCCGACGATGCCGATACCGTCCGGAATGAGCAACGCGGCGGTCTTCAGCTGCCCGAGCAGCACGGGATCCTGCCGCGCCTTGATGACCTTTTCCGGATTGATCGCGAGGACTGTGCCCGCTTCGCCGCCGCGGAGAAGTTCGTCGACGTAGTCGAGCGCGGTCGTCATGGAGACGCAGTCCACCGGCACGCCGAGTATTTCGATGCGCGCGGGCTTCACTGCATCCACTGCCTGAACTGCTCGATGTCGTCGCGAACCACGGCTTCGGACACCCTCCGCGGGTGGGAATCGATGCAGGTAATCAATTCGTGGGGCAAACTCCCCGACCAGGTGGCGAGAAGGCTGCTCACCGGCTCTTTCCGGCCATATCGCGCCGAGTACCAGCCACCAGGCGGGCTCCCTGACCCCGTCACGCAGCGTACTGCCTGCGAGCCCCGGACCTCAAGCGCGAACCGGCCGCTGCGCCAGGTGCCGGGCTCCGCTTGCTCGGCCGCAGGCAGGTGCCAATGCAGGCCGATATCGGCCTCCTCGCTGCCATCGAGGCGGTCCCAGACGACGAGGAACCCGTCGTCATGCAGCGCGACGCCACGCCAGTGGCGCACCCCGGTGCGGGCCCGGTAACCGTCATGGCGCGCCAGCAGGCGGTGGACGCCATTGGCGGACCCGACGCGTACGCACTCGGCGCTGAACGCCCCGGCCCACTGGAAAGCGGTGCGCTGCTCCGCCTGGTCCTGGCCATTGATGCTCACGGTGTTGTGCGCGGCGGTCGAGCGGAACCAGGCCCGCCACTGCGGTTCGCCGCTGTAGGTGAAGGTGCCCGTGTCGAGCAGCACCGGCTTGCCGTCGACCTGCAGCAGCACGGCCAGGGCATCGGCGTGTCCGTGGCCGCAGGCCGGCAACATGCCGAGCGACCCATGGTCCACGATCACATGCCAGTCGGCAGCAGCACTGCGCAGTACGGTGTAACCCGCTTCCGGGAAAGTCGCTCGCGCGGCTGGGACCGTTGCCCCCGGCGGCTGCCAGTACGGTCGCATCCAGCGGGCCAGAGCACGACCGTCGTCGTAGTCGCCGATGAACGGCAACTTGCCACCTGCCGCCATCGCAAGGAGAAAAGCCGCGCTGCCCGTCACGGCCGTCTGCAGCCCGACCGGTACCGGCAGGTTCCGCGCGATCAGCAGCGACTGCACCAGTGCCGCCAGCTCGCCCACGAACCACAAGTAGCCGGTCGCCTGTTCCGCACCGCCGCCGTCGGCCAATACCTGGCGCGGCAGCTCGGCCGCCAGCAGCGCGAGACCGGTTTCGCGCCAGCGCCTGGCTGCAGGCAGCTCGGGAAACAGGACGCCGGCGTATACGAGACCGGCAGCCTCGGCCACCGTATGGTTGCCCGCCGAGGAATGCAGCGACAGCCGCCGCTCGATCAAGCCGGCATGAGCCGCGGCCAGCTGCACGACAGCCGGCCAGACGCGCGAATCACGGGGCAGTGACGCGCGCGCCAGATCGAGCGCGTGAACGACGGCGATGAGCCGCAGCGCGCATTCCATCGACGATACGTAGTGCACGCCCGTCAGCGGCGGATTGGCCGCCATCCAGGACAGCAGCAGGCGTTCCAGCATGTCGGCCGCAGAACGCGCCCGCGGATCAGCCTGACGCCGCGCGATCAGCGCCAGCCCGACCAGCCATTGCAGCCGCGACGGCTCCCAGACCACCCGCGCGTCGCCGGACGGATTGCCGCCGCGGTAATCGATGCCGCCGAAGAAACCGCGCGGCCATGCCCTGCCCGTGTCCGGCGCGACATGCCAGCTCGACTCGCCTTCATGCTGCCAATCGAACCCGAGTGCGCCGGGCGCAGCCCGCAGCAATGCGTCCCGCTCGGCGGCCAGCAGCGCTTCGTCCCAGGCCGGTTCCGGCAGCTGGGCTGACTCCGCCCTGCAGAATGCGAACGCCGGAGCACTCGCCACTTCGCTCCAGGTCGCTCCGGTGCTGAACTCGAGGCGCATCCGCTGCAGCCGCGCCTGCTCGGCGAAGCGGTGGACGATCTCCCGCGGCTGCATGAGCGCGAGGCGGCGCAGGTACCAGCTGATTCCGCGGCTCGCGGCCCGTGGTTCCTGCACTGTGGCGGTGGCCTTCAGAAGCGGTGCTCCTCGCCGCTGTCGAGGCAGCGCACCGCCTCGATGCAGCCGCGGGTCACAGCCTCGATCTGCGCGAACGGCATCGAGGCCTCGCCGCCCTCGGCAACTTCCGCGCAGAACTGCTGCATCTCGGCGGCGAAGCCCTTGTCCCGCTTGCCCGACTTCAGCCGCTCGACACGCCCGCCATGAAAACACTCGGTGACGAGGAAGTCGTCCATGGTCACGGCGAGGCCACCGCCGAAAGCCTCGAAGCGCTCCTTGGCGAGCCCGTTATCGCCGCCGGCGGTGTAGACCAGGGTCCCCACGGAGCCGTCGGCGAATCCGAAGACCAGCGTGCACTGGTCGGCTGTCAGGCCGGAGCTGTGCTGCGCGATTCTCAGCCCGCGCACCGAAACGGGCGGGGCAGCGCAGATGGATTGCATGAAGTCGAGGAAATGGCAGCCCTCGCCCACGATGCGGCCGCCGCCGAGGACCGGATCCTGGATCCAGTGCTCGCGCGGAATCGCGCCGGCATTGACGCGGTAGGTCATGACGAGGGGGTCGCGACGGGCGGCGAAGAAATCGCGGATCCGCACGGCGTGGCTCGAGTAACGGCGGTTGAACCCCACCATGAGTCGCGGCGCCCGCGAACCCAGCGCTGCCAGGTCGGCGCGGATGCCGTCGAGCTCCTCCACGCTGAGGCAGAGCGGTTTCTCGACGAATACGTGCTTGCCGGCGGCCAGGGCGGCGCGGACCAGCGCCGCGTGGCTGTCGTGGCGCGTACCGATCAGCACGGCATTCGTCGCCGGATCTGCCAGCACCGCCCGGTAATCGGTGGTGCGGTTGGCGATACCGAGCTTGCCGGCGAGCGCGTCGGCACTGATGCCGGTGTTCGTGCACACCCAGCGCAGCGCCACGCCATCGCGCCCCTTCAGGTGCGGCAGGAGCATGTCGCGCACGTGATTGCCGGCGCCGATGATGCCCAGGCTGACGCCGCCGCTCGCCGCTGCTGCCACTGCCGGAGCCGGCGTTGCAGGCCCGGCCACCTCCGGATAACGCAGCAGGATGCCGAGATACGGCTCGCTGCCTTCCATCATCATCCGGTAGGCCGACTCGGCGTCGCCGATGTCGAAGCGATGGCTGGTGAGCGGTGCGGTCGTCACGCGGCCGGACTTGAGCAGCCAGAGGAAGGCGTCCATGTTGCGCTGTTCGGTCCAGCGGACATAGCCATAGGGATAGTCGTGGCCCTTGTCTTCGTACTCCGCGTCGTAGCGGCCGGGACCGTAGGACATCGACAGCCGCAGCTCGAGTTCCTTGCGATAGTAGGCATCGCGCGGCAGGTTCATGCCGACCGCGCCCACGATCACCACGCGCCCCTTGCGGCGGCTGATCTCGCCGGCCACTTCAACCGGCGCATTGTCCTTCGTGCTCGCGGTGACGATCACGGCATCGGCACCCTGCCCGGCCGTTGCCGCCATGACCGCGGCCTCGAGCCCGGCCGGGCCGACCGCATCGTCCGCACCGCACTGGCGGGCGAGCGCCAGCTTGTCGGCAGCGATGTCGCTCGCGATCACGCGGCAACCGTTGGCCTTCAGGATCTGCACGGTGACCTGGCCAAGCAGGCCCAGGCCGATGACGGCGACCACCTCACCGAGTCGCGGCTCGGCCTGGCGTACGCCCTGCAGGGCGATGGCCCCCACCGTGACGTAGGCGGCGGCGTCGAAGTCGACGCCATCGGGGATGCGCACGCAGAGGTTCTTCGGCACGTACACCAGCTCGGCATGCGAGGCGAAGTTCTGCCCGGCGCAGGCCACGCGATCGCCGACCCGGAATCCGCTCGCGTCGTCGCCCACCGCCACCACGACGCCGGCGCAGCTGTAGCCGAGTGCGACGGGCGTATCGAGCCGCTGGAACACCATCGACATCGTGTCGGCAAGACCGTCCTTGCGGACCTTGTCGAGCACCTTGCGGACCATCTCGGGCCGCTCCATGGCCTTGCCGACCAGGCCCTTCTTCGCGACGTTCACCGTCGACTTCTCGGTGCCCGCGCTGATGAGCGAGCGCACGTTCGCGACGATGAGGCCGCCGTCGCGCACGGTGGGTGCAGGCACGTCGCGAACCTGCAATTCGCCACTGCGGAAATTCTGTACGACCTGTCGCATGGATGATTCCGGCCCTGGATGTTGGTTTCAGCAGCGCGCGGGCGCCTCTTTAACGGGCGTGGGCATCGGTTCGAAGCGTCGGCGGCCCACAGAGCAGCGCGGGGCAACGTCGCCCCTGGCGCCGCATAATAGCGTCTGGATCAGTCGGTTATGTCAACCATCTCACGTTACTTTCGGGACCGGCCGGCCCTCAGGCCAGCCGCTCAGAACAGCGTGTAGATGAACGGCGCGACCGCCGAGCCCTGCGCCAGCACGATGAGGGCGCCGAGCAGCACCATCACCAGCACCAGCGGGGCCAGCCAGAACTTCTTGCGTTCGCGCATGAAGTCCCACAGATCTTTGAGGAAGTCGATCATCAGAAGGGCTTCTCCAGGCTCTTGGGCGGTGGCTTGGCGCTCGCCACGCGATAGCTGGCGGATTCGTCGAACTGGCGCGCCATCGGGTCACGGCTGACGAACCGGCGGACCAGCCCCATGGGCGTGAGCACGATGTAGAAGACCAGTCCCATGATGATGGGCGTGGTGATCCTGCCGAGCAGCAGGCCGAATTTCATCCAGCCGATATAGACCGGGCGCAGGGTCTTCGGCGCCACCAGGCCCCAGCTGCCGAGCACTGCCGCCACGATCCACGGCCAGCCCGGCCAGCGCTCGAACGGGATGTCGAACACCCACGGGAAGAACACGCCGAACAGCGCCGCGACGATGCCGCCCGTGGTCAGGCCGAATTCGCGCAGCCCCTTTGCGTCGAGTTCCTTGATTTCGTGCATGGCCATCGCTTCAGTCCAGTTCGAACTCGGTCTTCCACGATTCATCGCGTTCCACGACCGGCTGGTCCTTCTTGTCCATCAGGAAGTTTTCGACGACGAGGTAGTCCATCTCGGTGCGCATGAAGCAGCGGTAGGCGTCGGATGGCGTGCAGACGATGGGTTCGCCACGCACGTTGAAGGACGTGTTCACGAGCACACCGCAGCCGGTCTGCTGCTCGAACGCAGCCAGCAGCGCGTGGTAGCGCGGATTCGTCTCGGGATGCACGGTCTGCACGCGCGCCGAGTAATCGACGTGGGTGATGGCCGGCAGTTCGGAACGCTTCAGCTTCAGTTTTTCGATGCCGAACAGCTTCTGCTGTTCGTCGCTCAACGGAATCCGCAGATCCTCGCGCACCGGCGCCACGATCAGCATGTACGGGCTCTCGGCGTCCAGCTCGAAGTACTTCGAGACCTTGCCCGCCAGAACCGACGGCGCGAAGGGGCGGAACGACTCGCGATACTTGATCTTGAGGTTCATCACCGTCTGCATCTTCGCGCTGCGCGGATCGCCGATGATCGAACGGCCACCGAGCGCACGGGGACCGAATTCCATGCGACCCTGCACCCAGCCCACCACGTTCTCGGCTGCCAGTATCCCGGCGAGCCGGGGCATCAACTCGGCATCGTCGAGCTCGACGTACTTCGCACCTGCGGCGTCCAGCTGCCGGCGCACCTCGTCGCGGCTGTAACGCGGCCCCAGGTAGGAACCGCGCATCGTGTCGTGGCCGTTCACGCGACGCTCGGCACCGCGGTATTCGTACCAGGCGACGGCGGCCGCGCCGATCGCGCCGCCCGCATCACCCGCGGCAGGCTGGATCCAGAGGCGCTTGAAGGGGCCCTCGCGCAGGATGCGGCCGTTGGCGACGCAGTTGAGCGCCACTCCCCCCGCCAGGCAGAGGTTGTCCTCGCCGGTTTCCCGGTGCAGCGTGCGCGACAGTCGCAGCACGACTTCCTCGGTCACCTGCTGGATCGACGCGGCGAGATCCATCTCGCGCTGCGTGACCTGGCTTTCCGATCTGCGGGGCGGGCCACCGAACAGCGCGTCGAAGCGCTCGTTCGTCATGGTGAGCCCCGTGCAGTAGTTGAAGTACTGCATGTCCAGGCGGAAGGTGCCGTCGTCCTTCAGGTCGAGCAACTTCTCAAGGATGAGGTCCCTGTAGACCGGGCGGCCATAGGGCGCGAGTCCCATGAGCTTGTACTCGCCCGAGTTCACCTTGAAGCCAGTGAAATAGGTGAACGCGGAGTACAGCAGGCCCAGCGAATGCGGGAAGTCGATTTCCCACATCGGCTCGAGACGGCTGCCCTGCCCGCGCCACGCGGACGTCGTTGCCCACTCGCCGACGCCATCCAGACAGAGAACCGCGGCGCTCTCGAACGGGCTGAAATAGAAAGCGGACGCGGCGTGCGACTGGTGATGCCCTGCAAAGAGCAACGGCGGCAGGTCCTTCGCCTTGCACTGCCCGATCTCGCCGAACTCCGTCTTCAGCGTGCTCTTGAGGTACAGCTTCTCCTTGAGCCAGACAGGCATCGCGGCGACAAAGGAGCGGAAGCCGTTGGGGGCGTAGCTGAGATAGGTCTCGAGCAGACGCTCGAATTTGACGAGCGGCTTGTCGTAGAAAACGATGTGGTCGACGTCGCGCAGCCCGATCCCCGCCTCCTCCAGGCAGTAGCGGATGGCATGCCCCGGGAACCGCGGGTCGTGTTTCTTGCGCGTGAAGCGTTCTTCCTGCGCAGCGGCCACGAGGTCGCCATCGCGCATCAGCGCCGCGGCACTGTCGTGGTAGTACGCGGAAATTCCGAGCATATTCGCCATTGCTCGCTATTCGACGGACGCTGAGAAGGGGTCCGCGGGGGCGGGTATGGGGTCCTGTTGCGGCACATGGTAATAGAGCCGCGGCTCCACCAGCTTGATGAAGTACGCGGCTGTCGCCTCCGCCTCGGCCAGATCGGCACCTTCCGGGACCGGCAGGGTCAGGCGGACCATCGCGCCGTCGCTGCGGTTGCGCGTAAGCGAGTCCCAGAAGATGTACCACTTCACCAGGTATTCGTTGGTCAGGTAGCGGCCACGCTGCATGAACCAGTAGTACACCAGCGCGCGATTCGAGCCCTTGCTGATGATGGAGCGGTTCACGGGCAGGGCACTGCCGTCCGGCCCCGCCTCCGCGATCGTCGACTGGCCGAACTCCTCGATGACCCAGCCACCGCCGGGCAGGCAGGCGCGCGGCGAATGCGCCGAGGCGCCCTTGCGCTGCGACTCGTAGTAGGCCACGTAGAGTTCCACCGGATACCGGGACCCGGCGGACTGGTAGGTGCTGATCACGTAGTCCGTGAGCTTGAGCTGGTCGAGCACGTCCTGCTCGAGCCGGCCGTCCTCGCCACGCCAGTCGCCGATTGACAGCGGGAAACTGGCGAGCGACTGCCGGGCGGGGATGATTTCCTCGCGGTTCTGTATGACGAAGGACCCGACCACGCCGGCCAGCAGCAGCGCGAGGCTCGCGAGCACCGGCGCCTGCGCCGGTCCCTGCCCGGCGAGGTAGCGGAAGTCGCCGACCTCCGGAATCTCGACCTCGAAGACCTCGGCCAGCCCGCGGCGGCTGACGAGCGCGAAAAGCGCCATCTCGAGGAACAGCAGCGCAATGCACGCGACGAAGATGATCCAGCCCTCGAAGTAGTGCAGGAAACCTTCCGCCTGCGACGTGCCATAGGCGTTCACCAGCACGCCGGTCACGGCGATGCGGAAGCTGTTCATGAAGATGGTGATCGGCATCGTCGAGAGGAAGATGACGAGTTTCTGCCAGACCGGACCGCGGAAGATATACGCGCAGAAGAAGCCGAAACTCATCAGCGGGAACAGATAGCGCAGCCCGCTGCAGGCCTCGACGACCTGCAGCCGGTAGCTGCCGAGATCGATGACGTTGCCCTCGAGGAACACGCTGATGCCGACCAGCCGCAGGAACGCCGTGCCGATCTCCGACGACCACAGCTGGAAGAGGTTCGACAGATTGAACTGGAAGAACGCCGGCAGGGGGATCATGAAGGCGAGATAGATCAACCCGGCCCAGATCACGCGGAACCCGGTCCAGCCGATGGCGGCCAGCACCAGTCCCCACAAGGTCAGGAGGAACGAGTACTGGAGAATGGCGAAGATCGAGCTGTACTCGCCCAGCACGAACCCGAGGAGTCCGAGGGCGACGATGGCGAAGCCCCACCAGCTGGGGGCGGTGGGCGTGCGCCGCAGCTCATCGGCCTTTGCCCAGATCAGGTACAGGCTGACCAGGGGAATGAGGTAGCCGTGCTGGTATTCCGGCGACTCCCACCAGATCACCATGTTGACGACGCCATCGCGGAAGGTCGCGACCAGCGCGACGGCTGCGGCAGCGAGCAGCGCGGCGCCGACAGCCGGGTTGTTGCGTGACGAATCGTTCACCGCTGACTGCTCCATCGGGTTACTTCCGTGACTCGGCGGTGACGGCGCCGACGGCACCAACCAGCCCTTCGAGCAGGGCTTCGTAACGCTCGGCGAGCCGCGTGCGGTCGGCGTTCGCTTCGGCATAGTCGCGGCCGGCGCGCCCCATGGCCTCGCGCCGCCCGGCGTCCGCATGAAAATCCCGCACCGCCTGGGCCAGCTCGCGCGCATTCTCCGGGCGGATGCAGATGCCGGCACCGCTGGCATCGAGGATCCGCTGGCTTTCGCCGGCGACGCCCAGGATGATCGGCTTCATCATCGCCATGCTCTCGAAGATCTTCGAGGGAATGACCGAGCGAAACAGCGGCTGGTCGCGCAGGAGCACGAGGCTGACGGCGGTCGCGGACCAGATGCCGGGCATGCGCACCTTCGGTTGCTGGCCGAGCATGATGACGTTGGTGAGCTCCATCTCGTCGCGCTGGCGCAGGATTGCCTCGCGGCGCGCACCGTCGCCGACGAGCAGGAAGACGATGTCCGGCGTCGAGCGCAGCAGCGAGGCGGCTTCCAGAACCGTTTCCAGGCCGTGTGACACGCCGTGGGTCCCCACATAGGACACGACGAACTTGCGGCTGAGCCCCAGCTCCTCGGCAACGTCGCTGGCGCCGGACCGCGGCGAGAAAAAACCGAGATCGACACCGTTCTTGATGACCGTGATCTTCGCCGGACTCACCCCGCGCGCCTCGATGTGCGTGCGGAAGGACTCCGTCACCACGACCACATGGTCGGCATGGCGGTAGGCGAAGGCTTCGAGCCATTCGAGGAAACGTATCCACACGCTCTTGCGCATCGCGCCGACGGCGACGATCGACTCGGGCCAGATGTCGCGGATCTCGAGCACCCAGGGCACGCGCTTGATGCGGCTGACGAAGTATCCGGCCAGGCCGCAGAAGAACTGCGGCGAGGTGCTGATCACCACGTCCGTGCGCGGCAGGAACGGGGCGACGAAAATCGCCATGAGCAGATAGAAGGTGTAGTTGAGCGTCCGGCGCACGAATCCCTTGTTCGGCGCGACGTAGGTCAGCATGCGGTAGACGTTGATCCCCGCCACGGTGCCCCGCTGCATGATGCCGTTGCGGTAGCCCGGGTAGACCTTGCCTGTCGGATGATTTGGCACGCAGGTCAGCACCGAGACATCGTGACCGCGCGACGTCCAGACGCGGCAGTGCTCGTAGGTGCGGCTCGCCGGGGCGTTTACTTCCGGGGGGAAGTAATGTGACAGGAACAGGATTCTCAAGGGCTCAGGCTCTCTCGATGATGTAGCGCAGCTCGTCGGGCAAGGTCATTTTGCTGCGTAACACCAAGGTGGTTCTTTCTTGTTGTTGTCCGAACCGGGGGCAATAAACGCCCCGCTCCTCAGCCACCTCTGCCGCGGAGGCCACGACGATACGCACCACTGGTTTCAAGTCAACCAGCACCAGGTACTCCTGGGCTGCGACCCGCTCGACCCTGCACTCGGGGTGGAGGTGGATGTAGCTCTCCACGAGGTGCACGCCGGTGCCGGTGATACAGTCCCTAATATCCCACGACTGTCCCACCCGCACCGTGATGTGCCGCTCATGCACCACATGGCCAGATAGCCGGTGGTAGCCGTCGTGGGCGCCGCAGAATGTCAAATTCCCGTCGACGAGAAGGCTTAATTCGGCGTACAGCGGGCGCGCCCGGCGGGCAACGCGGAAAGCGCCCCAGACCTCGCTCTGACTCTCTCCGTCGACCACGACCGTGTTGTGGGCCGCCGTGCTGCGGAGGTAGTGCCGCAACGGCGTGTTTTCATAATCGTAGGTGCCGCTGTCGACGACGATCCGCCGGCCGTCGAGGCACAGCTCGTAACCGAGCGTGTCGGCATGGGTGTGGCCGGGCTGGTAGTCGGGACCGCCGGGGCCGCAGTCTATCAGCAGGCTCTCGCCACCATTGCGATAGCCGAAGTAGCCTGTGTCGGCCTTGCAAACCCGCAAGGGGCCTTGCGCAGCACGGTCTGCGCCATCCTCCATCCCAAGAACCTGCCGGCCATACGATGTGATGGTCGGTGCCGGTGGCGTCACACCCAACGCAGCGTCGTTGAACAACGGCATCTCGCCATCTGCGGCAAGTACGTCCTCGAAATAATGGAAGGCATTGCTGGCCGTTCTCTGCAGCTCGCTGGCGATCGGCATGGGCGCCAGCGACGGATTCAGTCGCAGCAGCTGAACGACATCCAATAGGTCCTCCAGCACGATGGCGTGGTACATGACGCTGCGTTCATAGTGACCGCCGTCGGTGAGTATCTGCTCGCGGCATTGACCCAGCATCAGGTCCAGGCCCTCGGCCAGCAGCTGATCACCCTGCCGGCCGCCGAAAAACGCTCCGCCGAAGACCAGCGCCTTTGCGTTCTTGAACACGTGGTTCGCGAGCAGGTGCCACTCGACGTTGCTCTCGAGCCAGGCCACCTGCCGCGCGAGGCTCTCGGTCGACGCCCGGCTCAGGTCGGGCCGCATCCAGAACCACTTGATCCAGTTCACCACCCGCAAGGACGTCGTGTACGCTTCCCATCCGTCGCCATGGCCCTCTGGATTGCCGGCGATCCAGCTGTCGACGAGCGCAGCCTTGCGGGCGTCCCGAAGATCGGGCCAGCCGAGGTAGTCGAAATAATGCAGATTGTATCGCCACAGCTTCGAGCGCCCTTCGAAGACCCAGTCGACGTTGGCCTCCAGGTCGATCGGAGCCTCGCCTACGAACCACGCCATGCCAGCCTCGTCGAGTCGACCCGGTTGCGGCAGGAACTCCGGAATAATCAGCTCCCGTCGCCCTGGCAACTCTGACCAGCGCCTTGCACGCCGTACGCCGAAGAGGCGATGCTGAAGCTGGTGCCAGATCTGGCGAGCCTTTAGGTGGCGAACGGTCCGCAGTAACCTCATCGTGGAGGGTAGAGATGTCATCGTCGACGCCGTTCGCAACGATCGGAGTCATCGACATGGCCCGCGTCACAGACCGAAGTTCCGCGGTTGCCAGCACTGATTGCATAAGCGAACATCGCGGCCACGGCATCAGGATCTGCGAACATGGATTATGTTTCCGCCTCTGTGGGATTCCGAGTGCGCAAGGCGCTGCGCTACGTGCACTTGTACGGCGTGCGCCGGGCCCTGGTCAAGATTCGCGGCCAATTTCACATGCGCCGCTCCTATGAGGCACTGCCAGAGAACCATGTTCGGAACGCCACTGGAGCTCACGTCGGCCTGATCGGCTGCGGGAACTACTCGTTCTCGGTCATCGCCCACTACCTCAGGAAGAACCACGGAACAGTCATTCGCGCCTGCATGGATACGAACCTGAATCGTGCCGCGTCCATGTTCGAGCACTACCGTGCGTCCTATTACACGGATGACGCCAGCGAACTTATCCAGGACCCGCGCATAGATCTTCTGTTCATCGCTTCAAACCATGCCAGTCACGCCGAATACGCCATCGATGCCCTGAACGCCGGCAAGGATGTCCATATAGAGAAACCCCACGCGGTCTCGATGGACCAGTTGCGCCGCCTGTGCCGGGCGGCGCAGCAGAGCACCGGGCGGATCGTGTCCATAGGTTTCAACAGGCCTGGCAGCACCATCGGTCTGCGAATCAGAGAGCTCCTGGACCGTGAAGACGGCACCATGATGCAGAACTGGTTCATTGCGGGCCACGAGATCGAGCCAGACCACTGGTACTTCCGCGACGAGGAAGGTGGGCGGATCCTCGGCAATCTCTGCCACTGGACGGATCTATCGTTCCAGACGACACCGGCTGAACGCCGATATCCGATCCGTATAACCCCGACCAGATCGGTGAAGTCGGACTGCGACATCGCCGTGTCCTACGTCTTCGGCGACGGCTCGATCGCGGCGATCACCTTCTCGGCCAAGGGCCATGCTTTCGAGGGGGTCAAGGAACGCTACGCCGCCCATCGCGGCAACACGCTGCTCGCCATGGACGACTTCCAGCGACTCGTCGCGGATCAGGGGTCGAAGAAGACGGTATTGAGTCTCGCGAAGCGGGACCACGGACATGAGCGATCCATCGTCAATTCGTACCGACTGTCTCGCGACAAGAACACCCCTTCTCACCCGATCGACTACATATGGAACACGGGCCGGCTGTTCCTCGCGACGAAGCTGGCGCTGGATGAGTCGCGCGTGGTCGTGGTGGAAGCTTTTGATGCAGCGCACGACCTGACGACGACCTGATGCGAGTGCTGCTGAACTGCCTGTCGTCCCGCAGCGGGGGCGCTGTTGCTTACCTGAGAAACCTCGTCCCGCTGTTGCGACCGGCACTGGAGACACACGATGCCGACCTGCTCGCACTCGGTCGGCCTGACCAGCAAGCATTACTCGAGGCGATTCCCGCTACCAACCAGGTCCTGGTGAGGAACTTCGTCGGTAGCAGTCTCGGGCGGTCACTGTGGGAGCGCCTGCGTCTCGCCTCGCTGATTCGATCGCTTGGCGTCGACGTGCTGTTTACGCCCTATCAGGTCGGCACGCTCGGCCCTGGCGTGCGCAACGTCGTGATGCTGCGAAACATGGAGCCGTTCTTCGGCGGCGAGTACGAATACTCCGTCAGGTCGCGACTGCGAAACGAGGCGCTGCGTGCGGCCACCGCCCGGTGCCTTCGGGCGGCCGATGCGGTAATCGCGGTCTCGGATTTCGCGGCACGGGTCGCGACCGAGTCACTTCATGTCGATCCGATCGGGCTGCGCCGCATCTATCACGGCAGGGACCTCGCCTTCGGTTCGGATTCCGAATCCGTCGATCTCGCGCTTCGCGATCTCGGCCTGTCCGACAGACCCTTCATTTTTACCTGTGGCTCGATCCTGCCTTATCGCCGCGTCGAGGACATCGTCGCCGGCTACGGCCGTGCCGTCTCCGGTCAGGCAGAGCCGCCTCGACTGGTGATCGCAGGCACCGGAACGGATGAGAGGTATTCCCACGCGGTGATGGCCTCGATCAGAAGCTCGCCTGCCAGGAGTTCCATCGACTACCTCGGTCAGGTAAGTCGCGAGTCCATGGTCGCGCTCTATCGGCGTTCCAAGCTGTTCGTGACAGCCACGGAAGTCGAGGCCTGCCCGAACATCGCCATCGAAGCGATGACGGCCGGCTGCACCATCATCTCGTCGGCGACGCCAGTGATGCGGGAGATGTTTCGGGATGGCGCGCTGTTCTATTCACCCCGAGACGTAGATTCCCTCACCGAGGTAATTCGCAGCACCCTTCTGGATGCAGGCATGGCAGCGGACCTCCGGAACCGCGCCGTTCGACGGGCGGAGACATTTTCCTGGGAGTCCTGTGCGCGTGAGACTGCGCAGTGCCTCGTCGATGGCGGCCCAACGCGACCTACCGGACGTCTACAGGCGTCACCGCATCGATGAGGACGAGAATCGCCCAGAGCAACGGGTGAACGTCCCTGCGGCCTGCCTGGTGGATTTCGAAAAGGCGGCGAACGGCGGTTCGCTCCAGCGGCAGCTCGCGATAAACGACGTCCTGTCCGATGGCCGATTCTGCCCATGGTCGCAACGGCCCTCGAAGCCACTGCGCGATCGGGACTCCGAAACCCCGCTTTGGTCGGTCGAGCAGGGCAGCGGGAACGTAGCGGTAGGCGAGTTTCTTCAGCAGGTACTTCGAACCACCGCCGTGCAGCTTCCACTCGACCGGGAGCTTCATCGCCCATTCCACGAGTACCTGATCCAGGAGCGGCTCCCGGGCCTCGATGGAAAACGCCATGGAGCCGACATCGACTTTCTGGAGATAGTCGTCCTGCAGAGTATTGAGCATGTCGAGCCGCATCACCTGATCCAGCGGCCCGAGCTGCGCCATGGATTCCTCCGCCAAAGTGCGATAGCGCTGCGCAAGATCAACTGTGCCGCCGAGCGCTTCTGGAACGAGCGGCGACGCGAAGTCCTTGGCGATGCTTCGCGAGAACGCGAACGACGACACGATATCCGGCTGCCGCAGGGCGCCGGCCAGGAGCTTGAACCGATGACTGCCCAGTAGCGAGAGGCCGCCGGCGAGGCCGCGGCGCAGGCCGTTGCTGCCGGCGAACAACGGCATCAGACGCTGCGTGATGCGGTAGTAGTGATAGCCGCCGAAGAGCTCGTCGCCGCCGTCGCCGCTGAGAACGACCTTGACCTGTTCACCTGCCAGGCGGGATACGGCCATGACCGGGAAGGCCGAACTGTCGAAGAATGGTTCGTCGAACTCCTCGCGGAACATCGGTCGCAACTCAAGCAGGTCGTCCACCCGGAGTCGGGCGGTCGCGTGTGGAACGCCCAGGTGACGCGCCACGGCGCGCGCTTCGGCTGACTCGTCGAATTCCGGTTCGTCGAATCCGATCGTGAAGGCCTGGACCTTGTTGCCCGAAAGCCTGGCAAGAGTGGCGGTGACCAGGGTGCTGTCGACGCCGCCGGAAAGGAAGGTTCCGATCGGCACATCACTGACCATGCGGTGACGTACGCTGTCGGTGACGATTGCTTGCAGCTCGTCGAGGAGGTCGTCCTCGGTTCGCCGCAACCAGGCCCGCTCGGGCTGTATCGAACGGAAGTCCCAGTACCGCCTCGACCGGAAGCCCGAGCTGTCAAACAAGGCGAAGTGCCCGGCTTCGACCTTGCGGATATCGCGGTAGAGCGAATGCGGCGCCGGGAAGAATCCGCTCTCGAGATACCAGCGCAGCCCCTGGACGTCGATGTCCGAGGAAATCGTCGGATCCAGAATCCGCAGGGCTCGCGGCCTGGAAGCAAAGTACAACCCGTTGCGCGCGACGCGATAATAGAGCGGCTTGACCCCCATTCGATCCCGCGCCATGAACAGGCAACGTTCGCGGGTGTCCCAGATCGCAAAGGCGAACATGCCACGAAGGCGAGCGAGGCACTCTGTGCCCCACTGCGCGTAGGCGGCAAGCAGCACTTCGGTGTCGCTGTTGCCGCGCCATTCGCTGAAGTCGCCAGCCAACTGCTGACGCAGTTCGCGGAAGTTATAGATCTCGCCGTTGTACACGACGACGTAGCGACCGTCGGCCGAGACCATGGGCTGGTGCCCGGTCGGCGTGAGGTCGAGAATGGCCAGCCGACGATGACCCAGCGCCGCGTGCGAGTCGTGCCACACGCCATGATCGTCGGGTCCGCGACGCCGGAGCCCCATCGCGGCCCGACCCACCGTGGCCGGATCCACGGGCGGGCCATCGAGCCTGACGGCGCCGACGATCCCGCACATCTCAGTTCACCACTGCAGAGTCGCAGTCTTCGAGGCTGGCTATCCAATCCTCCAGGACCTGAACGCCCTCGGTATCAGTGACTGTCGATCCGAGCGGCGGCATCTGGCGCAGGTCTCGCGCCTGAACACGTGCGACCAGCACCGAGCGGGAAGGGTCGCCGACCGAGATGAGGCGGGCGTCGGGACCCAGCCCGAGCGCACCGTGCGAGGGAACAACATTACAGGCACCTGTCGCCGAAAGCGGGACATCCGCGCGAAGGTCCAGCGACGATGGCGTGGGACCATCCGGGCGGTGACACTGGGAACAGTTTGCGTCCAGATAGGATCGGGCCCGCGATGTGATCGAGTAAGACGAATCAGAAGGATCGGCCAGGCGGGGCAGCGCGTCGATATCGCCCGGCAGGTCATCATCCAGGAGATCGACAGCCGCAAGCGTCTGCAGCTGGTTGGCCGTCCGACCGGTTACCTCGTAAGCCTGATCGCGATTCAGCTGGGCGAGCGTGAGACCGAGAGAGAATCCCGCAGATGCCGTGTGGCACTGCATGCACTGGCCCTCGCTCGGGAAGAGCCATGTCCGGTCACCGATCGTCTTGCGCTTGCCGCCGATGACCCGGACAGCGTCGGTGCCAAGGTCATTCCACTCATAGGTGTAGCCTGCCCAGACCCCATCCGGGTGCCGCATCAACAGACGAGTCTCCACGAGACTGCCTCCAATCGAGAATGACTTCACGGCGATGGCGCCAGGCGGCAGTTCCAGGCGTGAACCGCTACCCGCGAGACCGATGTGCGACCCGTCGGGGATCGCCAGATGCCGGGTCTTCAGCAAGCCGTCAGACCAGAATTCCGCGTTGACGGAGTACGGCAGGAGCCCAGGCGACACCGCCGCTGGATTCGCGGGATCGACACACCCGGTTTGCGAGAGCAACGGCGGAATTGTGTCGGGTACAGGCTCACCCGCAGGCACGATCTTGTGGACCCGCTGCGTCAGTGCGTTGTCCGCCACGTAGAGTTCACCCTGCTGATCGACGCCGAACGTCGTGATGCTGAGCGCGGTATCGGCGATGGCCCGGACGACACTCCCGTCGGCGTCGTCGCGCGCCAGCGAAAAAATTCTGCCCGACACGGCATCACCGAATATGTAGCTCCCGCGCAGCTCCGGGATCATGCTGCCCCGGTAGACGAAGCCTCCCGTGATCGAAGCGTCCCCCTCGGCATGCCCGTACTCCGCCACCGGCGGGATCATGTCGTCCGGACAGTCCCCGCTGGTGTCGAACGGCAGACTGCCCTCCAGGCACCTCCAGCCGTAGTTCCCCCCTCGACTCACCACATTGACCTCTTCTCGCTCGGACTGACCAACATCGGCCAGCCAGAGATCTCCTGTCGGGGGATCGAAACTCCAGCGCCAGGGATTGCGAAATCCCCAGGCGAAAATCTCGGGACACGGGCTGGCGTTCTCGCCAGACCCGCAGATCGGATTGCCGGCGAAGGGATTGTCGGGGGGGATGCGATAGCCGGGACTCGGCCAGGGCACGCCCAGTACGTCGATGCGGATCATCGCGCCCCAGAAGTTCGTTGGATCCTGGGCGCGGTCCAGCGGGTCACCGCCCTCGCTCCCGTCTCCGAAGGCGACGTAGAGATAGCCGTCGGTTCCGAACGCAATGTCGCCTCCGTTGTGCACTTGGCCCGACTTCTCGAGTTCTACGAGCTTCTGCTCGACCACGCTGCCGGGCGATTCGGTGTCGTCGAGCACGAAGCGCGACAGCACCGACTTGCTGGGCGATGAGGGTGCCGAGTAGAAGACGAACAGCTCGGGAACGTCCGGATAGTCCGGATGAAATGCCATGCCGAGCAGCCCGCTCTCGTTTTCGAACACGACACGGTCGCGAAGATCGAGGAAAGTCCTGATGTCCCCCGGACTGGTGACGCTGAATACCTTTAGCAACCCGTTCTGCTGCAGCACAAACCAGCGTGAGCCATCTCCTGGCGCCTGAAGGATCTTCGTCGGCTGGCGGATTCCGAGTGCCGCCACGAATAAGTCCTCGGTGGAGACCGACGCACTGCCGGTCGGCCTTGGCGGCGCGACACAGGACTCGTTGATCGGCCTGGCGTCCAGACCGGAAAGCTGCTCCTCGCGGGGGCTGTCGCCGCCTCCCCCGCAGGCAGCAAGTGCGAAGGCCGCGCACAGGGCGGCGAGATATAGGCCGCAGCTGCTGGCGTACGGAACTGGTATGTCAGAGTCTCCTGTCAGTGGCCACGCCCGACGCCGCTCAACTTCGCGTACAACTCCAAGTATCGACCGGCCGCCGTCCCGATGGCAAATCTCGCCCGGTAGCGGCTACGCTCTCGCGCCGCGTCGGCCGCGAAGCGAGACTTGTCGGCCACCACGCGCTCGATCGCGGCGGCGAGGTCGGCAACCGACTCAGCCTGCACGAAGGTGGTGGATGACCCGTCGAAGGCACGGAAAGCGCTGATGTCGGACAGGATCAGGGGGCGGCCCGCGCAGGCTGCCTCCATCGCCGCAACGGAAAGCCCTTCGAAACGTGAGGGCATGACGACGACGTCCGCAAGAACCGTGTAGTCCGCTGGGTTGGAAACGCTGCCTACGAAATGGCACTTTCCGCGAACACCCAATGTGGTCGCAAGGGCTTCGATTCTGGCTCGTTCCGGGCCATCACCTACGAAGATCGCAGAGATATCGCGATCATGAAGTGCCCCGAGCGCCCGCACGATCAAGTCCTGCGCTTTGCCGAGCATCCCATTCCGAAGCGCCAGAGCCCCGACGTTCACCAGGAGAGACGTCGATTCACCGACTCCCAAGGTGCTGCGGATCGCCGGGTCTGGGGTTGCCTGATCTATCGCAGCAATATCGACACCGTTCTCGATCACGATCTTTTGGGCCGGGGTCGCCCTGCCGCTCTCAGCCGCGCTGTCGCCGCAGGCCACCGAGCAGTCCGCCAGACGGTTCAGCAACGAGTGCGCGAACGCGGGGAGTACGTCGGGACGTGAGCTGTGGACAGTACGCACGTGAATGAATCGTCGCGCCCGGAACAATCTGGCCGCCATGGCAGCGAAAAGATCCGACTGTTCCAGGTGGGAGTGCACAATGTCAGGCGCAAATCTCTCGATCTCCCTGCGAATCTCCAATGGTACGAGCAACCGATTCAAGCGGCTCCGATGTCGCGAGGCGGCGAATGGTATGCCTGCGGCGCCGAGTGCCTCGCGCAGTGCCGCTCCACGAGGTCCCACGGCACCGGCGTAGGCGAATACGCTGACCTGGTGACCCTGCCTCGACAGTTCAAGGGCAAGCGACGTCGCGAAAATCTCGGCACCGCCTGCGGCTAGCGAATTGACCACCTGCAATACGCGCATGACCGGAACCGAATGGCGAGGCTATCGGAGCAACTACAGGGCGCGGCGACGCGCCGCTCGAAAGCGCTTGAGAAACCGCTGCTGGGACAGTACGACCAGCACCAGGGCTGCAACGTAGGCTGCGTATGACAGCGGCACGGTGGCTGACGACGGCGAGCCGCGAACCAGCATGTACGCATGCCACGTGTAATAGGGCAGCAGCAGCGCAAGCAGGACCATATTGCGGGTCATGAATCGCTCCCACAGCGAGACGATCAATCCCCACAATCCCGCCAGCAAGAGCCCGGCGTTGCCGAAGGTCAGGAATGCGTCACCGTACCAGAGCGTCGGATAGTGGAAGTAGACGGCACTGTTCAATGGGACACCATCGACGATGTTCGCCATGAAAACGGCCGGATCCAGGAGCACCTGCCGCTCAAGGCCGGCGAGAAGGAGAAAGGGATTCACCCAGTTCCATCCGTACAGGAGCAGGCTGTCAGAACCGAGCGACGTCGCGGTATCGCGCACGTACTCGAAAACGATCGCCGAGCCATAGATCATGCCGGCGTCGGGCAAGCCGGTGATCTCACCAGGTGCGTTCGGCGTACCCTCGATTTTCGCCATCTTCTGGAACGTCACAAGTACGCTGACCGCAACCAAGGCTGCAAAAATCGCGACCCCCACGGCGATGGGCTTGAAGAAATGCTGGCGTCGGGCGCTGGACGCCCCGATCGCCTGGAAGTAAAGCACGACGGCCGCGGGAATGATCGACAGCAGCGCGAATGCCCTGACCTTCAGATAGACCGCGAAGAACAGGAACGGGACACATGCCAGTGCCGCGAGCCAAGGTCTCTTCAGGAGTGCCAGAATCGTTATCAGTGGCGCAGACGCCCAAAAGAACACAACGGGCCAGTTCGACTGCTGGAGCTGGACGTAATCGCGATAACCTCCGCCCGCCATCTTGAACCAGTACCAAATACCCCCGCCGATCAGAAATGCCAGGTAGATCCACCGGGCGCCGGCGAGCCAGTTCGGCTCCTGGTCAATCTCCCAGGCGGCACGTGGCTCGCTGCGCCCACCGGACAGTCGCCAGACGATGTTTTCAACAAACGCAAAAATCAGATTGAACGCCAGCACATACCAGGCGAGCGCGGCGATGGTTTCCGCCGAGATCGAAACGACATCGCCGGGAAACCCGCGGAACTTGGTGAATGGCCCGCCCAGAAAGAGCTGGATCAGGAAAATGCCGTGGTAGGTGATCAAGATCCACAGCATGGCCACCAGTCGCCCAGCCTTCAGCGAACGCATCGTCATCCATCCGCACAGGACGACGTTTAAGAAGCAAGCGACCAAGACGAGCGAGGACATCAGTTACGACTTTCTGTCAGCCGCCGATCGACCGCAATTGAGTATAGCGGCCAAAGTGCTGGGCGGCCGCTGAAGACCATGACAAGTACTGTTCTGCGAAGTCCCTTGCCCAACGCCCGAGCCGCGGCGCCACCCTCTCGTCGGAAAAAAGCCGGTGAACGGCGTGAGCAATCGCGTCGGGATCCGAAGTGGGCACCAGGAACCCGGTCTCGCCGTCTTTCACTACTTCGTCGAGAGCCCCGACGCGCGTCGCTATCACGGGACGACCGAAGGCGTAGGCCAGCGGGACGACCCCGCTCTGGGTAGCGTCCCGATAGGGCAGCAAGACCACGTCGGATGCCTCGAAAAGGCTGCGGATCTCGCCGTCGAGGATGAAACGGTCGATGCGCAGCAGGTTGACCCGATCGCGTGGCAGTGCGATATCCGGCGTCGAGCCGGCACCGGCGATGAGGAGGTTGAACTGCAACCCCGATTGCGCGAGTCGCTCGGCACCAGCTAGCAACAGGTCGACACCTTTGTAGGGCTCGACGCGGCCGAAGAACAACAAGGTGGGCTTGCCCGGCCACAGTCGGTCGAGCTCGGATGGGCGTGACGACCCTGTCGCGATCTCCGGGGTCAGCCCGGCCCCGTGATGCACGACGTAGCACTTGGCGCGCACCGCCGAGCCGAACAAGGCAGCCATGAGTTCGGCGTGCCGTTGCGAATGGACATGAACGGCGTCCACGGCTTCGAACGCGGCTGGCAACTCGTAACGACGGCTGTACCGCTCGTAGACCTGGCCCCAGATCGTCGCTGACTCTTCATGCGGCACCGGGTCGTGAACGGTGCAAACACAGGCTATTCCCTGCTCCTTGAGTCCTGCAGCCAGCGACCTGAGACCGATCAGACCACCCGTCACGTGGACGATCTCTGTGCCGTGGTCCGCGAATCGGCCCGCGACGGCCCTGTAGAAACGCGGGTTGAATTTCTCAAGCAGCCGGTAACGCAATCGGCTGGCCGACAACGACAACCGCAGCAGGTTGGTGTCGGACCAGTCGGGCATCGGCTCATGAGCTCGAGCGTAGAGCGCCACGTCCACGACCGCATGAGCACTCAGCGCGCTCGCCAGGTTGCGGGCATAGTGGCCCATGCCGCCTGAAGAGTCCGCGGTAAGCAGCGTGACCCTCACGAACGCACCACGTGGTTCAGGGTGTAGATGCGGCGAAACCGGAAATTCCACCAGTGAATGACGGCGAAACCGAAAGCGGCCGCGGCGAGGAGCAGGAGTTCGGACTGGACGCCTTGGGAAAGTGCAACCAAACCTATGGCGAGCGGCGCGAAGCGAGCAATCTCCCCGGCGAAAAGGCGGAGGACACGACCAACCGGGATAGCGACGGACCGGGCCAACCAGATCACCTTCGCCGCGATTGCAAGCGCGCCGATCGCGCCCAGCAGAGTCACTGCGACCATGGGTGAATCAGCCACCGCCCCGAGCAGCAGCGCTCCGATTGCCGTGACGGCGTATAGCAGCTGGTACCCCAGTTCCCGGCCCTGCTGCTGCAGGACGCTCACGAGTGGCGACATGACGGTGGCCACGAAGGACATCAACAGCCAGGGTACGAGAAGCCGGCCGAATTCACCGGCCTGCTCCCATTCGTCCCCGAACACGACCACGAAGAGCTCAGGCGCGACCACTCCGAGCACGCCAAAACTGGGGATGCCGAGCGCGGCGAGGAAGCGCAGGAGCTGCCAGGTCCGCTCGGTCATGTCGTTGTTTGCCCGACCGGCGGCAATGCTGCCGAGATACACCTGCGACATCGACTGGCCAACGAGCCGCAGCGGAACCTGAAGCAGGCGATACGCCAGCGCGAACTGCCCGGTGACGAACGGCCCGAAAAGCGGCGCCAGCGCGAGAACAGGCAGTTGCGCCCCTATCGCGTTGATCAGGCTCGACCACGTCGTGATCAGCGGAAACTTCCGGTAGCGTCGTGCTACCGCGTACAGTCGTCGCCAATCGCGCTCGAGCGACCATCGTCCGCTGGATCCCGAGGACGCGGCCGGGGCCAGGGCGGCGGCGGCGGCCGCCGGACCCAGGATCTGGCTCACGGCCAGACCACTGACCCCGAATCCGAGGAAGCCCGCTGCGAGCTGCGGAATCGCCTGCCCCGCACCGAGCGCAGCCCGCGACGCGGCGAGCCCGTTGTAGGCCCGCACCCGAATGGCCCAGGCCATGAGGACGTTGCCGATGCCATTTATGACAAGGCAGGCCGGGATCATCCATAGAACAGCCTCAACTCCGAGCCCCACTAGAGTGGCGACCGCAGGAGCCGCCACCAGCCACAGCACCATGAGCACGACGCCGGAAAGCGCCAGAGCCGCGAACATTGCCACCCAGGCTGCGCGCCTGGCGATGCGATCCGACTTCGGCAGAGGAATGGCCAGTTCGTAATGCAGACAGACTATGGTGGTCAGAAGCCCCAGGACGGCAACCAATGCGGAGTATTGGCCAATCTCGTCGGGTGAGTAGAGCCTGGTCAGCACCGGCATCGCCGCAATGAGGATCAGCTGGCCCGCGACCGCACCCACGGTCACGACCGCGATATTGCGCCCACCCGTGTTGTCAGCTTCCACGCGGCGAGATCCCTGAAATCAGTTGGCCGCTAACCGCGGCTGGCTGACCACGAGCGCGTAGTCCAGGCCGTCGAGGTTGACTGGAAAGCAACCTTGGTCGTTCGCCGACACTGGCGCTCGTGTAACAAACGAACTCCATTTCCTCCCTCGCAGGTCGCGCGATGCGGACGGGCAGACGACCGTTCTCGCAGGCGTCGCAGCCGTATTGCCAACGACCAGAAGCCAGTCGTCATCGCGTCGGTAGCCACTGACGAGAACGTCGCGATCTTCGGCGCGCGCGGGCGGGTCGTCATGGAAGTAAGGCACGAATACTGCGTGTTCATACCCGAAAGCGCTCAGGCTCCGCGTGGCCCGGTTTGCTTCCTCGACATTGCACCACTGTGGCCAGACGCCGATGTCATGCAACATCAGCAATGCCATCAGGCCGCGCGTCGGCTGGACCATCCGGGCATGGCGATCGTCGAACTCCGGCAGGAACATCGGTGCAAGCCCCCATTGCCTGCCGGAGAACTCGGCACGGAACGCGTCGAGGGTCGTGACATCGAGGTAGTTATCCTTGACGCGGCCACGAAACTGCTCGCCGTTGAGATATACATCGAAGAAAGACAGGGCCGGGATGCCGATGCTGCCGGACGTGTGAGCAACGACCAGCGCCTCCGACGAGGATGCGTCGACCTCCGCGCGGATGCTCTTGAAAAGCTCGCGATAAGCCAATATCGGAAACTCGCGCATTCGCTTGCCGTCGCGAGTGTAGCCAAGCCCCGCATCGGGAGCGTAACCACCCAGGATGGCTGTGTTGTCGAGATACAGGGCATCGATGCGGTAGTCGCGCATGAAGCTGCCCGTCTTTTTCGAGATGAAGGGCGCCCAACCGCGGCCCCCGGGGGCCAGCATCGCAACCGCAGAGCGATAGGCCGATACGTCGGGCGGTGTGTCGATGACACCGAGCGACCACCATTTCCTGGAGAAACCCCACTCTGGCGTGTTGGTGGCCACGCACGTCGGGCAGACGTAAGGCATCGGCTTCAGTCCGCGATTCCGATACGCGCCGAGACTTGCGCTAAAGGCCGCCGGGCTGGCCGGCTCCGGATACCCGTAGAACTTGAAGGAGTCGGTGTTGGGCTCTGGCCAGATCACGCGATGACTGGCGTCGTGAGCCGGATCCAGTCGCCAGCTCCGCCAGGACTTTGGCAGGCTCTTGATGGGCGTGCCCTGCAGGCCGAACGAGAAGCGCACTTCCTTCTGCGAAGGTGAACCCGCTCGCTTCACCCGAATGACCAGGTTTACGACATTGGCGCCACGCACGATCTCGACGGCGTCGTCGCCCAATGCATTCGGCCAACTCCGCGAAGTCTCGGCGAACCAGAACAGACCGCGATCGTCGTTTCCCAGCCAATAGAACGGCACGAATCCCGCTCTATCGACTCGACCGCGACCGCCAGCGAGACGACCCGAGACCGGCCGCTCGGTATCCCACCGGTGCCGAAACTGCGCGACAGATGGACGAACGGGAATGCGAATCTCTATCGGACCTTCGAGCTCCGCTGGCCCAAGCGGTGTAATCGTCGTATCGAACCATGCCATGCCGTCGGGCTCGAACGTCGTTCGGACCATGACCTTCGCGCGCCCGCCTTCTATTGAAGCGCTGTCGAACCGCGAAACAACGACGGCTTCCTGTCCTCCCTTCGTAAGTTGCGCAGTCTGCACCAGTCCCGCGGCGGCAGCGCGTTCCGTAACCGAGCTCGCCACACCCAGATAAATCTCGATGGGCGCTGCGAGCAAAGGAGCCCCAGCCGCAGTGATCTGCCTGGGGAACAGAGAGTTTCGGTACTCATACTCGTGGTGCGCACCTCTGGCCCGGCCATTGACGAGCTCAAGACCTCTCGCGAAACGGAATCGGTCGCCGGCCGCCTCGTTACTTGCCGCCGGGTCCGGCACTCGCACTGACACGGTCTGCGGCACCAGGCCGGTGTCGTCACGCGAGAACGTCACCGTCAGGTCGTAGTCGCCAGGGGCAAGATCGGCTATGCGAAGCTTCGCGCTGGCCTGACCATTCGCGAGGTGCACAGGTGCCGAAACCAGTCTCTGCCGATCCCTGGAACCGATCGAGAATACGGCGGTCGTCCGCGCGTCGGCAGTGACCGCCGTGGACGCAGTGACGCGGGCCACGAGGGTGGCCCCAAAGTCCTCGACCGAGTACCGCAGCTCGGCGGAGCGAACCGCCTTGCCGCTGGCGACTTGCCGTCGGCCAAGGAACGCCTGCCTGACCTGGGCCGGGGTCAGCGCCCGGTCATAGATACGAACTTCGTCGATCACCGAGGACGACAGGCGAAGCGTGCTCCAGGTCAGGTCTCCGATCTGGAATTGACCGCCTGTCGACTGAGGCAACACGGCTGCGATCGGCTCGTCCGTCTGGGCCACGCCGTCGACATAGGCGAGCACGCCGTCCTCGGACCAGGTACCTGCGATGTGCCGCCACTGTCGCGGAGCCCAGTCGGCGTCCCTCGCACTGAAGTGATATGGCCCCTGCTCCGCGTCATCCGTGCCCAGCATGAGCAGTCGCGGCGAGTCGAGATACTTGTACAGATAGAGGGCCCCGACGTCGCGCATCTGGAAGAACACGTGGAACTTGCCGTCGAAACCGTCCCAGTCGACCGGCGCGACCCACATTTCGACGGTACCCTGCCGCCGGTCTATGACTCCACGTGCGGGATAACTGACACTGCCGGATTTCGGCCCGGCCAGCAGGGCGTTGCCGAAACGCCCGGGAACCAGGCGCGGGAAACCCGACTTGTCGGCTGAAAGCCGGCTGTCGTCGCGCATGGTCGCTTCGAATCCGCTGTCGAATGATGCGTAGAAGACTGGGTCCGGCTGGGCAGCAGCGTTGCCTGTCGCCGCCAAGGCTGAACCCAGCCATGCAGCGACCATGGTCGCAAGACGTGTGCGCACGCGGCAGCGATAGCTGCGACTGGCGGGAGTGCCGACGCACAAGTTGACACCCACGCGATTGACGCTAAGCGCTAGGCTCGACGACCTGCTGCCGTAGGCCCGCGGCGGCTTCGCCAGAGGCGCTCGCCTCATGGCGACGCATCCCACCCACCGGCAACCCCATCCGCAGCCGGTCGCGCAGGACCGAGCGGAGGACGGGCGCGCCGATGGTGGTGAGCTCCTCGGAGAATGCGTAGACGAGGGCGAGGTCGCAGAGCGTGTTGACGAGCCGCGGGATGCCGTCGCTGGCCGCGGCGATAAGGCGGATGGCGGCGGGGGTGAAGAGCTCGGGGTTGCCACCGGCGACAGTGAGGCGGTGGGCGATGTAGGCGGTCACGTCGGCCAGGTTCAAGGGCGCGAGGTTGTAGGCGACGGAGACGCGCTGGGTGAGCTGGCGCAGTTCCTGCTTCTGCAGGAGCTGCTGGAGTTCGGGCTGGCCGACCAGGATCAGGTGAAGGAGATAATCCTTCTGGGCGTTGACGTTGGAGAGCATGCGCAGCTCCTCGAGGCCTTGCACGCCCATGTTCTGCGCTTCGTCGACGATGAGCACGACGGGCCGGCCGGCCGCGTGCTCGCGGATCAGGAACTGCACGAAGTCGTCGTAGAGCTCGACCTTGCTCTTGCCCTTGTAGTCGAGGCCGAAGACCATCATGATCCACTCGGCCATTTCACCGAAATTGTTGTGGGTGAAATTGATCAGGCCCACACGCAGTTCGCGCTGGACCTCATCGAGCAGCCGGTTGATCAGGGTCGTCTTGCCGCAGCCGACCTCGCCGGTGATGACCGTGAAGCCCTGGCGGTTCTGGATGCTGTACTGAAGGAGCGTCAGCGCGGTGCCGTGGCGCTTCGACATGTACAGGAACGACGGGTCCGGCAACAGCTGGAACGGCCGTTCTTTCAGCCCGTAGAAGCTCTCGTACATCGCTGTCTGCCGCCCCCTGCCCGGCCACCGGCCGGGATCAGGCCTTAGTGCGGGCCGCAGCGCGGGCCTTAGCGCGCTCGGCGCGCCGCTTCTTGCCGTAGTACCAACCGTAGCCGTAGCCGTAGCCGTAGCCGTAGCCGTAGCCGTAGCGGCTGCGCCGTGACGGTGCCTTGTTGAGCACGGTGCCGATCATCGGCGCGCTCTTCAGGACACTCAGTGCCTTCTGCAGGTCGTCGCGGGAGGTCACACCGGCCTCGGCCACCATCAGCATGGAATCGATGTAGGGGACGAAGACGAGCGCATCGTCCGCGTCCAGGATCGGCGGCAGGTCGAAGATGGTCAGCCGATCCGGGTAGCGGTGCTTCAGCTCGTTCACCAGCGCCACCATCTTCGGCGAGTTCAGCATTTCCGAGGAATTCCGGACGGGCTCGCGACCCGGCAGCACGACCAGGCGCTCGATGCCCGGGTTTATCAGCGCTTGCGACAACGGTACATCGTGCAGCAGGTAGTCCGACAGTCCCACTTCCGGCTGGTAGCCGAGGTACTCGTGAATCGACGGCTTGCGCATGTCGAGGTCGACCAGAAGTACAGTGTGGGTGACTTCCATCGCGAGGCTGATCGCGAGATTGATGGCCGTCAGCGACTTGCCGCAACCAGGGTTCGGGCCGGTGATCGCGAGGGAGGTCCACTGGTTCTCTTGCATGGTCTGCAGCACGCGCGTACGCAGCATGCGGTAGGCGTCCTTGCTCTCGTGGAAGGGCACGGCGGCGATGATCCGGTTTTCAGTTAGTACGCGCTCCGGCACGTCGATGACCTTCGTCTGCGTGTAGCGGATAGCGCTGGAGAGGTTCGCGGCAATGCCGCCGCCGGACCCGAGGTCTGCGTGGCCCTGCGCCCGATCGCGGTTAGCCTGTTCCAATGCTTTGCGGATGCGTTCCATGTGGGTCGTTCCTTACATGCCCATGCGGCGTATGGCGATATACCAGATGACGTCGAGGTTTAAGTAGAAGAAGTGCACGATCACCGCGAGAATCACGAGGACGGTCGGCACGGCGACCAGGGCCGTCCTCAGGATGTTGCGCTTGCGGACGATGTCCGCCCAGTTCTGGATGAAGGGGATCTCAGCGAGCGGCGGGCTGCCCGCCACGCGCTCGACGGTGCGGGCGCTGGTGATCGAGTTGTCCATGGACTCAGCGACCTGCGGCCAGCCGAAGCCGGTGGCCAGCACGAGCAGGATCAGCAGGACCAGCAGCACCGGGCGGTTGGGGCTGGCTGGCAACAGCGGCAGGTCGGGCGGCTCCACCAGGGTGAAGCGCTCGCCCTTGCTCTGGGTTTCGAGTGACTGGCCCATCTGGGCGGCGAAGAGGCGCGCGCGGGCAGCCTCGTAGCTGGCCGTCGCTGTCTGCAGCTTGCGGTCCAGCCCCAGCAGCTGGCGCTCCGTCTCCGTAGTCTCGCCGACGTTGCGTTCGTACTCGGCGATCTTGCCGCGGATCTGGCCACGCTGGTCCTGCAGGGCAGAGACGCGGGCATCGAGCTGCTTGCGCCTGGCGAGCACCTCGATGTACACCGGATTCGTCGGCTCCTGGGCCGAGCGCTTCACCCGCGGCCTCAAGCCCTCGGTTTCGAACTGGCTTTCGAGGGCGGTCACTTCGCGGCGCAGCCGCAGGACCTCCGGGTGTTCGTCGCTGTAGGTCTCGCGCGCCTTGGCGAGCTGCGTGCGCGCCTCGGTGAGCCGCGAGAAGGTGTCGTTCGGCATCAGGTCCTGGCCGACCTGCTGCTTCAGGGCCTCGACCTCGCGCCGCGTCCGCAGCACGTCGGGATGGTCGGTCGCATAGCGCGCCTCGAGTATCGACAACTGGCTCTGCGCGGCCCGCAACTGGTCCGCCGGGGCGGCGACCGGGCGGCCCTCTGACGTCACCACGGTCTGCATCGGCTCGAGCTGGGCGAGCTGCGCATCGAGCAGCACTTTCTGCGACTCGAGTTCGCGGATGTCGCGCTCGTTCGTGTTCAGGTCATCGTCAAAACGCTGCAGGAACTGCACGTTGAAGGCGCTGCGCATCGGGATCGAGCCTTCGTTGTCCTGCTTGACCTTGGCGATATCCGCCTCGATCCCGCGCACCTCGCCGTCGAGCCGGTCCACCTCGGACTGTATGAACTGGCTGGTCTCGGCCGTCTGCTCGGTCCGTGAGCGCACGTTCTCGGCGAGATACAGCGACACGAGCTCGTTGGCGACCTGGCGCGCCACCGCCGGTTGCTCGTGCTCGAAACCGAGGGTGAAGGCGATGGTCGGGCTGATTAGACCCCGGCCGGACGGGTCTTCCATCTTCACGTCGACCAGGTCGATCTTGACGTCCTCCTGTACCTCATCGACCAGGAGCAACGTCGGCAGGTACTTGCGCTCCTCCTCGTAGAGATTGAACTTCTCGATGATCTGGGCGAGGTTCGTGCGGGTCATGACCCGCTGGTTGATGTACTGGATCTGGCGGGCGGCAAACGTGGTGACCGTCGTCTGGACCAGACTCGGCGGCACCTCCGGGTCCTCGATCAGGATCGTCGCCGTCGAGCGATAGGTATTCGGCAGCAGCCAGATGGTGGCCACGCCAAACAGCAGCAGCACGGCAGCAATCTTGATGGACGCGCCCTTGCGGCGCCGGAGCGTCTCCAGGTATTCGTTGAAGTTGGCGCCAGTGTCTTCGGGGATCGGGATTTCGTAGGCCATGGTTATGGATGCCCTCTGGGTATCCCGGGTGCGGCCCAGGGTCGTTTATGAGCGCAGCAATGTGGAGGGATGATAGCGGGCTGGGTCGGTATTGTATGTGAGCTAACGCCCAAAATAACCCGTGTAAATGACTGAAGTGAATGAATTCTATCGCAAAGACACTGTGATCCGAGCAGCACTCCGGCAGGAGCACCCACCGGCCGGATCCGAAAGCGCGAGCGAGTATTGGAAGGGAAAATTAAGGCGAAATTAAGGTGCCCAATGAAAAAAGCGGCCCCTCAAGGGCCGCTTTCCCGGTGATCTGGCGAGGGCGAAACCCGCCTGGTGTTGCCTCAGTGCCGGAACCTGCGACGGGCGCGCATCGCCACGCCAGCCATGCCGGTGAGGAAGAGCCAGGCCGTGGCCGGCAGCGGGACTTCGGAGCTGCCACCGAAGAAGCCGTTGGTGAGGCATTTCCGCTCACCCTTGAGGCACTTGAAGCCGGCCACCTTCGCGGCGAAGAACTGGTTGCCGCCAGACGCACTGCCCGACGACGCGAAGATGTAGTCTTCCAGCGTATCGCCATCGATACCGGTGATCGAGAAGGTGAGCGTGCCAGAGCGGGCGTTGTTTGAGCCGGTCAACAACCGAATATCGAACAGGCCGAAGCCTGCCATGCGGAAATTGTCGCGGGCACTCCAGCCGGCAGGCAGATTCGTGACGTTGCGTGCCTTCACCTTCACGCTGATATCCGGCCCTACGTTGAAAGCGAAAGCCTGGATGCCGAAATTTGTGCCGGCGATCTCCAGCAGATCGGGATTGATCGCGCCGACGACGAAATCGATCGCGCCGTTCAGGCCGTCCGACACGGTGACCTGCAGGTAACCCACGCCGTCGGGCAGGATGTGCGACTGGTCGAGCACGTAGGTGATGCTGGCTGAGCGCACCGGCATCGCGGCGCCGAGCAGCACGACGAGCGAAACAATTACCCGAATGAGAAGTGACGCTGTTCGTTTGTTGTTCATTGGTTGCCCGTGAGCGGCCCGGCGGTGATTCCCCCGCTGTCCGGATCCGTTCTAAAACTGCTGCATGCGGCGCGGAATGCTCGCCGTCCTCCGGTATCCAAAGTACCAACCGGAAACCGCGAGCGCAAGCCGGAAATTACATAATGGGGGCAAGCCGTTGTGCGCATTTACCCAATCGTCTTTTGGCCGGTTCATCGGCCCGGGACATCTCCCGATGATGCCCTCATGACAGCCTGCCAGAGCGCCTCTACGGCCACGTACAACTGGCGGGCCACGACCAGGCGATCGAGCACGCCTGGCGCGCCAGAGGCCGCGTAGGCGGACAGAAAGCGCCTGCCCACACCCGCCGGCAGCACGTCCAGGACCGCCGCCAGATCGAATGCCGGATCTCCCGGGCCGGCGTATTCCCAGTCGATCAGCAGCGGCGGCCGGCGACCTGCCACATTCGCCGCCAGCGGGTCACGATGGCACAACGCCAGACCCCCACGACCGGACGCTCGCCAGAGCATGGCGGCCTGCTGCGCCAGCGTTCGCATGGCGGCTGACTTCGCTGCGCGGCCGTAGTGCGCGATCCGCTCGCCGAGGTCGTCCGCAGCGGTCGCGGGGAGCGGCAGGGCATGCAAGGCACTGAGCCGCTGTGCCAGCTGCTCCACCCGGTCGGCGTCACGAAGATCCGCAGGGGTCCACGTACGCCCGGGCGCGAAGCGCGACACCAAGCATGCGGTCCGGCCCGTGCGCAACAGCACCGGCTCCGGTGCCAGCCCATGGCGCCAGGCGAGGCGCTGCCAAAGCCACTCCGTCCGCCGATCGAGGCCCAGGGCCACCGACAGCGGGCCATCGACGCGCAGCACGAAGCGTTCGCCGCTCCGGCGCACGAGCCAGGTCGTACGCGCCGGCGTCGCCGCCAGCCTGGACTCGATCCGGGCACCCGCGCCGAAGCGCCCGGTTCGTGCCAGCGCCTGCCGCGCGCTCAGGAGTTCGCGCGCTGCCATGCCCGCCGCCATGTGCCCAAGCCGAGCAGGGCGAGGCCGAAATAGCCTGCGAACAACGCCGCAGTGAGCCACAGCCCGCGCGCGGCGAACAACGCGGCTGACACCGCGTCGATCACCAGCCACCAATGCCAGTTCTCGAGCACCCGGTGCGCCACCAGCCAGGTGGCGGCGACCGCCGCGCAGGCCGTGGCGGCGTCCAGCCAACGGGTCCAGGCCGGCTCCTCATCGGGCAGCAGCTGAAAGGTCACCGCGACGAGCAGCGCAACCGCGATCAGCAGCAGGCCATGCGCCGCGAGCGGCCAGCGCACGATGGCGAGATCCTCGGCAGAGCGCGACCAAAGCCACCAGCCGCGCAGCGCCACCGCAACGTAGAACACCTGCAGAGCGGCCTGGGTCAGGAGTCCGCTCGCTGCGAACACCTGCAGGTAAAGCACGGCGCTCATGATGGCGAACGGCCAGCACCAGACGCTGCGGCGGATCGCCAGGACGACATACGCAAGCGCACCCGCCAGCGCCGCTACTTCGAGCGCGACTCCCACCGCGGCTGCTTCAGGCCGACCGCTCGAGCGCCGGCGCGTTCGCGATCGGCAGATCGGCGTTGATGCACTTGACCACGAAGACCACGGTGCCCGGCTGCTCCATCGCGGCGCGCATGCCGGCGCTCACCGCAGCAAGAACCTGGTCGAACTCGCCGCGCAGCTGCGTACTCATCTGGTTGGTGACGACCTCGATGCCCGGCTGGCGACGGAGCAGCGCAATGCACTCGAGGATCGGCGCGACGAAACCCTCCTTGAGCGGATAGAGACTGATCTCGGCGGTAATGCGCATGCCTTGCCTCCTCAGCGGGATTCGAAACGCCAGCCGAGGCCGATGCCGGCCTGGCGGGAATCGCCGGCGCGCACGTAGCGGCGGGCGGAATATTCGGGCGGCTCGTTGCCGAAGTAGAAGCCACGGGTGCCGTATTCCTCGTCCAGCAGATTGCGCACCCAGGCTTCGATCTCGAAGCCCGACCAGCGAAACCCGGCGCGGGCGTTGGCGAGCAGCACGTCGGGTTCGCGGCGATCGTCGCCCGTGCTCGCGTCGTAGTCGTAGCGGTAGCTGCCGCGGCCGGCGAGGTCCAGCCGCCCGAACCAGCCGCGCGGCACGTCGCGGCCGACGGCGAACGCGTAGCTCGCGCGCGGGGCATGGGGAAATTCGCTGCCGACCAGCCAGGGCGAGCTGCCTTGCGCGGCGGAAAACCGCTCGATCTCCGTGCGGAGCCAGGCCGCGGTAGCAGCGAGAAACCAGCCGTCGGCGAACTGCCGCTCGAAGCCGGCCTCGATGCCGAGGGAATGCGCCGCCTCGGCGTTGTCGGTGAGGAACAGGAACGTGTTCGGGTCGCCCTCGCGGTACTGCAGTGGCACCTTCACCTGCATGTCGTGGCGCGTCTGCCAGAAGGCATGCACGCCGGATCGCCACGACCCGTCGCGCCCGGCGTGACGCCAGCCGCCTTCCCAGGCGATGAGTCGTTCGTCGTCGTAGTCGACCTGGTCTTCGTCCGGCTCGAAGCGGGCCAGCCCCGGGTTGAAGCCGCTCGCCCTGAAACCCCGGGCGATGCGCAGGTACAGATCGTCGTTCGCGCCGGCTGCGTGCAGCAGCGCCAGCTGGCCGCCCCACAGCCGGTCGAGCGGCGCGAACCGGGCCCCGCTGGCCGTGCCGGCGATGAGATCCTCCGCTTCGTCACTGTAGCGCGCGCTGCGACGTTCGAGCCGCGCGCCGGCGAGGAGGCGCGTGGCGGCCGTCAGCGGCCACTCCGCCTCGCCGAACACCGCGACCGTGTCGGCGCGGAACACGCTCTCGAGGCGTCGATCGGTCGGGTACGGGTCGCACCACCAGCTCTCATAGGGTGAGCCGGGCTCGGCGCAGAACGCGTCATCGACGTCGCCCAGGCCGAAGTCGATGACGCGATTGTCCTCGGCGAGACGCTGGAACCATGCACCCGCAAGCAGCGCCGGCCTGCCCTGCTCCGGAACGCTCGCCAGCCGCCATTCCTGGGTCCAGGTGCGCCGCTCGCGCCGCGTGTCCTGCCGGTAGCGGTAGACATGCGGGGCCCAGAGCGCGTCGTTGCCCCAGTCGGCATCGAAGGCGAAGTCCATATCCGTTTCGGCCACGGTGGCGATGCCAGTGAGCTGCCAGTCGTCGCCGGCGACGCCGGTGTAGCGCAGCGCCACGGCATTGCTGGTCTGCGCATCGCGGCCAGGTTCGTCGCTGTAGGTCACCTGCCCGCCGCCCGGGCTCCAGGCGTCGTAGCCGTTGTCGAGATCGACATGCATCGCCACGAGGTCCAGCTGTCGCCCCGCGCCGTCCTGCCAGCGCAGCCGCGTGCGCAGCGTGAGTTCGTCGCGCCCGTTGCTGTCGTCCTCGCCGAGAAAGTCGTTGCGACGGAAGCCGTCCGACCGTGCATGTTGCGCGGTCGCCCGCCAGGTCAGCCGGTCGCCCTGCCCGGAAACCGGGCCGCCCGCCGCGAGTCCTGCAGTGAACAGGCCGTCGCTGCCGGCATCCGCCCGCAGCAGCAGCTCGGGTGTCGCGGCAGGCGCAATGGAGCGCAGATAGATGAGTCCGCCGAGCGCACTCGCCCCGTAGCGCGTGCCCTGGGGACCGCGCAGCACTTCCACCCGCTCGACATCGAACGTCGTCGCCACGGCGCCGAGACCCGAGAAGTCGATGTCGTCGATGAGGAATCCCACCGCGGCGTTGGGCGCGCCCTCGTACTGCTCGAGTTCGCCGACACCGCGAACCTGCAGGTAACGGGCCCGCGATCCCTCGCCCGAGGTGCCGAGGTTCGGCACGTGGGCAAGCAGTTCCTCGAAATGCTGGATGGCGACGCCGCTGATGTCGGACTCCTCCAGCACGGCGACGCTGGCCGCCGTGTCCTCGAGCGAGGCGCCGTCGCGCAGGCTGCCGGTAACGATGATCGTGCCGGTCTCGGCGGAGGCGCCAGCGGCCAGCAGCGCAAAGACCAGAAGCGGAGGTTTGAATCGGGCAGGCATGGTCCTGTTCCTACGCCGGTACTAACCGGATCAGGTTCAAAGGGTTCCCGTGGGCCGGGTCTCAGGCCTGTCGCGCAGGCCACCCCTCAGACGCGGCAAAATATAGCACGCGGCAGGCCTGCCGGCCGCGATGCCCCGCGGCAGGGTTTCTGGTAAGGTCTGCCGCCTTTCGCGGCAGGCGAGGACGACAGCGATGGCACCCGCAGGACACGGCTACAAGATCATCGACGCGGTCGTGAATATCTGGACCGAAGAGGCGCTACGCCAGCGCCCGGGCTGGGGCGCCGACTTCTTCGCCGGCAAGATGAAGGCCGACCGCGACATGGTGTCGAACGCGATCAGCCTCGAGCAGATGATCGACATGCTCGACGAGGCAGGCATCGACATCGCCTTCCTGATCGCCGCGCGCTCGGGCCGACCGGGCCTACCCGGCTGCTACCACATGCCTTACGAAATCGTCGCGCGCGCCTGCGAGAAGTATCCGCAGCGCTTCCGCGGCCTCGCCGGCATCGACCCCTACACGGGCATGAAGGGCGTGCGGGAGTTCGAGTCGGCGGTGCGCAACCACGGCTTCGTCGGCGCGCACCTGTATCCGCACTGGTTCGAGCTGGCGCCGGATCATGCGAAGTACTACCCGTTCTACGCGAAGTGCGTGGAACTCGACGTGCCGATCCAGATGCAGGTCGGCCAGTCGATGATCTACGCGGCCGACTTCCCCTGCCGCAGCGTCGGACGCCCGATCGCGCTCGACGGCGTGGCCTGCGACTTCCCGGAACTGAAGCTGATCGGCATCCACGTCGGCATCCCCTGGACCGACGAGATGATCGCGATGGCCTGGAAGCACAAGAACGTCTACATCGGCTGCGACGCCCACCGGCCGAAGTACTGGCCGGACGCCTTCAGGAAGTACATCAACTCCTTCGGCCAGGACAAGGTCATCTTCGGCACCGACTTCCCCGTGCTGCCGTTCAGGCGCACGGTCGAGGACATCGACGACATCGGCTTCAAGCCCGAAGCCCGCCGCAAGCTGATGCGCGACAACACCGCCCGCCTCTACACCCTGTAGGAGCGGCGGGTAGGAGCGGCGCAAGCCGCGACCGTCCGCGAAATCTTTCCCTCCAACCCCCTCACAACAACTCCCCCAACGAAATCTCCCACGCACAATCCCAATGCGGGTATCGCCAATGGCTGTCGACCAGTCCGGCGCGCACGGGATTCCCGATGAGATAGCGTGCCGCGGCAGCGACATCCGCCTCGCGCCGGACCGCCCGGTCGTAGTAGCCCGCCTGCCAGAGCGGCGCGGCGACGCCAAAGGCGCTGCACAGGGCCCGCGATGACCGCGCCTTCACCAGACGCACCGCGTCTGCCAGCGAGATGGTCTGCGGCCGCATGAGCCAGTGCACATGGTCGGGCATCACGACGAAAGCGAGCGTCCCGGCCTGCCCTGCCACGTCGAGATCGCGCAACTTGCCGATCAGCAGGCGCGCTGCCTCGAAGGACCGGAACACGGGTTGTCTTCGCTGCGTCACGAAAGTCAGGACATAGGCATGGCCGGCCAGGCTGACCCGACCATTGCGCAGCGCGGCGACTCCACGGTCTCGGTGCAGGACCATCGCGCCATTGAAGCGCAGGGTTGCGTCGGTGGCCGGCAGCGAATCCGGTCAGTTCGTCGTGAAATGTGGGTTGATGTTTGGCGGGGTCGCGGGTGACCGGGTCGCGGGTGGCGGGTCGCGGGTCGCGGGGTCGCGGCTTGCGCCGCTCCTACAATCGGACGGAACGCCTTGTAGGAGCGGCGCAAGCCGCGACCGTCATCCGTTGCGCAGACCGCCGATCCCGATCTCGGCGCGAAGCCAGTACGCCACGCCGAGCAGGCGGTCGACGGGCAGCAGGTTCAACGCGGCCACGGCGGCGCGGATGCGCCAGTTGAAATCAGCCTGTTGCGACAGGTAGGCCACCTGCGCGGTGCTGCGGATCGGGTTGTAGCGGGTCACGACCGGCTGACCGCAAACGCGCTCGCCGAACTGCGCGAGCGACGCCCGCGTGAACAGGTTGATGTGACCCGGGAAAGTCGGCGGCTTCTTTTCGCCACGCAGGAAATCCTGCACGCGTGCGCGCCAGGCAAGCCCCGCCTCGTTCGGCACCTCGACCAGCAGGCGCGAGCCGGGCGGCGATCCGCGATGCAGTCGCGCGAGCAGGCGGCCGGGCCAGGTGACATGCTCGAGGACGTTGTCCATGAGTATCAGCGCTCGCTTTCCCTGCTGCCGGACCGCTGCGAGGGCGCTGTCCGTCGCCTGATCGGGCTCAGCCCCGTACACCTCGAACCCGGACTCGCGCAGCACCTTGGCGAAGTAATCGCGGGGCTCCACAAGGAGGATTCGCGTTGCCGGCGAGCGGCGCCGGATGGCAGCGGCGACACTGCCGATACCGGGCCCCAGCTCGACGAAAGCCATGCCGGGCGTGAGGTGCCGCAGCACCCAGCCAGCTTTCTCGTCCGCCACGGCATCGAACACGGCACGGGCTGCAGCATAGGCCTTGTATGGCGCGGCGAAGTCCTCGTCGTCGCGCGCCAGTTCGCTCGTGTAGGGAGAGAGCCAGCCGCCGCCACAGCCCGCGCAGCGGTGCCACTCGAGCGAGTCGTAGCGCAGGAAGACTGCCGAAGCAGCACCTGACTCACAGATCGGACAGGCGTGGGCAGTCATGCCAGTGAACCCTCCAGGCTCAGGATTGCAGCGAGCACGGGCGCGCTCGCCAGGTCGCGCATGCAGGCGACATCGTGCGGACAGGGCGGCAGGCGGCCGCCAGCAACGCAGGGACTGCAGGGCAGGCCGAGACGCACCAGCCGGTGCCGCGGCCCGCGCGGCGCCCACTTGCGCCAGAGCCCGGGACCGAAGAGCGCCACCGTCGGTGTGCCGAGCGCTGCCGCAATGTGCAGCACGCCGGAGTCCGGTCCGAGCGCGAAGCGCGCACGCGCAAGGATCGCGGCAGTCTGCGCCAGCGTCGTGCGGCCCGTCATATCGATCACTAGCGGGCTGCGGCCCACTGCGGCCGCGATCGCCGCGCCGGCTTCGATCGCATCGGTGCCGCCGACTATCGCCACCCGGTAACCGCGGCCAAGCAACATTACCGCGACCTCGCCGTAGCGCTCCACGGGCCAGAGCCGGAAGCTGCCGCCTGCGGCGGGAATGATGACGGCCAGCGGCGCCCCTGCGGTACGCATGAGCGCACCATCGGCCCAGGCGAGATCTGCAGCGGTCGCCTCGAGGAAGGGCTCCCCTGGCTCCTGCGCGGCATTCGCACCCGTGACCGCGTTCACGAGATCCAGGAAGCAGTCGACCTCGCAGCGTCCCTCGTCATGGGCGACAGGATGCGTACGCAGCGCCTCGCGATCGAGCGAGTCGAAGCCGCAGATCCAGCGCGGCGACAGCAGGCGGGCGAGCAACGCCGGGAAACAGTGGTACTGCTCCGTATCGATCACCAGGTCGTAGCGTCGGCGCCGCAACTGGCGCAGGGTCGCGGCTGGCGACTCGTCATAGAGCAGCGTGGCACAGGGCGCCGCGCCGATGCGCAACCCGGCGACGTTGCGCCGCTCGGCCAGCACGTCGACGGCGGCATCCGGCCAGGCGCGGCTGAGAGCCGCGAGCGCCGGCCGCAGCAGGACCGCATCGCCGAGCCCGCCCGGGCGGATGACGAGCACCCTGCGCACTTGCGCAGACGGCAGGGGCGCGCCATCCGTGCCCGTGCGCCCCGGCCGCGGCGCCATCCGGCAGAGGGCGGGACCGATTCGATGATCGAGCAACTGGAGCCAGCGCAACCGCAGCGGTACGGCAGTCGCGACGGACGTGACGGCCATGGCAGATCGACGGCGCCGCGCTCAGCGCAGCATGCCCTCAGCAGCTGCAAACAGCCCCGCCATGGCGGCGATCACGGCGTAGCTGACACGGTCGCGCAGCGCGAATACCACTGGATCGTGGTGCAGCTCGCTGCGCAGCGCGAATATCCAAACCCGCATGACCCAGTAGAACAGCAGCGGGCACAGCAGCCAGAGGAATTCCGGCGACACATAGTGGGCGCGGATCGGCTCGCTGCCGACATACAGCGCGAGAACGAGCACGGCCAGGCCGCCGGAGGCCGGCCCGATCGCGCCGAATGCCGCGCGATCAGAGCGCCGATAGGCGCGGTTCCCGTCGCGCTCGGCCTGCCCGGCGTGCAGCGCGTCGAGTTCCGCGATGCGTTTGGCAAACGCCATCGAAACGAAGAAGAACATCGCGAAGATCATGAGCCAGGACGACACGGCGATGTCCACGGCGGCACCTCCGGCGAGCAGTCGCATCCCGTACAGCGCCGCGAGCACCATGACATCGACCACCAGCAGCCGGCGGAAGAATTTCGAGTAGGCCAGCGCGAGGATCAGGTAGGCGAGCAACATCAGCCCGAACGGGCGGTTGATCACCGCGAAGGCGATCCACAGGCCGATAGCCAGCAGCGCCGCCGCGACGACCGACGCCGTCACCGGGCTCAGCCGACCTGACGCGAGCGCCCTGCCCTGCTTGGCCGGATGGCGACGATCCGCCTCGAGGTCAATCAGGTCGTTCAGCAGATAGTTGCCGGATGCCGTGAGCGAGAAGGCGAGAAACGCGACCAGCAGGGCCAGGTAGACCTGCGGTTCGCCCGCCACCTGGGCAGTTGCCGCAGGGACGAGCAGCAGCAGGTTCTTCGCCCACTGGTGCAGGCGCAGGCTTTCGACCAGCGGAGGCAGCGTTGGCAACGGCACCAGGAGCTCCGGAGCGGCTATGCGGCAATTCTAACGGGTCGCGGCTTGCGGGTCGCGGCCCACGGTCCCGCGCCCCGCAACCCCGCTCCAACCCGTCACCTCAATCCGCCCGGGCGGCAGCGCCCTTGCTGACGAGCAGGTTGATTTCGGCATCGCTGTAGCCGGCCTCGCGCAGCACTTCGGCGCTGTGCTCGCCGAGTCGCGGCTGCAGCCGCCGGACATCTGTCGGCGTTGCCGAGAACGTCATGGGGAAGCGTGTCATGCGCAGCCGCCCTTCCGTCGGGTGTTCGACCTCCTGCCAGAAGCCGACCGCCTCCAGGTGCGGGTCGTGCACCAGGCCTTCCAGCGAATTGACGACGATGGTCGGTACGCTCGTCTCGCCGAAGAGGTCCAGCCACTCCTGCGTGGTGCGCGTGGCCATCGTCTTCGCCGTCTCGCTGTAGGTGTCGTCGATGTTGGTGACGCGATCGGAGAGCGTCCGGAAGCGCGCATCGGCCAGCAGGTCGGTGCGACCCGAGAGCTTGCAGAAGGTCTCCCAGTGGCTGTCGAGGTACGGAAGGATGGCGATGTAGCCGTCCTTCGTCCGGTAGGGCTTGCGGTGATGGCTCATGAGCCTGGTGTACCCCGCCGTGCCGAGCGGCGGCTCGAAGGACATGCCCCAGAGGTGCTCGGCCATCACGAAATACACCATCGTCTCGAACATCGGCACTTCGATTTCCTGGCCCTGGCCCGTGCGCTCGCGGCAGTAGAGCGCCGCGGTGACGGCCTGCACGACCGCCATCGCCGTGGTCTTGTCGGCAACGACCGTGGGCAGGTAGCGCGGCTCGCCGAGCACCATTTCGTTCAGCATGGCGATGCCACTCACCGCCTGGATAGAATCGTCGAGCGCGCCGCGGCTGCCGTAGGGGCCATTGCGGCCGTAACCGTAGGTGCCGCAGTAGATGATCTGCGGGTTGGCCGCCTTGAAGTCGCTGTAGGCGAGGCCCAGCTTGTCCATCACCTGCGGGCGGTTGTTGTGGATGACGACATCGCAACTCCCGGCGATGCGCAGCACCGCCGCACGCGCCTCGGGCTGCTTGAGATCGAGCACGATGCTGCGCTTGTTGCGGTTGCAGGTGAGGTACAGCGCCGCCATGCCGGGGTTGCGGTACGCGCCGAGCGAGCGGTTGGAATCGCCGCGCGGCGGTTCGACCTTGATCACCTCGGCGCCCATGTCCGCCAGGATCTGGCAGGCCCAGGGGCCGAGCACGACGGCGGTCATCTCCAGTATGCGGACACCCGCGAGTGGGCCGGCCATGGTGGGTCCCTGGAAAATGACGCGGCGCGAAATATGCCGAGCGCGGTCCGGGGTGTCAGACGCAGGCCGCGCTCAGCCGCCGAGCCGCGCCAGCGTGGCACGGGCCTCGTCGAGACCCGGGTAATCGGCCTTCGCGCCCGATACCGCCAGCTTCAGCTCCTGCCTGGCGCCAGCCTCGTTCTTGTTGGCGACGTAGGCCATGCCGAGGTGGTAGCGCAGCAGCGGCACCTGCCCGGCGCCGGCGACGGCGCGCTCGAGGAACGGCACCGCACGGGCGATGTCGCCGTTGCGGTAGTACGCCCAGCCGACCGTGTCGAGCACGGCTGGGTTGGTCGTATTCTTGAGTTTTTTCGCCAGCTCGAGCGCCTGGGCGTGGCTCCCCTTGTCCATGCGGTAATCGAGGAGCAGCGCAGCCAGGTTGTTCAGTGCGATTTCTATCGCGGGGTTGGCCTCGAGCAGGTCCCGGTAATGGGCAATGGCCTCTTCGTAGCGCTTCGCCTGCTCGTACTCGGTGCCGAGCAGCAGACCGAGCTCGGCGCTGCCCGGATTCGCCGCCAGGCCGCGCCTGTAGGACGCGATGCGGGCCTCGGGATCGTCGCGGTCGAGGCCGGCCATTGCCGCCCAGACCATGCTGGCGTCGGGTTTGGCGCCAACGATTTCCTCGTAGATCTGCTTCGCCGCGACCCGGTCACCCTTCTGCGCGATGGTGCCGCCACGCAGGAACTTCGCCGACAGGTTTTCCGGATTCTGCTTCAGGAAGTCGTCGATGGCCGCGAGCGCGTCGTCGCGCCGCCCGGAACCCGACAGCGTGCCGGCCAGGCCGGCAAGCGCGCCGATCAGCTCGGGATTCCTGTCGAGCGCCTTGCGGTAGGCTTCGGCGGCTTCAGGCAGCTTCTTCTGCGCCTGATAGAGGCGCGCCAGCTGGAACTGGCCGAAGCCCTTGTCGTTCTCGAGCGCGGCTACGCGCTTCGCCTCCGTCTCGGCTTCGCCCCAGGCCTGCTGGGCGCCGAGCAGCTCGACCAGCCGGCTCGCCGTCTCGATGTCGCCAGGCTCGACCTTCAGGCGCGCGCGCAATATGTCCTCGGCGGCCTGCAGATTCTTGTCGATCACCTCCAGCGTCGCCAGCTCCTGCGGCGCCTCGGTGTTCCTGGGATCGGCGGCGATCAGCCGCCGGTAGGCATCCTTGGCAAGCACCTTGTCGTTCATCAGCGTATGCGTGCGGGCGAGCATCAGTATGGCACGGGAATTCTCGGGTTCCTTGCGCATGACGGCGCGCATATCGGCCACGGCGTCCTCGAACTTCTTGTCGATGACCAGCATGCCGGCGCGCAGCAGCAGCGCATCCGCGTTATCCGGCTCGTCGACGAGGATCGCGGCGATGAGCTGGCGACCGGCGTCAATTTCTCCCTTGTTGATGCGCAGCGCCGCGAGTCGCCCGCGGGCCGCGAGACCGGCCTTCGACTTCGGATCGCGCTTCGCCAGCTCTTCGTAGACAGCCAGCGCCGCGTCCGGCTTGCGGTTCACCTCGTAGAGCCGGCCGAGCGCACCGCGCAACTCGGACTGTTCGGGATTCTCCGCCACGAAAGCCTCGAGCGCCTTCTCCGCCGCTTCGGGGCTGCGCAGCTGCGCCAGGAATTGCGTGAGGCCGAGCTGGGCGGTGACGTCGCCCGGCTCCAGCTCGACGACGCCGCGCATCACCTGCTCGGCTTCATCGAGGCGCCCCTGCGTCGCGTAGAAGCGCGCGAGCTGGTAGTAGTACTCCTGCTCCTTCGGGAAGTCGCGGATCAGGTCGCGGAATTCCTTTTCGATGTCGCCGAAGCGGTTCTGCTGGGCGAGGATCGCGATGCGCAGCTGGCGCAGTATCTTCCCCTTGTCCTTGTCCTTGTCCTTGTCCTTGTCCTTGTCGAGCCGGGCGAGTGCCGCGTCGAGGATCTTCAGGCCGCCGTCCGGATCGGTGACCGCCTCGGCCCCCGCGCGCAGCAGGATCGCTTCGGGCAGGTCCGGGTTCTTCGCCAGCGCGGCGTCGAGCTTCGTAACGCCGCCGGCCATGTCCTTGTTCCGCAGCAGCAGGCGCGCCTGCAGGACCATGCCCTCCGGGTCCTCCGGCGCGAGCTCGGCCGCAGCCTTGGACTGTTCCTCGGCGAGGTCGAAAGCCTCGCCGAAGAAATACAGGCTGCCGAGCTTGACGCGCGCCGGCACCAGCTTCGGGTCGGCATCTACAGCCATCTGCAGCCGCCGGACCATGATGCGGAACTCTTCCTGTTTCTCCGCCACCAGGGCGAGCAGGTAATGGGCCTGCGCGTTGCGCGGCTCGATCTGCGCGGCGTTCTGTGCTTCGAGCTTTGCCTTCGTGTACTCGCCCTCGTCGAAGAACGACTGGGCGGCCTTCATGTACCCGGCTGCCCTCTCTTCCGGCGGCGAGCGGAAGTTGACAAGCATGAAGAGCGAAGCCGCCAGGATGACGGCGGAGCAGGTCGCCCAGAGGGCGCGGCGCCGTGCGCGAGCTCGGCGACGTGCTTTTCGCAGTTTGCGCGATTGCGGTTCAGGAATGTTCATCGTCTGCTCTCTTTCCCGGTGCAGCGGTGGGCCGCAACGAATGGTCTTCAGTGCCGCGCCAGGCGCCGACGCAGGCTGTCTACGCAGCGGCCGGCGGTCCGGCCGTCCCAGAGGTCGGGCCGCCGTCCGCACGGCCAGTCGCCTGCCACGGCCTTGCGGATATTCTCCAGCAAAGCCGCGGGCGGAACCAGCCGGTTGGTCCCCTCCGTCACGGTGACGGGCCGCTCGGTGTTCGGCCGCACCGTCAGGCAGGGGATATTCAGGTAGGTCGTTTCTTCCTGCAGGCCGCCCGAATCGGTGATGGCGAGCGCGGCATGGGTCACCACGCTCATGAACTGCACATAGCCGAGCGGCTCGATCAGGCGGATGCCCGGGGTGCGCTCCAGCACCTCGTGCAGGCCGAACTCGCGCAACTGCTTGCGCGTCCGCGGGTGCACCGGGAAGACCAGCGCCATGTTCTGCGCCGCGACCCTCAGTTGTTCGACGATGCCCTGCAGCGTGGCCGGATCGTCGACGTTGGACGGCCGGTGCAGCGTGACGACGGCGTAGCGCTGCCCTGCCAGCCCGAGAGCGGCATGGGTAGCGTCGGCGACGATCCGCTCGCGCAGCAGCTCGAAGGAGTCGAGCATGATGTTGCCGACGCGCTCGATGCGGCTGTCAGCAACGCCTTCGCGGCGCAGGTTCTCGTCGCCGTCGGGCGACGGGGTCCACAGCAGGTCGGCGAGCGCATCGGTGACCAGGCGGTTCACCTCCTCCGGCATCGTGCGGTCACCGCTGCGCAGGCCCGCCTCGAGGTGCGCGACGGGGATCAGCAGCTTCGCGCAGACCAGCGAGACCGCAGCGGTGGAATTGACGTCGCCGACGACGATGGTCCAGTCGGGGCGCTCGGCGAGGCAGATCTTCTCGTAGCCCATCATCACGCGGCCCGTCTGTTCCGCGTGGGAGCCGCTGCCGACACCCAGGTGATGATGGGCCTCGGGCAGGCGCAGGTCGCTGAAGAACGCATCCGACATGTTGGCGTCGTAGTGCTGGCCGGTGTGCACCAGCCGCGGGGCGAAGCCGCCGTCCGCGACGAGCGCATGCCACAGCGGCGCGACCTTCATGAAATTCGGTCGCGCTGCCGCGATCAGATGCAGCAGCGGCCGCTTCACCGGCGTGCGTCCGTCAGCCGCATCACGGCGTCCTGCTGCGGCAGGAAGTAGTTCAGCTTCGGATCGATCTCGCGGGCGAAGCGCTGCAGCCGCTCGTCGGCCTGTTCGAGACCGGCTTCGCCCGGCTCCACGGAGGTCACCAGCCGGACCAGCGCGCCGTCCGTGCGGTTGCGGGTTATCGAGTCCCAGAAGATGTACCACTTCACGGCGTACTCGTTGGTGAGGAGCCGGCCGCGCTGCACGAACCAGTAGTACACCAGCTGGCGTTGCTCCTGCAGGCGGATGAGCGTGCGATTGACCGGCACGGACGCGCCGTCGGCGCGGACACCGTCCAGCATGACGCTGTCGAGGTTCAGGATCTCCCAGCCGCCGCCGGGCAGGCAGGTGCGGGGCGAATGGACCGAGCGGCCGCCCCGCTGCGAACCGTAGTAGGCGATCCACAGCGACACCGGCGCGCGTTCCTCCGCGCTTTGGAAATTGGCCATGATCGCCGCGTCGGTCTTCAGCGTCTTCAGCTGCTCCGGGTCGACAGCGGACTCGAAGCCGCGCCAGCCGCCGACGAGCAGCGGGAAGGCGGCGAGCCGCGGCACGTCCGGCACGAGTTCGTCACGGCCCTGGATCGTCATCGTCGAGAGCGCGCCCGCCAGGACCAGGACGGCGGAGACGGCCAGCGTACGGTTCACCGGGCGGCGCGCGAACGCCGCCATCATTTCGGCGAGCGGCGGCGTGTCCATGCGCAGCGACCGCAGGAACGGCTTGCCCGCCACGCGGCAGATCAGGTACATCTCGACGAACAGGATCGCCACGCAGAGCATGAAAACGACCCAGCCCTCGAAGAAGTGGGTGAATCCCTCGGCCATCTCGATGCCGAAGGCGTTGACGAGAATGCCGATGACACCGATGCGCAGGCTGTTCATGAAGACCGTGAGCGGCACGGAAGTCAGGAACACCAGCACGCGCTGCCAGTTCTTCGCCTCGAAGATGGCGGCGCACATGAAGCCGAAGCTCATCAGCGGGAAGAGGTAGCGCAGGCCGCTGCAGGCCTCGGCCACCGCGAGGCGATAGGGGCCCAGGTCGATGACGTTGCCCTCGAGGTAGACGGGCAGGCCGGCCAGGCGGATCACGGCCACGCCCAGCTGCGAGGAGATCAGCTGCAGCTGGGCGGTGAGCTGCACCTCGAGGAAATCCGGCATCGGCACCATGAAGGCGAGGTACAGCAGCGCGGGCCAGATGGTCAGCGTCGCGCGCATGCCGATCGCGGCCAGCACGGCGCCCCACACGACGACGATCGTGGCGTACTGGCTGATGGTGACGACCGCGCTCAGGTTGCCGAGAAGGAGCAGCACCAGCCCGAAGACGATCACGGCGACGCCGGCCCAGGACGTGGTCCACGGCGCCGCCGCCAGTTCGCGGGCGCGCGTGGCCAACAGGAACAGGGCGATCGGCGGGATCAGCCAGCAGTGGTTGTATTCGTCGCGCGCCCAGTCATCGTTGGCCATCCAGGCGATGGCGTCCCAGGCCGCGGCGATGACGACCGCCGTGATCGCGAGGACCAGCAGGGGGGCCGAGCGCCAGGGAGCTCCCGCGGAATTCGCTGCTGCGGTGGAGGACATCGGTTCCGTCGCGTTGTTGTCGTTGTCTGAGCGGTGCGGGACACGGCTGGCGCAGGGCTCCAGCCCTGCGCGGCCAGTGGCCGCACCGCCTGCAGCGATTATCCGAAATCCGCCGGACCGTTCGTCCGACCGGATTCACAGTACCGTCACAAAGATTAAGCCGGACTTACTTGTTGCGCCGCGCCGTCGCCTCCGCGATTTGACAGATTCTCAGCCCTGGCCGGCATTTGCCGCCGGCGCGGTGCCGAGCGCGCTCAAGGTCTTCTTCGCGTCCTCGACCCAGGGCGCGCGCGGATTGGCATCCTTCAGCGCCTTCTCCAGTTCCTGCCGGGCTCCCACGGTGTTTTCCGTCGCGAGGTAGGCCTTGGCGAGGTGGTAGCGCGCCTCCGTCTCGTTGCGGCCGTAGGCGACGGCAAGCTCCAGGAAACGGATCGCCGAATCGTAGTCCTTGTTGCGGTAGTGGGCCCAGCCGAGCGTGTCGAGGAACGTCGGCTGGCGACTCTCGGCGAAGGGCCGCGCGAGCTCGAGCGCGCGCTTGTGGCTCGCGGCGTCCTGGCGGTAATCGAGCAGCAGCGCGGCCAGGTTGTTGGCGACCTGTGGGCGGTTCTCGTCGGCGGCAATGACCTTCTCGTAGACGGCGATCGCGTCATCGACGCGACCGGCGGCCTGGTGCTCGCCGGCGAGGAGCAGCGCAACCGGCGCGGCCGCGGGAATGGCTTCCAAACCACGCTTCAGCGCGTCGATGCGTGCCGCGGGATCCTCCGGGTAACTGCTGGCGAGGATGATATACGCCTGGGCGTACCGCGGCTGCTGGTCGATCGCCAGGTTGAGCGCAGCGCGCGCCTCCTCCGGCTTGCCGATGCCCAGGTAGGCGCCGCCAAGCAACACTCTCGCGATGATGTGATCGGGGTGCTCTTCGAGATGGGTCTGCAGATACTGCGCTGCCTCCGCACCGCGCCCTGCGACCTGCAAAGTGCGCGTAGCACCCTCGAGCGCGATAAAGGAGTCCGACTTGGCGGCGAGCGACTTGCGGTAGGCCTCGCTGGCCGGCACGAATTTCTGCTGTGCCTCCAGCACGCGACCAAGCTCGCGCTGGCCGATGCCCTCGCTGTCGCCGAGTGCCGCAAGCGCGCGAGCATGCTTCTCCGCGGCTTCCAGGTCTTTCTTCGCCAGCGCATAGCCCACGAGCGCTTCGAGCGTCTTCGGGCTCTGCGGGTCGCGCGCCAGTGCCGCGTCCAGCATCTTGCCGGCCTCATCCAGCTGCCCGGTCTCGGCGAGCAGCCGCGCCAGCGAGGTCAGGGCCTCGACGTTGCCCGCATCGGCGAGCAGGATCCGCCGGTAGGCGTCCTCGGCCAGCAGCCGGTTGCCGGTCGCCTGGTGGGCATCCGCCATCATCAGCAGGGCGGTAACGTTGTCCGGGGAACGACGCAGCACGCCACGCAGGTCCGCAATGGCTTCGCCATGACGGCCGAATGCGCTGTGGATGTCGGCGCGCGTCAGCAGCGCGTCCTCGAGATCGGGCTGGTCCTCGAGGATGGCATCGAGCTGCTCCTCGGCGGCCGCGAGATCGCCCTTCTGCAACAGCAACGCGGCGATGCGACTGCGGGCGCTGAGCCCTTCCGCGGTCTTCCTGTCGAGCCTGACCACGACCTCGTACACCTTGATCGCATCGTCGGCGCGGCCCGTGCCCTCGAGGAAATTGCCGAGGTATGTCTGGATCTGCTGGTTGTCGGGATCCTCGGCGATGAAGCCGCGCAGCGTCTTCTCCGCCTCCTCCGGCTTGCGCAGGTACTTCGACTGGTACTGCGCGAGGCTGACCTTGCGCTCGATGCTGTCGGGTGCGCGGGCCACGGCGTCACGCAGCACGGCCATGGCGTCGTCGTATCGCTCCTGGGCGGTGAGCAGCAATGCCAGGTTGTTGGAATACTCGGCGCCGCCGAATTCCTCGAGCATGACACGCAGCTCGCGCTCGACCTCGTCGTTGCGGCCCAGGCGGTTCAGGAGATCGATGCGCAGCTTGCGCAGGGCCTCGGCTTTGGGTGGCCCGACGCGGGCGATGGACGCCTCGAGATCGGCGAGAGCCTTGAGCGGGTCCTGCAGCGACAGCGCGACGGCGCGCAGGGCGGCTGCGCTCTGCTCGCCCGGATCGAGCTCGATGGCCCGGTCGAGGCTCGCCAGCGACGCGGGCAGGTCGTTTTTCTGCAGGGCGAGGCGGGCTTTCAGCACGTGGACGGCCGGGTCGTCCGGCGCCATCGCCATCGCTTCCTCGGCGAGCAACGCGGCGCCCTCGTAGTCCTGGGCGTAGACCAGCAGGGTCCCGAGCTTGACCCTGGCAGGCGCATTCTTGCGGTCTTCCTCGACGACCACTGCCAGTTGCGAGAGCAACTCGCCGGTGTCGTTCTTCTGTTCGGCGATCAGGACAAGCAGGTAGCGGGCGACCGTGTTCTTCGGCTCGATCTGCACGGCATTGCGCGCCTCGACGCGGGCTTCCTCGAGCTTGCCTGCAGCGAAGAGTTCCTGCGCCCTGGCCGTGTAGGCGGCTGCGCGTTCCTCGGGAGTCGCGCAACCGGCGACGATGAAACAGCAGATGGCGACGAAAAGCGTACGTGCGAGGCTGTGCATGATGCCATCGGTTCTCTGGAGGGACGCCGTATTATGCATGGGCGCCCGGCCCTTGGCAGGAACGGAATACCATTTCATAGGCCTCCGCCACGGCGTCCGGCGCGACCCGGGCAGCCAGCTGGCGCGTGTCCCCGTCGGCTCGGCCACCACCCGACAGAAGATCGCCCAGCGCGGACGCCAGCGCGGCCGGGTCGGCGGGGGGCACGATCCGCCCCCGGCCGCTCAGCCGCACCGGCTGGCGCACCCCGGGCAGGTCGGTGGAGACGACCGGCACGCCGGCCAGCAGCGACTCGACCTGCACCATGCCAAAGGACTCGGTGCTGTTGACGCTCGGCAGAACCGTCACGTCGCAGGCGCGGTAGAGCGCGGCGAGTTCGCCCGCACCCAGGTTGCCCAGGAAGCGCCAGCGATCGCCCAGGGCAGACACCAGCGGTATCACCCGCCGCGCGCAGGCTTCCTCGCCGAACACGCGCTCGTGCTCCCCGGCAAAGAGTACCCGCGCCCGCGGCACCCGCTCGATGACGGCGGGCAGCGCCGCTGCCAGGTGCTCGACGCCCTTCTCGGTCGCGAGCCGGGCCACCATGCCGATGACCCGGTCGCCCTCGACGAGCCCGGCCCGGGCGCGAAGCGCGGCTACGTCCGCGGCGGTGGGTTCAGCCATCTCGACTGGCGGCAGGATCTCGTGGACCTTGCCGAGATGGCGGCGGAGGAATGGCGAGTGCTCCGCATAGTCGCGGGTGTTCGTGACGATGGCGGGCACCAGTCCCGCGGCGAGGCGGTTCGCGGCATTCGACACCAGGTTGGCCAGCGCGTGCATGGCGCCACCGGGCAGGCGCAGGTCACAGTGATAGGTCATGACCGCCGGCTTGCGCGCGAGCCGCGCGACCAGCGCGAGCCAGGCGGCGTCGAACTGCGGGACGTGCAGGTTGACGACGTCGGCTCGACGTATCAACGGCCAGGCGCGGCTGAGCATGCCCGGCATGAGCACGCCCTTGCTCACGCGCAGCGCGACATCGAGGCGCAGGATGCGCACGCCGTCACGCACTTCCGCGGCCGGCAGCTCCGGCAGGTAGCGCGAGGTCAACACGGTGACTTCGTGGCCACGGCGGGCCAGTGCGCGGGCGAGGCGCTCGGCGTAGACGGTGAGCCCGGAGTAATGCGGGCGGTAGTAAGTGAGGGCGATTAAGATGTTCATCGCATCGCGCCGGGGCGCCGCGCGAGTATAGGACGAAACCGGATGTCGAAGCGGATCGCGACCGTCGTCGGCGTGAACCTGGTCGTGCTCGCCGGCCTGCTCGCAGTCGTGGAACTCGGCGGCCGCGCGCTGGCCTGGGCGAAACCCTCGTTCGACGTGCTGTTCCTCGCCGCGGGCTTCCGCGACCTCGAGCGCGCGCGCGAAACCGCCCGGCACCAAACGCGTCGCGATGCTGGGGGATTCCTTCATCGAGGCCGTGCAGGTGCCCTTCGCCGACACGGCGGGCCAGCGCCTCGAGAAAAAACTGAACGCCAGAGTCAGCGCCCGCTGGGAGGTGCTCAACTTCGGCGTCTCGAACTACGGCCTCGGCCAGTTCCTGCTGGCCTGGCAGCAGCACGCGCGCGACTACCAGCCCGACGTGGTCACGGTGATGCTCGCGCAGATCCACCTGCTGCGCACGCTCGACCGCCACGAGGCCGGTGCCTTCGCCGCCACGGCCGGCCGCCAGCTCGCCCTGCGCCCGACCTTCGAACTTGTCGGTGAGCGCCTGCTGAGCCGCCCGGCCGCGGACACGGCCGCGTTCGCCGCGGCCCAGGACGCGCTGATCGCGAATGAATTCGACGGCGGGCGCAGCCGCAGGAAGCAGGTGCCCTTCCTGCTGCCGCTGTTTGCCAGGGAGCTGTTCGCCGCCGCCCGCGGCAGCGAACCAGCCGCAACGACCGCGCCCGTGCTGCAGCCGGCGCAGTACGAGGTCCTGTTCGACATCAACCTGCGCATCCTCGCGGAGCTCGCCCGCGACGCCCGCGAGCGCGGCGCGCAACTCATCGTCGCCAATGCCTCAGCCTACTGCGGCGATCCCCCGCTCGTCGCCGAACGCCTGAACGCATTCTGCGCCGCCGAGCGCGTCACCTGCATCCCGTTCGCCGACGACCTCGCCGCGCTGAACGCGACAGGCATCGACACCCGCTGGCCGCACGACGGGCACTTCAATGTCGCGGGGAATGAAGCGCTGGCCGCGGCGTTGGGCCGGGCGATCGATTGATTGGAATGCAATGGGTCGCGGCTGGCGCCGCTCCTACAACGTTACGGCCGCTCGAACGCCGTAGGAGCGGCGCCAGCCGCGACCGGTGACAGATCCCCAAAAAAAGAAAGCCCCGCATTCGCGGGGCTTTCTTCGTCCAAAAGGACTACCAGCTTCAGCCAGCCTTGCGCCGGCGCGCGTAGCGGCCCGCGGCCAGGATCGCCGGAGCGAGCAGCCAGGCGGCAGCCGGTGCCGGCACGACCGTACCGGTGAAGTTGAGTTTGCCGACGGTCAGGGTGCCGCAGGAGATCTTGGTGCCGTCGTAACGGATGTGCTCCGTGCCGCAGCCACCGCCAGAGGAACCCAGCGCGCGACGGTACTCGCCCGCGTTCGTGGTGATGTTGCCAGCACCGTCGACCGAAATGCTCGCGAGCACGCCTGATAGCGTCTGCAGCAGGGCCACACCGCCGGCATCGCGGACGTTGATCATGCTGGTCGTGTTGTCAGTCGTAGAGCTGCCGTCGAGGTCCCAGCCCCAGGACAGGTGACTGCCGGTATTGCTCTGGCCGCCCGACGTGACGCCCGCCGTGCACAACGTGCCCGCCGAGGTGTCGCTCGTCGCACCAAGGCCGCCCTGCTGGCAGGCGAAGCCTGAGTCATTGAACCGGGCGGTGCCGCCGGTGATGTCCCAGGTGGTCGCCGTGAACGTGCCGGTCAAATTGAGCGTGATCGTCGCCGCCGTCGTGATGCCCTGCCAGTAGTTGCCAAACGGTGAACCGTCAGCCGAGCGGATGTTGAAGCCGTTGGCGCCGTTGCCGGCGCTGTTGCTGAGACGGATGCCGGTAGGCGACGTGGTGGTGGTCGCACCCGTCGGCTCATCGGTCGTCGCTACGATGTTCAACGTACCGGTCAGTGTCGTGTCGGTGACCGTGACGGTGCCGGTCGCGCGCGGGTTCGGGCCCAGGTCACCGGCATCGGTGGTGACCGGGGTATTGAGAAAACTCGGATTGCCGTAATAGCTGGTATACCGGCACCCATACTTCCGTGTAGACGGAGCAGCACCGCCCGCTGCTGAGACAAGTGCAGCGCACTGCGCAGAAGACGCAAAGTCGGCGTTGAAGAAGGTGCGCGAGTTGTACCCGCTCAGGGTCGTGAAATAGGTGCTGTTGCTGATGCTCGACAGCGTGGCGGTGCCGCTAGAGGTCCAGGCGATGTCGTTGAGCGTCGAACTCGGCCCGAACGTCAGCGACGCGTCGGGCGTACCCCCACCGTTACCACCGATGTCGACGGTGATAGTCGCGGTGGTGCTGTAGCCGAACGCGCTCTGCGCGCTCAGCCCCAGTGCTGCTATGCCCGCGAGGGCTGCCAGCTTCTTCATGGGTTCTATCCTCCAACCAGTGCGTGCGACGAGAAGGGTTTTTCTGACCTTCGAAGGGCAACCTGGCTGTCTTCCCCGAGAATCCCCGGCTGATTTCTCGCGTCAGCGTCGAGGCAAGACCCCTGGCTTTCCGCACCCGATTCGCACCGGGATTGGGTATTTTTCTTCGATGGGATCCGACTATACACGCACACGGCAGGTGCGCAACCGCAGTTTTGACATAAGTGCCAGCAACTTGCGCGTGGGTTGGGGGGGGGGCGCAATCGCCCCTTTCCGACCGGCCCGGCTGCCATCGCTGGCAACGATTCCAGAACCGTTTCCGTGCAGACAGTTGCGGCGCGAAGCTGCGGTGTCGGTTCACGGCGGCGGCGAGGCGGTGGGGAGGCCGCTGGGTGAAGTTGCGGTGGAAAAAAGAAAGCCCCGCTTGCGCGGGGCTTTCCTGACTCGTCAGTCCATGATCGCTAGATCACGAACCGCTTATCGCTTTGGCTCAGGCAGCCGCCTTGCGGCGCATCCAGCCGAGGAGGCCCAGGGCGGAGCCCATGAGCCACACGGCGGCCGGGACCGGAACCACGGTGCCGCTGACGCTGAGTGCACCCGTCAGCAGGGTGCCGCAGGAGATCTTGGTGCCGTCGTAGCGCAGGTGGGCAGCGCAGCCACCTGCGGCGTTGCCGAGGCCGCGACGGAACTCACCGGACTGCGTCGTCAGCACACCGTTAGCGACACTGATGCTCGCCAGGACGCCCGAGAGGGTCGAAAGCACGGTTGAACCACCCGAATCTCTAACTTCCAGCATCGAGATCGCGGTAGTACCCGTAGCTGCGCCGTCGAGGTCCCAACCCCAGGAGAGGTTGGCTCCGTTGTTTTGCTGGCCACCCGCTGTGGTGCTGCGGGTACAGAGGGTGCCCGCCGTTTGGTCGCTCGTCGCACCATTGCCGCCCTGCTGGCAGGCGAAAGTGTTGTCTGTGAACTTCGCCGTGCCACCGCTGATCGACCAGGAGTTCTGGTCGAAGGTGCCCGTCAGGTTCAGCACGAGGGTGCCGGCCGTGGTGATGCCCTGCCAGTAGTTGCCGAAGGGCGAGCCGTCAGCCGAGCGGTAGTTGTACCCATTGAAGCCGTTGCCAACCGAGTTGCTGAGGCGAACGCCAGTCGCCGACGTGAACGTCGTCGTGGCGCCCGTGGGCTCGTCCGTCGTGCTGTTGATGGTCAAGGTGCCGGTCAGGGTCGTGTCGGTGACGAAGACCACACCCGTCGCCGAAGCGCCGGTCAGCGTGGCCGCAGCATCAGCCACCGGCGCCAGGACGAAACCCGCGGTTCCGTTTTCGGTGTTGTACCGGCACCCGTATTTGCGGGTTGCGTTAACGGTGGCAGGAGTAGCACTAGCGGGAATGAGCCCGGTGCACTCCGCGTCGCTGGCGAAGTCAGCGTTGTACCAAGCCTGCGAGTTGTGGCCGGTTTGCTGATTGAAATAAGTGGTGTTGGTGACGTTCGCAAGCGCGTTGGAGCCGGACGAGGTCCAGCCAACATCTGCTGCCGTGTTGGCCGAGCCTGCAAAGGGAGCGGCGCCAGCATTGCCGCCCCAGCTGAACGTCAAGTTGCCGCTGGCGCTGTAACCGAACGCCTGCGTGCTCAGTCCGAGCACCGCCGTGCCGGCGAGTACTGCAATCTTACCCATGAGAGCTATCCTCCAAAACGATCCAAAGAGAAGGGTTGTGGTATCACCTTCGAAGGGCGGCCCGGCTGTCTTCCCCAAGCCCTCGACTGTTCTTGGCGTCAGTGTCGAGGCAAGACCCTTTAGGCATTCCTCACCCGGTTCGCACCGGGATCGGCTTTTTCCTTTTTCGGTTAAGGGCGACTATGGCAGCGTCAAAAAGGCGTGTAAAGGCGGTATTAACATAAACGCCAAACTTTATATCCGCAGGCCCTCCATCGGGAAAACCTCAAGGCGGTCAAGGGGGTTGGCGCGGGTCTTTCATGTGGCCCCTGCTGCGAACGGCCAGATTTTTTAGCCGCCAGGGATGCTAGCGTCCATCCATGACGATTCACGGCCCGATTCGCCTCGCCGCGCTGCTCCTGCTCGGCGCGCTGGCCTACGCCAACGTCCCGACGCTCGGGTTCGTCTGGGACGACATCGCGGTCGTCGATTTCCAGCTCGAGCGGCTGCAGACGCTGGCCGACGTCATCCGCCCCCCGCCCGACATCGTGCGCTGGAGCTACCAGTACTACCGGCCGCTGATGACCCTGAGCTACCTCGTCGACGCGCGCGTTTTCGGCGCGGGTGAGCCCGCTGGCGCGCACCTCAGCAACCTGCTGGTGCATCTGGTCGCGACCGCACTGCTGTGGCGCCTGCTGCTGCGCGCACTGGCCGGGGCCGCCGGCGGGGCCGCGGGCGCCTGGATCGGCGCGGCGCTGTTCGCCGTGCACCCGATCCACACCGAGTCGGTCACGTGGATGGCCGGGCGCAGCGACGTATTCGCTGCGGCGGGGCTGTTCGGCGCGCTGCTCTGTGCGCTGGCGTGGCGGGATCGCGGGTCGCGGGGGGCGCTGGCCGCATCGGCGCTGCTGTTTCTGGCGGCGTTGATGAGCAAGGAGGTGGCGGTCACGGGGTTGGGGTTGTTGCCGTTGGTCTGGGGGGCGGTCGGGGGTTCGGTCAGAGGTGGGTCGGTCGGGGCTGGCGCCCCTCCTACAAAGAGCATGCGGGCGGGCTTGATGGCCTTTGCGCTATGGGTCGTCGTGCTCGGGGCGTTCGTCGTGCTGCGGCAGTGGGCAGGGTCGTCGTCGCAGATCGGGACGACCGCGGTGCCGGGCGATGCGCTGGAGGCCGGGGTTCGCGCCAGTGCTTTCTATTTGATGAAGCTGGTCTGGCCCTGGCCGCAGGTGAACCTGGTCGCCTGGGAGATGGCGCCCGGCGCGGCGAGCGCTGCGCTCGCCACGCTCACTGCCCTGGTGCTGACCGGACTGGCCGCGGTACGCGCCTGGCGTGGCCGGGGTGGCACGGCCTTCCTCGCCTGGGGCTGGTTCTGGGTCACCATCAGCCCGCCACTGCTCATCGCCATGCAGGGGGCGACCAACACGCCGCTCGCGGAGCGCTACCTTTATCTGCCGTCCGTGGCGTTGTCGATCGGCGTCGGTTTGCTGTCGGCGCGTCTGCTGGCCGCCGGCTGGCGGCGGTCGGTTGCCGTCGTCACCGTCGCGGTGCTGAGCACGCTCGCTGTGGCGACCTTCCAGCGCAACGGCGTCTGGCGCGACGACATCGCTCTGTGGTCCGACGCCGCCAGGGGTCCGGCCGTCGGCTCGCTGGCCTGGCTGAATCTCGGGCTGCACCTGATGGAGACCGACGAGCGCCGCTCGATCGACGCCCTGGCGCAGGCCGCAGGGCGCAGCGACCTCACGCCGCTGTGGCGCTCGCGCGCGGAGAACGGCATTGGGCATCTGCTCATGGAGCGCGGGGATGCGGATGGCGCGGAGCCCCGCTACCGCGCCGCGATTGCCGCAGCACCCGACAACCATGAGCCCTATTACGGGCTGGCCTGGGTCGCGCAGCACCGTGCCGAGGCCGGTGACACCCTCGAACGGGACGCGCAGGCCGAGCGTGCGGTCGGCTATTACGTCGTGGCACTCCAGCGCAATGCCGCCTACCACGCCGCGCGGCTGCGCTTCGCCGGCTTTCTCGCCGAGCTGGGCGACTGGCGCAGCGCCGCCGGCGACCAGGCCGGCGCCGAGCGTCGCTGGCGCGCCGCCGTCGAGCAACTCGACGCGCTCGATGCGCTCATCCCCGCGGCGCGGCGCGCGCGGGTGGTCGGCAAGCTCGCAGCGGATTCCGGCATCGACCCTGCGGCACTGCGCGCGAGACTGGCGACACAGCTGACCGGGGAACCGGCGGGCTAGAATGGCGCGATGACCGAACGACGATCCCCTGTCCTGCCGGCGCTCGCGGGCGCTGGTCTCCTCGCCGTCGCGGCGCTGGCCTGGTGGTTCACCGGCCGGAACGCCGACACGATGCCTGATTCCACCGCGGCAGCGACTGCGCAGCGCCGTCCCGTGCCGGTGATCTTCTATCTCATCGACACGCTGCGCGCCGACCGGCTGGGGCTCTACGGCTACGACAAGCCGACCTCGCCCATAATCGATGCCCTGGCGAAGGAAAGCGTGGTGTTCGACCGCGCCCACTCGGCCGCCCCGTGGACCCTGCCCTCGGTGTCTTCGCTGTTCACCTCGCGCTTCCCCTGCGAGCACGGCGTGATCCGGAACCAGCTGCGGCTGTCAGAGTCCCTGCCCACGCTGGCCGAGCGACTGCAGGCTGCCGGCTATGCAACGGGCTCCTACTACCAGAACAATTTCGTGGGCCCGATGGCCGGGCTGTCGCGCGGCTTCCAGGTCGTGGAGTTTCGCCAGGATCTCGAGACACTGGACCTCGACGCCCGTGAATTCCTGGGGCGCGTCGCTGACCAGCCCTATTTCCTGTACCTCCATTCGATGGAGCCGCATGCCACGTATTTCGCGCCCCGCGATCTCGTCAAGAAATTCGGCTACGTCAGCATCGACGACCACGAGGCCTTCCGCGCACACTGGATCGGCTATCGGATGATGTGGTTTGCCGATGCCAAGGCCAGCCGGCCGGTGGGCAGCACCGACACGACCGAAGGTGTCGACCTGGCCATCAATAACATCAACGCCCTCGAGGCGAGCGCGCACATCCTCTACGACGCGGCGGTGAACTTCGCCGACATCGAGCTCGGCCAGACGATCGAGGTGCTGCGCCAGACCGGCGCCTGGGACGAGGCGATCTTCGTGCTGCTGGCCGACCACGGCGAGGAAATGCGTGACCACGGCTTGTGGTTCCACGACCAGTCCGTCTACGAGGAAATGACCCACGTCCCGCTCATGATCCACTTTCCCGGCGGCAGGCACGGCGGCAAGCGCGTCAGCGAGAACGTGTCGCTGCTCGACGTCATGCCCACTGTTCTCGACTTCGTCGGCGAGGGCGACGCCTGCGAGAACTGCCGCGGTTCGAGCCTGTTGCCGCTGGTCGACGCGGCCTACGGCGGCACGTACCGCCCCAGCGAACTCCCCACCATGCGCTGGAACGTCTGGGGCTACTACAAGCCGCTGAAGGCCAGTCGGGGCGACATCAACGTCGTGGTGCGCGACGGCGATCTCAAGGGCATCTGGAACAAGGAGCCGGGCACGGTCGAGCTCTACGATCTCGCGAGTGATCCGGGTGAGCAACAGGATCTCGGCCCGTCGGACGGCACCCGCGCGACGGCGATGGCCGACAAGGCCGCGCAGTGGCTGGCGCAGTGCGAGGCGACGAAAGTTGCGCCGACCGAGGTGGCGCCCGAGGATATATCCAGCGAAGACCGGGACCGCCTGCGCGCGCACGGGTATTTCGGCGGGTGATCCGGCGGACGTTAACCGTCGCGGCGTTGCTCACGCCCGGCCATATCCGCTGAGCCGGCTCAGCGGCGCAGGAAGGCCACCACCGCGTCGGTCCACGCCCGCGGCAACTCGTCGATGGCGTCGATCGTGCCGCCCTCGATTTCGGCCCAGGCGAACTGCGGAAACTGTTCGCGTGCCCGTTGCGAGAAGCCGTAGATGGCATCGCCGGTGTTGGCGAGGATCAGGCAGGGCGCCGTGAGCCGCGCCATCGCCTCCTCGTGCCGGTAGGTCATCACCGCGTCGTGCGCGTACCAGACCGTGCGGCCGGCCAGCAGCCCGTGGATGAAATTCGCGTGGAAGGCCTCGATGTCGGTCCAGGCGCCCTGGGCGCCGTGGCGGAAGCCCCACTGCTCGATGAGATGGCTGCCGTCCCAGCGCAGGTTCCACTCCTTCTCGCGCGACAGGATCTGGCGCCACATCGCGCGCTCCTCGTCGCTCATCGGCAGCGGGCCGTGCAGGATCACGCGATCGGTGCGTCCGGGAAACTGCAGCGCCGCCTCGGTGGCGATGATCGCGCCGGTGTGGTGGCCGAGGATGTGCGCGCGGGCGATGCCGAGCGCGTCGAGCACGGCGGGCACGACGGGCGCGTACTCGGCGATCGTCGGCGGATGATCCGGCACGTCGGAGCTGCCGAAGCCGGGCAGGTCGATCGCGATGGCGCGTATGCCGGCAGCAGCGAGCAGCGGCATCACGCGCGCGAACTGCACCATGTCGGTCGGCGACTGGTGCAGCAGCACGAGCGGCATGCCGGTGCCGCAGACGGCATAGTGGATCTGGCCGAACGGACCGTCGGCGTAGGCTTTGCGTGGTTTCATCCACTAAGCTTATCGCAATGACGAAGGAATCCGCCGTGCGACGCGCGTGGCCAGGGGCAGTGCTCGTGCTGCTCGTGATGGCGGCCTATGCGCCCGCGCCCTGGGGCGAGCTCGTCTGGGACGACCGGATCCTCATCGACAACCAGCTGCCGGCCTTCACCGGCTGGCGCGACGCCTTCTGGCCGCCGGCGAACGTCGATCAGTGGTCCGACAACTACTACCGGCCGATCCTCACGCTGAGTTACCTCGCCGACCGCGCCCTGTTCGGCCGCGAGCCCGGCGGCATGCATGTCGTGAACGTGTTGTTTCACCTGGCCGCGACACTCGGCCTGTACGCGCTGCTGGGGCTGCTCCTGCGCCAGCGCGCCGCCGGGCACTGGGGCGCACTCGCCGGCGCCGCGCTCTTCGCCGTGCACCCGATCCACACGGAGACGGTGAGCTGGATCCTCGGCCGCAGCGACGCCGTGGCGGCGCTGTTCCTGTTTCCGGCGACCGCGCTGGCACTGCGCTGGCGCGACGGCGCCGGCGTCGCGTCGCTGATCGCGGCAGCCGTCGGCTTCGCCCTCGCGCTGCTGTCCAAGGAGGTCGCTGCAGCCGGACTGCTGCTGATTCCTGCGACCCTGTGGCTTGCGCCGCGAGCGGCGGGCGCGCCGTTGCCGGATGCCGGTCGCTGGCTGCGGCTTGCGATCGCACTGCTCGCAGCGCTGGCTGCTGTCCTGGCGCTGCGCCAGTCCGCGGGCGACGCGGCGGCCGGATCCGGTTTCGGCACAGCGGACCTGGATACCTGGCCGGCACTCCAGTCGCTGGCCTGGTTCAGCATCAAGGCGATCTGGCCGTGGCCGCAGTCGATCTTCGTGCCCGCTGAATCACTGCCGGGTGTCGCCGTCACGCTCACCAGCGTCGCGCTACTGCTGGCCGTCGCGGTCTGGGGGTTGCGCCGCTGGCGCGCCGGCGGCGACGCCCTGCCATTGCTGGCGCTGCTGTGGTTCGGGGCGACCGCCGCGCCGACTCTGGCGGCAGCCGCGTTCAACCTCGCGGCCACGCCGGTGGCGGAACGCCAGCTCTACCTGCCGAGCGCCGCCGTGTCGCTGCTCGCGGCACTGGCGGTCGCTGCGACGGCCGGCACCGGCCGATGGCGGCTGGCGTGCAGCGCCGCGGTCATCGTGATCCTCGGCTACGGCGCCACCACGGTGGCGCGCGGCTTCGCCTGGCAGGACAACGAGCGGCTGTGGAGCGACGCGGTGGCGCAAGCGCCGGCGCACGGGCTGCCCGCGAACGAACTGGCGGTCGTCTATGCCCAGCGCGGCGACATCGAGCGCGCCTTCGCCCTGTGGCAGCGGGCGCGCACGCTCATCAACGAGCCGAAGGAGGCCGGCATCGTCGAGGCGAATCTCGGCAACTTCTACCTGCGCCGCGGTGAGGAGCGCCAGGCGTTCGGGCATTTCGACCGCGCCGTGCAGCTGTTCTGGGCGCAGCCGAACGCGCACCAGGGGCTGGGGCGACTGCTGATGCGGGAGTCGGCGCGAATCGCCAGCGCCGATGGCGCCAGGGCGGCGGCAGCGGCGGACCGGGCGACGCTGCACTACCGCGCGGCGCTGGAATTCCGTCCGGCCGCCGCGACCATCCGTTTCGAACTCGCCGACGCGCTGGCGCGCCTCGGCCAGATGGAAGAACAGCAGGGTGCCGGCAGCACCGCTGCCCTGCACTACGCCGAAGCCCGGGCGGAACTCGAGCGGGCGCTCGCATCGGACCCGGCGGCCGGCGAATCGTCCGGCATCCGGTCGCTGCGCGATTTCCTCGCAGCGCGTACCCGCGGCTAGGGCTGCTGCGTTTCGCCCCGGCGCGGCCCGGGGGCGCCCGCCGCTGCCCAGATCCGCGCGCGGTAGGCCGGCACGTCGCGCTCGAGTCCCGGCTCGGCGCCGGCCAGGAACGCTGTGAGCGCCTCGCCCTTCATGCGGGCTTCGAGGTCGTCTAGGCTACCGATCGCCTGGCGCCAGGTGGCGAGCGCCTCGGCGTGGCGCCCTGTGGCGTCCAGCGCCAGCGCCTCGGCGTGCAGCGCCTGCGCCAGCGCCACCCGCGCTTCGTGGAAGTCGGGCGACTCGATGAGCGCGTTGCGCAACCCGCGGATCGCGCCCGCACGTGCGGCAAAGGACGCGGCGTCCCGATCGCTGCCGACGGTGAGGACCGTGAGCAGGTCGAGGCCGTAGCCCGCGCGCAGGAATTGCGGGTTCTCGCTGCGCGAGCGCCGCATCCAGCTGCGGGCGCCGTCGCGGTCGCCGGCGGCGAGGTCCAGCTCCGCGAGGCCGTACATGACCTTGGCGCGCTCGGAGGAATCGGCGTCGGCATCGAGCCCGCGCAGGTAGGCAGCGCGGGCCTCTACGCTGCGGCCCGCCGCACGATGGGCGCGGGCGAGGCTGTGCCAGGCGAACACGTTGCCGGGCGCGCGCTCGGCGGTGGCCGCCCAGAGGCGCGACTCCTCCGACCAGGTCAGGCCCCAGGCGAAGGCGCCGGCGGTGAAAGCGGCAATGCCGGCGAGCAGTGCTGCGCGCAGCCACGCGTCGGCCAGTCGGGCCCACGCCCAGCCCGCCAGCAACGCCGCACCGACCGACGGCAGATAGGCGTAACGCTCCGCCACCGGCGCACGGGTCCCGAACGAAATCGCGACCCAGAGTGCGGGGGCCAGAGCCAGCAGGAACCACAGCAGCCCGAGCAGCGGCACGCCATCGCGCTGCCGGCGCCACCTTTGAATGGCTGCGTAGCCAGCGGCGGCCGTGGCGAGCAGGATCAGGCCGCTGCCGATCAGCGAGGGCAGATCGCCCCAGCCCGCCAGATGCTGCATCGGCCACGGCAGGGCGATCTTGAGCAGGTACCAGGCGGTCGAACGGCCCAGCGCGACCAGCGTCAGCAGCGGGCCGAGATCCAGCGGATCGCCGATGCCCGTGGCCGTGGCCTGCCTGGCCCAGGCATACAGCGTCAGCGGCAGGAGCAGCGCAACCGCGCCGAGCGCCATCGCGCGGCCGTCGAAGGCCGGTGCGGCGGCGGGTCGCGGCGCGAGCCACAGCAGTGCGGGCAGCAACAGCGCGGCGACCACGCCCACTTCCTTCGCGCCCAGGGCGAGCAACACGAACAACGCCGCCGCGACGAGGCTCGCTGTGGAACGCCGATCGCGCCAGCCGAGCGCGGCGAGACCGGCTGCGACCACGAAAAGCGTCGAGAGCACGTCGGTGCGCGCACAGATCCAGTTGACCGACTCGACGTGCAGCGGATGGACGGCGAACAAGGCCGCTGCCACCAGCGCCGCTTCCCGTGCATCGTCGCCGAGCACCCGCCGCGCGAGCAGCCATACCAGCCAGGTCGCAAGGACATGCAGCAGCAGGTTGGTCGCATGCGCCAGCGCGGTCGCCGCCTCGCCGCCGCCGCTCAGATCGAGGAGAAAGCTCAGCGTCACCAGCGGGCGGTAATAGGTGTCCGACCAGTTCGGGACGGCGGCCGGCGGCTGGAGCACGTCAACCAGTGACTCGATGCGCGGCAACTGGTCGTCGACGAGGATGTGGTCGTCCCAGACGAGGCCGCTCCAGAATGCCGGCAGGTGGGCGAGCACGGCGAGCACCAGCGGCACCAGCACGAGCCAGGGACGCGCGATGTCGATGCGGGCGGTCGGTTCGGCGGACTGCAATGCTTTATCCTTCGCGAACCAGAGGTGGAACTCGGGGGGTCACAGGTCCGCAGTGTAAGCGAGCGCCATGCGGCGCGCCCCTGGCGGTACCTGCGCAGGTTCGATGGCCACCTTCCTGCTTGCCACGCTTGCACTGTGGCTCACCTGGACCGCGTACTTCGCGACCCGCGAGGCGGCCACGCCGCGCGAGGCCTTTGCCTACGGCGCCGTCGCGTTCGCCGCCCAGCTCGTCGCGACCGAACTCGCGCTCGGCATCGCCGGCGTGCTGACGCGGCCCGCACTGCTGGCGGCGCTCGCACTGGGCGCCATTCCGCCAGCTGTTGCCGCGGCCTCGCGGTGGCGGCTGTCGGTGCTGCGTTTCTCCACCGGCGCCAGGGGCGACGCCGCCCTGTGGCTGCTAGTTGCACTCGCAGGCGTCGCCCTGGCCTGGATTGCAGCGGCGGCGTGGCTGCTGCCGCCGCGGGGAATGGACGATCTCGCCTACTGACCGGCCGCGCCCGCGCCAGCCTGAGTCGTTTGCCTCGAAGGAGAACGCGATGGTGCCGCGCGCCGCCTAGGCCAGGCGCTCGGCCGGCGTGCCCTGCGGCGCAACGGCCAGCGAAGCCATCATGTGCCGGCGCAGGTAGGTCGCATCCTCGTTCCAGATGCGCTCCTCGACGCGCTCGTGCAGGTAGGGATAGAGCGGATCGCCGTACCACGCGAGGTTCTTCAGCCAATGCGGGGCGGTGAGCGTGAGCACGGCGGCGAAGGCGACGCCTGCTGCCGCCAGCCAGCGACCGCGATCACCCGGTCGCAGTGCGCGCCAGAGGACCCGCAGCGCCAGTGCCAGCGCGGGAAACGCCACGATCAGCACGGCGGAGTACTTGGTGAGCAGCGCACCCGCCACCGCGACGGCAAGGAGCAGCCAGACGCCGGTGCGATGCGTGCGCCAGGCGCGCAACGCCAGGAGCGCCAGCACCGGCGCCCAGAACGCCGCCACGTGGTCCGCCCCGGCGATCAGCGCCGAGTCGAACACGAACAGGGCCGGGAACAGGAACAGGGCAACCCAGGCGTGGCGCAGGCGCGGCCGGGCGATCAGCGCCCGGGCCAGCACCGCGATACCAGCGAGTGTGGCGAGGAACAGCGTGTACTCCAGATGCAGCGCGAGCGCGACCTGGTCGAACAGCGCCCCGCCCGGCACCATGAACGCCCAGGCGTAGAGCACGCTCGAGAGGTGTGGATAGGCGCCGATGTACCAGCCTTCGCGGAACGCGCTGATCCCGCCGTCCGCGACGTAGTGCTCCGCGATGGCGAGGTGGTACCAGCGCGCATCGAAACCGATCTGGTGCGGCACCAGGATGCCGATGTAGACCACCGCCGCCGCCGTGATGCCGAGAGCAACGAGGACCGCGCGCCAGACACGTACCGCCAGCGGCCGCGGACGGGAATGCGCAACCGCGCGGACATGGCGCCTGATGCGCGGCCCCAGCACCCGCCAGGCCGGTCGCGCGAAGCCGCCCAGGAGGAGCGCCGGCCAGGCAAGGAAAAAAGCCGTGCCGAACCATCCCGCAATGCCGGCGAGGAAGGTGCCGAGGAAGAAAACATAAACCCCGGCGGCTGACGCGGCGAGCAGACGCTCGCCTGTCCGTGCACGGCCCGGCAGCAGCCGGGCCGTCAGCGCCGTGCCCGCCGCGAGGCAGGCGGCAGCCCATGCGAGGCAGGCGAGCCAGTAGCCGGCATAGCGCCAGACCAGCCAGAATTCCAGCGGGTAGGCCGCATGCACGGCCCGCACGAACACGGCGAGCGCTGCCGCCAGCACGACGCTGAGGGCAGCGCGACGCCAGAGCATCAGAAAGTCACCCTGAACACGCCGCGCAGGGCGAAACCCAGCAACAGCGTGAATCCGAAGAGCAGCCAGGACGCCGACGACAGGCCGATGAACTCCCCCCGCGCGCGCGGGTAGTCCACCGTCACGGATGCAACCGGAGAGCCTGCGGGCAAGGCCTGCTCAACCGCGGAACCGAGCGTGCGCCAGTCATCGGCGCGATAGACCACTGGCGCCAGCGGCGGCATCCCGTCGCCGACGAGGACACGTCGCGCAACGGTGTTTCCCGCCACGTCGAACTCGACCTGCTGCGGACCGGATCCTGCGCCGCTGACCCGCCAGAGCACTTCGCCGCGGTCATCCAGGCGCAGCGCCGGCGTCTCGACCACGACGCCCGAGCCACGCAGCGACACGGCGCCTTGCGACTCGATCGCGATCGTGACGATCGCTCCTTCGCCGGGCGCGAGCGGTCGCCACGCGTGGCGCGCCTCGACCTGCACGAGCAGCAGCGCCACCGGCACCAGCATCAGCGCGAGCGGGACGACCGAGTAACCGAGATAAGCCAGCGAATGCAGGACCACCCTGCCCTGCGCCCGCAACAGGACGCCAGGATCGTCCTTGTAGAGCCACAGCTCCAGCAGGTGCGCCTTGATCTGGTCCTTGGCATGGGTAATGCCCGCCTGGTCGGACGCGAACCGGAAGACCAGCAGCGCAAAAACCGTGAGCGGCACTGCAGTGGCAGCGATCTGCCATGCGGCCGGGAGACCGGCGATCAGCCCGAACCACGCCGAGCCCAGTGCGTTCGTCCCGGCGTTGAGCGCCTCGTAGGCCGTCATCGTCTCAACTGATGTAACCGAGACCGCGCAGTTTCTTGCGGATCTCCTCGTCGCTTTCCGCGCCCTCGAACTCGGCGACCTGGCGCTCGAGTGCGTGCGCGACGAATTCCTCCGGTGACGAATACCCCGCAGCCTCCGCAATCACGCGGATCTTTTCCCAGAGGTTCTTGTCGATCGACACCTTCTTCGAACCGAACATCCCATGCACTCCCGATTCGGATGACCTCAGCGCAGCAGGTTGCGACCTTGCATGACGTCAGGCGCGTCGACGCCGAAGTAACCCAGGATGGTCACCGGCAGGTCCGCGAGATCGCCACCGTCGAGCACCGGGCGGTTGGCAACCAGCACGCCCGGCACGGTCCGCGAGTCCATGCAGTGATCGCCGCTCCAGGCCTCGTCATTGTCCTCGAGCAGGGTCGCAGCGACCTTGCCGGTGCTCGTCGCCCAGGATGCGCGATAACCCCAGGCATAGCCGACGACGACATCCGGCGCCGCCTCGACGTGCGGACCATGATAAACGTCCTCGCGCAGCACCGCCTGCGTCACCACCGGCTGATTGCCCGGCAGATCGCGCCAGGCGAGCAGCTTGCCGGCGATCTCCCGGGCCAGCGCAGCGCGTTCGGCAGGAGCCACGATGCCATCGCGCTCGCGACCCTTCACGTTGATGTACAGCGAGTTCAGGCCGATGCTGAACGCGCGGGTTCTTTTCCAGTCGATCCCGCCGAGCCAGTCGTTGCGATCACGGGCCGAAGGATCCGCGAGCGCGAGGTAGCCCTGCTGCTCGAGCCAGGCATTCAGGTGTGCCTGGCGGCGAAACGGCGCGAAGCCGTGGTCCGACATGACGATGAGCGCGGTCTCGTCGCCCGCGGCGGCCATCGCCTGACCCACGAAGTCGTCGACCTCGCGATAGGTCTCGCGCATCGCGCCCAGCAGGTCACCGGGCGTGGCCGGGTCGTGGAACGGGTGCGAGGGATCGTTCTCCCGGCCCAGCATGTGGTGGCGCTGGTCGAGCGTGCTCAGGTAGAAGAACAGGAACCGGTCGCCCCGCGCGCGGCGGAACTGCCCGAGTTCCAGGGCGAAGAGCCGCCGCCGCTCCTCCATCACCAAACCCGACTGGCGCACGAATTCCTGCGGCGTGAACAGATTCGCCGACAGCGCCTTCGTTTCCTCCGGCATCTCCTCCGTATAGAAGAGACCCGCGTGCTCGGCGAGCTCGCGCGCGTATTCGGCGGGATGCGAGACCGGCTGGGCCGGCTCGGTCGGATCGATGTTGACCGGCGTGACGTAGATCGCCGGCTGCGGCAGGAGCCGCTGCGCGTAGACCCGCACCATGCCGGGCACATCGAGGAGGCCCGGCACGAGGCTGAAGCGCACCTTGAGCCAGGGACTCCACTCGCCTTCCCGCAGCAACGCACGCGCGGTGCCGAAATCCACGAGTGCGACCGGGTTCTCGCGGTCGATGCGCAGGTCGAAACGCGCCGTGGACCAGGGCGCACTCTCCAGCAGCGAATTCGGCGGGCCGTCGATCTCGCCGCTGAACACACCGCGGCCGCCAAGCAGGCGCCGCACGATGCCGCCGGAAACCGTGCCGGCGGCAACCGCCGTGTCATTGGTGAAATAGAAGAAGGTGCCGGGCGTGCCGCGCAGGTCCGGCGTGCCCATGCCGGAAACCGAGCGCCCGGCGGGCACCGGCGGATAGTTCGCCGGAACCTGGAAGAGCCGGACGTCGACATCGGCTTCGTCGAGGAATTCCCAGAACGCCCGGCCCTTGCGCAGGAGCACCGTCTTCTCGGTGCCGAGCGGCAGCCGCCAGCGGCCGAGCGGAATCGGCTCGAGCCCCGCCTTCTCGACGCGGGCGGCCGAGAGATAGGGCTCCAGCGTGGCGCGATCGAGATGCAGGAAATCGAACAGTCCATGGCCGCCGGGATCCATGCCGGTGATGAAGCTCGACCAGGCGACAGGGCTCTGCGGCGGAATGGTGGTGCCGAGTGTCGACTGCCCGCCCTGCTTCGCGAGGCGCGACAGGTTGGGCAGCAGGCCTTCATCCATGTACTGGCGCATCAGGCCCGGATCCATGCCGTCGACGCCGAGCACGATCATGCGCCGATCCGCGGCGCCGGCTGCGAGCGCCACCAGTGCCAGCAGCACCGCCGCGATCCGCGCGATACGACGGGCGTCCATTACGCGCCACCCCCGCCAGTTGCGGCCCGCAACACCGCCTCGAGCTGCGCCGCCAGCGCGCGCACCTCCGGCCGGTCCGCGATGGCGGGATCGAGTGCGACGGCGCGGTCGATCTGGTCAAGCCCGGCGCGGGCGCTGGCCGTGGCCATGGCAGGCCCGTCGGCAATGGCCGCCTCGGCCGCGAGAATCCGCGCCAGATCGAGCCGGGCGGGCACGTGGCTCGAATTCAGCTCGAGCGCACGCTGGTGGTGGGCGCGCGCCTCCGCGAGCAGTTCGCCGGGCGCGCGACCGGGACTGCGCAGCACGCGCTCGAGCAGCGCCCGGCCGACGCCGTAATGTCCCATGGCGTAACCGGGATCTTCAGCGACAGCCTGCCTGAACAGCCGCTCGGCGCCGGCGAAATCAGCGCGCATGGCCGCGAGCACGCCACGGTTGTAGTCGGCTGTCGCGCGCAGCCGCGACGTGTCGGCGACGCGCCGCGCCTCGTCGAAGTTCAGCTCCGCTTCGACGAGTCGCCCCGCCTGGAACTGCGCCTTGCCGTACTCGATGAGCGGCAGCGCCTCGCCGGGGGCCCGAGCCGCCGCATCGGCCCAGAGGCGCAGGTCACTGCGCCAGATGGTGCCGCGCCAGACCGTGGCTGCCGCGAAGGCGACCAGTATCAGCGCGGCAACTGCGATCACGCGCTTTTGCGCGACCGCGTAGCGCGCGACCAGGGCACCCGCGATCAGCGCGAGTCCGACGGACGGCAGGTACAGGTACCGTTCGGCGAGCGGCGTGGCGGCAACCGACGTGAGGGCCACCGGCAGCGCGGGTGCCATCGCGACTCCGATCCAGACGGCGCCGGCAGCCAACGCCGCGCCCCCCGACGCCCGACGGAAACGCAAAGCGAGAATCGCCGTGGCGATCGCCACCATCACGATGCCGGCTGCAACGGGAACGGCGGGCGCCATCTCCCAGGTGACGAAATTCGTCTGTGGATACGGCCAGACCAGTTTCGCCAGGTAGTAGCCTGTCGCTCGCACCGCGTTGACCGCGGCCTCCGGCAACGCCAGGTCAGCGCCCTCCGGCGGGCGCGTCGCGGCGCCCGCGCGCAGCAGCCACCAGAGCGACGCGGCCGCCAGCCAGGCGACTCCTGCGGCTATCCATGCGAACGCGCGAGCTGCGGCTGTTTGCTGCATCGGTCTTGCACCGGCAGGCGCAAGCCAGAGCAGGAGCGGCGCGAGCAGCAGACCAGCGATCGCCACCTCCTTCGCGAGCAACGCTGCCACTGCTGCGAATGGAACGGCGCACAGCCGAAGAAACGAGCCGCTGTCACGCCAGGCAAGCGTCAGGGTCAGCGCAGGCAGCAGGAACATTGTCGCCAGCACGTCGCTGCGCCCCGTGATCCAGCTCACCGACTCCGTATGCAGGGGGTGCACGGCGAACAGGAGCGCCGCCGCAACGGCCCCCTCTTCGGCCGCAGGGGCATCGCGCAACAACCGCCGCGCCAGCGACCAGACACCGAGTGTCACCAGCAGTTGCCAGAGCACGTTCATCGCGTGCGGGCCTGCTGCAGCGCCCCGGCCAAAAAGCGCTTGATCGAGCAGGTAGCTCAGCACGACAACCGGGCGGTAGTACGAATAGGTCCACTGGGGGATATCGGGCGGCGGTACAAACACGTCGCCGAGGTCCTGCACGGCAGCCATCTGCTGGCGGGCGACGATCTGATCGTCCCAGACGAGCTCCCCGGTCGGCGCGATCGCGTAGACCGCGATCACGGCAAGCAGCGGCCACAGCCAGGGCCAGCGGATGGTCACGGCGTCGCTCCCGCCATTGACAGCAGTCGCGGCAGTCCATCGAGGTAACGGTCGATGCTCCAGCAGAAATACAACGCCGAGAGCGACCCCATGGCGTGCAGCAGGAGGAGACCCTCCGCTGCGCTCGTCGGCCGACGCCAGGATGACACGACCGCGACGCTGATCGCAGCGATGCATGCCAGCGGCGCCCAGTCCCAGCCGGCCGCCTTGAGGAACGCGAAGTAGCCGATCGCAACCGGCCATGCCAGGCGCAACAACGCTTCCCGCAGCCGGGTCACTGCGGCAGTCGCCGCGGCCAGCAGCGCCGCGGCCAGCGAGTAAGCGAGGAAGAGCGGCGTCGACGACAACGGATCCGCCAGGCCGTCCGCGGTCTCGGTGAGGGCCAGTGCGAGGAATCCCGCAGCCGGTCCGATCGAAAGCGCGGCTGCGAGCGCATCACGCCAGCCGCGACCGGCGTCCGTCCCGCCAGTCACGCGGCCACCTCGTTGAAGTAGATGCTCACCGTTCCCTCGCGCGTACTGGCGGTGCCGAGCACGCGAACGGCCGCTCCGCGGATCGATGTCCCGACGCTGATCACGCGGCGCGCAGCGGCGAGCCTGGCCGCTTCCTCGACGCGGCCGGTGCGCACGAGACGTACCGGTGCGGCAATCTCGCCGCGAAGCTGCCAGTAGCGAAGGGCCTGCACGGCGCGCGAGTCGCCAACCACCAGGTCGGCTGGCGGCAGCGAGCCGAGCAGCGGCCTGATGCTCTCTATGTCGTCCGCGAAGCGCCACTCGTAAAAGGCAAGCAGCGCCTTGCGGGTCGACGGGTCCTCGAGCCGCCCGGCGGCAACCCACAGCTCGGTCGGTCCCGAGCGAGTCAGCAGCAGGTAGCGCGGGTCGCGTTCGACTTCCTGGGGTTCGATCCGGCCACGGACGTAGAACAGGTTGTCGGCGCCGCCGCTGAAGCCCGCGTGGAATACCAGCGCGTCCGGCGCATCGCGCTGATCGGGCTGGAAGTTCCACACGCGATTCTGCAGGCGGCTGCCGTACAACGGTGCGGTGATGAACACGCGCCAGTCGGCCGCCATGTAGACGCTCCAGCCGGGGCCGTCGCGCGTCAGCGCATCGAGCGGCTCGAACGCGGCGGCGAGGCTCGGCAGGTCACCGGTGGCCTGCAGGTAATAACGCTGCGGCGAAGTCACGGTGCCGGCAAGGCGATCGCGCAGCGCCTCGCTGAAGTCGAATCCCGGCAGCTTCGACGCCGGCAGCTGCAGGAGTGCCGCGGCAGATCCCAGCACGACAACGGCCTGCACGGCGGCTGCCGCGACCGCATTCGCGGCGCGGATCCTCGCCAGGGCGAGCCCGAGCGCCACGAGGCCCAGCGGCACGACCACCAGCGCAAGACGCATGTTGAACGCCAACCGCATGACGTCGGTCTCGGCAAGGAAGATCGCCATCACGGCGAAGGCCGTGCCCCACAGGAAGGCCGGCACGAGTTCGCCGCGGCGCGTATCGCGCAGCGCAGCGGCCAGGCACCACACCAGTGCCGGCAGGCCAAGGCCCCAGAACACCACGCCCAGCCCGCCATTCAGGCTTCCGAGACCGGGATCGCGCAACAGGAAGGTCAGCAGGCGCAACGGCTCGGCGAACAACTGCGAGAGCGCCAGGCCCATCTGCGCGGTGCCCTGTTCGATTGCGACTTCGTACGGCACGACGGTGACCGATCCCAAGCCGTCGAGCCCCAGTACGTAGGGGTACAGCGGCAGCCCCGTCACCGACAGGTTGCGCAGCATCCAGAACGCCGGCAGCGGCGCGGCCACGAGGCTGAACAGCGCCATCGCGCGCAGCGGCGCAACGGCGGCGCGGTGCCGCCACAGCCCGGCGGCCAGTATCGGCAACGCCAGCACGACGGCGACGATCATGTTGTATTTCACGCCAAGACCGAAACCGGCTGCGATCCCCGCCATCGCTAGATGCGCGGACTGGCCGCTGCGATGGAACGCGAGCAGCGCGTATAGAAGCGCGAGATGGGCCGCGACGACGACAAGGTCGACGTAGTTGCTCGCTGCCTGGGCGATCACCACCGGCACGAGGAGAAAGGCCAGCGACACGAACGCCGCATCGCGCGGCGCAACGCCGCGTTCACGGGCGATGGCCCAGACGATCCAGGCGCAATACGCGGCGACCAGCCAGCCGCAGCCGTCGATCCAGGTGTCGTTGCCCAGGAACAGCAGCGGCCACAGCCACAGGAAGTCGCCGCCGAGCGGCATCCCGAATTGCGCGCGCAACTCGAGCGGCAGCAGCGCGATGCGGCCGGTCTGCACGTACTCGTAGAGCGGCGGCAGGTGATAGGACAGGTCATCCACGCCCCGCGGCGGCAGCAGCCAGGTCGCCACGCCGATCCAGATCGTGGCGAACGTCGCGAGCAGCGCCAGTGCGCCGTTCCACGGGGTCGCGAGATCGCGGAACACCGGCCCGCTGTTGCCGGCAGTCGGCCCGGAACGCAGCGCGCCGTAGGTGACAAGCCCCGTCAGCACCGCATGCGCCGCGAGGACTGAACCCAGGCGCAACTGCCCGACGAGGCCCAGTGCCAGCTGAACGGCGACCAGCTGGGCGGCGAAGAGCAGGCCGGCGTAGACACCGCGCGCGGGTGCCGGAATCCGCAGCACGCGGCCGAGCCACGCATGCCAGGCGCCCCAGAGAAGCGCGCTAACGATCAGGAAGGCCAGGATGCGCAAGGGCGATGTTCGATCCGCGAGGCAGTGCTTCGGCTGCGATCATAATAGAATCGCGGCCATGCAGTCCGGCGGCATCCGCTCCATATTCCGAAATTCCGCGCAGCTGTCCGCCGCCCAGGTCATCGGCGTCCTGACCCGGCTCGCCATGGTGGTCATCGTCACGCGGGAGCTCGGCGCTGATCTCTATGGACTGCTCGCCTATTCGCAGGCGTGGAGCGCCAGTTTCTTTTCGCTTGCGACGGCCGGAATCGGCGCGGCACTGGTCCTCGAGATCAACCGGCGCCGCGAAGCTGCCACGCGGATCGCCGCTGAAGCGCTCGGCCTGCAACTGCTGCTCACGCTCGTGGCCGCGGCGCTGAGCGTTGCCGGCGCCCTGCTCGTCACGCCGGATCCGCGGGCGCCTGCGCTGATCTTCATCCTCGCCCTCGCGCTGGCAGGACGTTCCGTCGTGAGCTGGACGACGCAGGTGCACACCGCGCGGGAAACCACGCATCACGTCATGCGCCAGGAGGTCGTGTTCCGGACCGTGGAACTGGCCGCCGTCACGGCCATCCTTGCCGCCGGCGGCGGTGTCCTCGCACTGGCCTGGGTGGCCGCAGCCGCCTGGCTGCTGCAGGCGGGCTGGGCGGTGTCGGTCCTGCACCGCAAGGTGCTGCCAGTGGGCATTGCGGCCGATGGCGCAGCCTGGAAGGCACTGCTCGTCCTGGCAGCACCGTTCTTCATCATGATGCTCAGCGCGGAATGGCGCAGCTACGGCGCCCTGATCCTGTTCCGCAACACCGTGCCGGACGCCCAGGCGTTCGCGCAGCTCGCGCTCGGCTTCCAGGCAGCGTTCATCGCGGCGATCCTGCCGCTGTCGCTTTCGGCGGCGGTGCAGCCGGCACTGGTCCGATCCTGCGCACGGGGCGACGGCCGCGACCTCGCCTGGGGCGATGTCGTGCAGCGTTGGTCGGTGGTACTCGGCGCAGCGGTCGCGCTGGTTGCGATGGCCTTCGGGCGCGACCTGTTCAGGCTGGTGTTCGGCGAAGAATTCGCGGAGGCCGGCAGCATCGCGGCGATGGCGCTGTGGTGGTATGCCGGCATGCTGGCCGGCGCAGGTTACGCGCAGGTGCTGATCGCCCGCGGCCATACGCGCATCGTCGCGGCATCCTCCATCGCCGGTGCGGTGGCGATGACACTGCTGCTGCCGCCGCTCGCCGCGCGCTACGGCGTCGACGGAGCACTCGCCGCGATGAACGTGAGCTATGCGCTGCCGCCGCTGGTGGTGCTCGCCGCAGCGGTACGCCATGGCTGGACCGGCTGGATGCGCGGCCTGATCCGGCCGCTGTGCGCGGTGTTGCCGGGAACCGCTGCGTTCCTGCTGTTGCGGCCGCAGGGCGCGATCGTCGCGCTCGCGGTGGCCCTGGCGGCGCTCGTCGCCGGGTGCCTCGTGTTCCGCGCGGTCTCGCCCGGCGATGCACGCGGACTGCCGATGGCGTCGCATGCAGGCTGAAACGAATTCGCCCCGGCAGCTCCTGCCCTGGCAGCACGGCGCCCTGAACCTGCTGCAGCTGCTCGGCCTGCACGGCGCATTGCTCGCCTGGCTCTGGGCCGGCCGCGGGCTGGTTCCCTGGGCCGCGTTCCTGCCGCTGTCGGTGTTCGCCTGCCTGCTGCACCAGCGACAGCTGTCGGAGTGGTATCACGAAGCGACGCACTGGAACCTCTTTCCCGGACACCGCTGGAACGACCTCTGCGCCAACCTGCTGATCGCGCCGTTGAACGGCGTACCGGTGTCAGGCAACCGGCCGGGTCACTTCCGCCATCACGCGGTGAGCGCCTTCTTCGGGCCCGATGATCCGGACACGCGTGCCGCAGCCGCGCGGACCCGGCAGGAGCTGCGCGCGGGCCTGCTCCGGGACGTGGCGGGCATCACCGCCTGGCGCGCTTTCCGTGACGCGAGCCAGGCAGGTACATCTCCCGCCCGGCGCGCCGGCTGGTTTGTCCTGCTCGCCGCGCTGCACGCCGGCGGCCTGCTGGCCTGCCTGTCGGCGGGGCGCGTCGACATCTATCCGCTGTACTTCGGCACGCTCCTCACGCTCTACCCGATCGCCAACCGGCTGCGGCTGTACGCGCAGCACGCACAGTTCGACGCAGCAGGAGCGCCGCTCCTCGCCGGCAGCAGCGCGTCACGCAGTTTCCACAGCGGCTTGCTCGAACGCCTGATCCTGCACTCGCAGGTGATCGTCTACCACCACGAACACCACGCGGCACCGAGCCTGCCGTTTCGCGAGCTGCGGGCACGCTCGCGTGCCTCCGCCGATCCGAACGTCCACGGGACCAGCGGCTTCGCCTGCGTTGCCCAGGTGCTGCGGGGGCTGCCACCGTGACGATCGCCTGTCCCGCCTGCGCGAGCGACGCCACCAGCCCCTTCATCGAGGCGCCGCGCGATCGCGAGTACCACGTCGAACATCGCGCCACCGTGCGCCGCTGCGACAGCTGCCGGAGCCTGTTCCAGCACCCGCAACCCGCCGCAGAGGAAGTCCGGGGTTTCTACGGCGCGGACTACCAGAACTACGGCGGTTCGAGCGTGCCGCTGCTCGCCCGCCTGGACGCCGCCTACCAGCGCCGCCAGGCCGACGCGTTTCTCGCACGGCACGGTCGAGCTGCGCGAGTGCTCGACTTCGGCTGCGGCCAGGGCGGGTTCCTGCGCGCGATCCTCGCCGCCGGCGCCGAAAAACCTGCCGGCTTCGACTTCGTGCTGTACCCGGAACTGCGCGCGCTGGCTGGCATACGCACGTTCGACGATATCGACGCGATGGCAGCGGGCGGTGTGCGGTTCGACGTCATCCGCATGCGCCATGTGATCGAGCACCTCACCGACCACGACGGCACCATGCGCCGCCTCGCGGGCCTGCTCGCACCGGGCGGCCGCATCGTGGGACAGACGCCGAACGGCGGACACCATACGGCGGGCTGGATGCGGCAGTGGTGGGGGCCGCTGCACTTTCCCTATCACACGCTGCTGTACTCGGTTGCCGGGCTGAAAGCCGCAGCGAAGCGCTGGGGACTGCAGCTCGACGGGACCAGCGGAGCGCTGCTGCCGTCGGCCTGGTCGATCGGCGCCGAGAACCTGCTGAAGGCCCTGACCGGCTCGCGACGCCGCGGGCGTACACCGCTGTATGTCGGCCTGATGGCGGCGGGCATGCCCCTCGCCTTGCTCGACTACGCGCTCAACCCGCGCGCGACGGCCAACTTCGATTTCACCCTGGTGGCAGCCTCGTGACCGACGGGACGACACCCATCGAGATCTCGGTGATCGTGCCGTCCTACAACTCGGCGCGCACGATCCGCCGCTGCCTCGAGTCGCTGCTCCACCAGCACACCGCGCGGAGCTACGAGATCATCGTCGCGGACAGCTCGACCGACGACACGCCGGCGATAGTCGGCACATTCGGCGGCCGCGTAAGACTGGTGCGCAACGACCGGCAGCTGCCACCCGGCCCGGCGCGAAACCTGGGCGTGCGGGAGGCGCGCGGCGCGATCCTCGCCTTCACCGACTCCGACTGCGTACCCGAGCCGGACTGGCTGGAGCAGATCGCCAGGGCGCACGAGCGGCACGAGGCGGTCGGCGGCCGCATCGACAATGGCACGCCTGGCAGCTGGTGCGGCACGGCGCTGTACCTCGCCGAGTTCGTGGAATTTGGCGGCGGGCCCGAGCGCGTGGTCGCGAGCATGCCCTCCTGCAACATCTCCTACAGCCGGCGCCTGTTCGATGCGCACGGCGGGTTTCCCGACGTGGCCTGGGGCGAGGAGTACATCTTCAACCACCGGCTGCCAGACGGCGTGCTGTTCACACCAGCGGCCGCCGTACGCCACGTCAATCGCACCGGCTTCGGCGAAACCTTGCACCACGCCCGCCGCGTGGGCCACGGCAGCGCGATCTCGAGATGGGCCACCGGGCAGCTCGGTTTTCTATTCCGCTGGCCCGTCCTGATCCCGCTGCTCTGGTTCTATCGTCTGGCGCGCATCGCCGCGCTGTCCCTGCGGGCTGGCCGGTTCACCTCGTTTGCCTGGGCCCTGCCGATGCTGATCCTCGATCTCGGCGCGTGGACGCTCGGCTTTCGCGATGGCGCGCGCGAGTCGCGGCAACTCAGGTAGCGGGCTTGCGCAGGACTGCCCACTGGCCGGTGACCATGAACCGGCGATTGCTCACGATCTCGAAAAACGGAATGTCTTCCACGTAAACCAGATGATCGTGCGGACTCGTGCGTCGCTGATTGATGCCCAGCAACTCGAGCACGCGGCAGGCCCAGTCCCAGTGCGGGACCGGCGTCGTGAGTCGCAGCGTGCCCCCGGGCCGCAACAGGTCGAATACCTCTCGATAGCACGGCACGTGTTCCAGCACCTCGAACGCCAGGACGGTGTCGTATGCGCCGGCCTCGAGCCCGAGCGATCGCCAGTGAAGGATGCTGCCCACGATATCTGCCGGTGGCTGCAGATCGAGCCCGGTGTAGTTCGCGCGACCCGTGGATCGCAGGAAGTCGCCCACCCACCGATCGCCGCAACCGATCTCGAGGATGCGCGCCTCGGCCGGTATGTCGGCCATGAGCCACGAGGCGCGATGACGTCGTGCGTATTCGCTCAGGAGTCCCATGCGCTACGATGGGGCTACCCATGACCAATCGTCAATATGACTACCTCATCGTCGGCAGCGGTCTGTTCGGCTCCGTCTTCGCCCAGCAGGCGGTCGAGAACGGCCGCTCGGTGCTCGTGCTCGAGAAGCGCACCCACATCGGCGGAAACTGCTATTCCGCCGAGCATGAGGATACCGGCATCATCGTGCATCGTTACGGCACGCACATCTTCCACACGCCGAACAAGGCCATCTGGGATTACGTCAACCGGTTTTCCGCGTTCACGCGCTATCGCCATCGCGTGCTCACGAAGCATCGGGGGCGCGTCTATTCGATGCCGATCAACCTCGGCACTATCAACGCGTTCTACGGGCTGGACCTGAAGCCGGGGGAAGTCGACGCCTTTCTCGCAGCGCGACGGCCGAGAATTGAGCGGCCCGCCAATCTCGAGGAGAAGGCGATCAGCCTCGTCGGCGAGGAGCTCTACCGCGCCTTCATCGCCGGCTACACAGAGAAGCAGTGGGCACGGTCGCCGCGCGAACTGCCCGCCAGCATCATCAACCGCCTGCCCGTGCGAACGAGCTACGACGACAGTTACTTCGACGACACCTGGCAGGGCCTGCCCGCCGAGGGCTACACGCCGATATTCGAGCGCCTGCTCGCTGGCGCCGACATCGAGCTGGGCTGCGACTTCCTGGCCGACCGCGATTACTGGCGCAGCCGGGCAAGGCGTGTCATCTATACCGGCCCGGTCGACGCCTGGTTCGACTACTGCCATGGCCGGCTCGGCTGGCGATCGGTGCGCCTCGATACCGAAGTGCTGCCGGTCGGGGACTTCCAGGGCACCTCGGTGATGAACTACGCCGATACCGACGTGAGCTGGACCCGCATCCACGAACCAAAGCACCTGCACCCGGAGCGCAGCGTTCGCGAGAACACCACCGTGATCGTGCGTGAGTATTCCCAGGTCGACGACGACGCGCCCTACTATCCGATCGGCACCGCCGCCGACCAGGAGTTGTTCGGCAGGTACCAGGAGATGGCGGCGCGCGAGGCCGGAGTCCGCATGGGCGGGCGGCTGGCGCAGTATCGTTATTTCGACATGCACCACGTCGTGGCGCAGGCGCTGAAAGCGGCGCGCGAGGAACTCAGCGCTGGCGCGGCATGAAGGTGTAGCGGTAGCGCACCGACTGGAACCAGGAGCGGATCGACTCCTTCACGAGCTTCCACTTGCGGATGGACACGACGCCGCTGTAACGGCTGCGATGGGGAACGTGGATTTCCACCGTCTTGGCCTCGTGAAAAGCGCAGTAACCGGAAATCAGCACGTTCGGGGCGAAGGTCGCGGGCGGAATCGACAGGAAACAATCGTGGAAAGCGCTCGCGCGCATCAGCCGGTAGGGACAATTCACGTCGTACACGCACGGCCCATAGAAAACATTGACGGTCAGGCGGGCCGCGAAACTCACGACCTTCCGCGCCAGTGAACTCTGGCGCTCGAAGCGCCGCCCGGTGATGAAGTCGTGGTCGTGGCGGATGTTCCAGAGCTTGTAGAACCAGTCGGGACCCATCTCGTCGTCCGAGTCGACCTGGAACAGCCACTCCGCACGATCCATGTTCTCCAGATAGCCCTGGCGGATGGTGGAACCGTGCCCGCTGTTGCGCTTGCTGTGGACGATCACGCCGGGCATGGACACCCGGAGGTTTTCCAGCCGTTCTGCCGTCTCGTCGCTCGAACCGTCGTTGTAGACATGGATTTCGTAGCGCAGGCCCAGTGCGTCCAGTACGCGCGTCCATGCAGACAGCACATTGCCGATGGCGTCCTGCTCGTTGTATACGGGCATGACGATGACCAGATCGAGCGACGGGGGGCCTGCCGTGGAGCGCATCGTGGGCGCCATTCTGACGGACGAACGGAGAGGTTGAAACAGTCCAGGTCGCGTTTGCACCGGCGCCTCGAAAACATAATTCGCTGCGAGATGCCCGGTATCCCGCCCGCCGTATTGACGCAGCCAGTCGATGCCATCATCGTGCCGCCGTGAACGGTAACGCCGACAACCCGTCCATTCCGGCAGAAACTTACAGCCGGGAGTACCTGCTGAGCCCGAGCCTGGAGGGCTATGCCGAGTTCCTCGACGGAGGACTCAGCTCCGCCAAGCACAAGCAGCTCCTCATGCTGGACCTGGGACCTGGGATCGATCTGCTCGAAATCGGCTTTGGTCGGGGCGAGTTCCTGCGTCATTGCGCCGGCCGTTGCCGCTCGGCGACCGGTATCGATTACTCGCAGGCGGCGTGGGAAATAGCTGTTGAGACACTTCGCGGAACGCCCAACGCGTCCGTGCAGGTGGCTGACTGCCGCGCATTGCCGTTCGCCGCAGCAGCGTTCGACAGCGTCTACTCCGGGGACGTCATCGAGCACCTTTCCGCGAGTGACGGGCAGCGTATGCTCTCGGAGGCCTGGCGTGTCCTGCGCCCGGGCGGCACATTGCTCATTCACACGTCACCGAACGCGGCGTTCATGCGCTTCGTGTATCCGCTGGCCCGCCGCCTGCTGTCGTTCGGCAACCGCGCCGCGATAGAACGGCTGGATGCACACCTCGACGTCGGCCGTCACGTACACCTCCATGAGTACGACCTGCGGCACCTCAAACGCGCCGCGCGTCTCGCCGGGATGGATGATGTCGACGCATGGATAGACGCCGACATACTCCGCAGCGGCGCGAGCTGGCACACGCAGACGCTGCAGGCGAATCCGCTCGTGCGGCTGGCCGCAATGCTGGGGCGGCTCGCCCCGCTGCGTTACTTTCTCGGCAACGACCTCTATCTGCGCTGCCGGAAACCCTGACATGAGGCTGTCGGCCGACGTCGCGGTCGTCGCGGGCCTGACCCTGGCGGGTGCGCTGCTGCGCCTCCTCACCCTCGGCGGCGAATCCCTCTGGTACGACGAAGCCGCGATGTACCACCTGGTGCAGGGCAGCTGGCGGGAAGTACTTGCCGCCAATGCTGTCGGCAACAGCTCGCCGCCGGTCTTCCCGCTGTTGCTCGGCGCACTGACCGCACCCGACTCGTCGGAAGCTGCGCTGCGGGCGCCGGCCGCCCTGGCTGGCATCCTCTCGATCCCGGCCGCCTGGCTGCTGGCAAGGGAATTCGTCGACTCGCCCTGGGCATTGCTTGCGCCACTGCTGACGGCATTGTCACCGGTGCAGGTCGAGTACTCGCAGGAAGTCCGCGAGTATTCACTGAGCTTCCTCGCTGCCTGCTGCCTGCTGATCGCCTGGGCGCGCTTCCTGCGCGAGGCGACGCCGCGCCATGCGGCACTGGTGGCGCTGTCATCTGTCGCGGCCGTCTGCATCCAGTACGGCACGGCGCTGCTGGCGGCAGGCGCCAACCTCGTGTTCGTCGCATTCGCCGCTTGGGAACGGGCGCCGGTGGCGCGCTGGCGGCTGTGGCTCGCCTCGCAGCTGCCGCTGGCAGTTGCCGGCATCGCCCTCTACGTCACGACCATGAGTTCCCAGCTCGGCCACGCGGCCGTCGGCGGCGGCGGCTACTGGTACCTGCTCGACCGCTACTGGGATGGCAGCATCGCGGGCCTGCGCACGCTGCTCACGGCCGATCGCGCGGACTTCATCCACTTCGCCTTTCCGGGCAAGGCGCTGTTCGCGCTGGTGGTCATCGGCGCCATCGCCGGTGTCGTGGACCGCAGGTTCCGCCACGCGACAGCGCTGCTGGTCGCGCCGACGGCCGTGACCATCGCTGCGGCGCTCGCGCAAGCCTACCCCTTCGGCGGCATCCGCCAGAACATGTATCTCGCGCCGATGGTGTATGTCGCCGCAGCTGTCGGCCTGGCCGCGATAGCCGGCTGGCTGCGGCCGCGGGCCGGCACGGCGACTGCCTGGGCAGTCGTGGCAGTGACGGTGGGCGCATTGGCCTGGATCGGCGCGTCACGCAGCTGGCGGCTGACGCAGGGCGCTGGCGCCGAGCCCATGCGCGAGGTCGCGGCCGAACTCGTCCGCCAGGTCGATCCCGGCGACGTCATCTACGTGTACGCAGGCGCCCAGCCAGCCTTCCGCTACTACTGGCGCAACCGTCCCGAGCCCTGGATCGCCGGCAGCCCGCACGCCTCCGGACTCGACCCGGAAGTCGCCCGACGGCAGATGATGCAGGTCCAATCGGAGCTCCTCGCACTGGTGGATGAACGCCGGCCCTACTGGCTCGTCGGCTCGCACCTCGACGAGGACGACGGGCTCGAACTCGTCGCGCGGCTGCGCGAGAGGGCTGCCGTAAACGTCACGCTGGGACGGGGCGGTTCGTTCCTGCTGCGGGTGACGCCGTGACGGAGCCCTGGTATCCGCAGCTGCAGGCACTGCGCGCGCTGGCCGTGTCCGGTCCGGTCGTGATGCACCTGTGGCCGACCGACGCGTCGAGTCCGCTGGAGGCGCGCATCGTCGGCATCGGTTATCTCGGCGTCGACCTGTTTTTCGTCATCAGCGGCTTTCTCATCACGGGGATCCTGCTCCGCGCGCGCTCGGCAATCGGGTCGACGACGACAGCCGTGACGGTGATCGGGCGCTTCTACGGACGCCGGGCGCTGCGCATCTTTCCGGTTTACTGGCTGCTGCTGCTGGTGCTCGCGATCGCCGGTGTGCCGCCGGTGCGCGAGGAATTCTGGTGGATGTTCCTCTACGCGTGGAACCTGCGCCTCGCAGACATCGCCTCCTGGCCGGGGCACGTGTCGCACTTCTGGTCTCTGGCAGTCGAGGAGCAGTTCTATCTCGCCTGGCCGCTGCTGGTACTCCTGTTGCCGCTGCGGCAGGTACCGGTCGCCATCGCGGCCACCTGCGTGCTGGGCCCGCTCTACCGCCTTTTCGCGCCGTCGCCCTGGCACGCCACCGTGCTGCTGCCGGCCTGCGTGGACGTGCTCGGCATCGGCGCGCTCCTCGCCTGGCTGCACCATACGACGCCGGCGGATTCCGCCGCGCGCCGGCGGTTCACCGCAGTCGCGCTCGCGCTCGGACTCGCCGGCACGGCCGTGCATCTCGCGCTGTACCTGCGGGACGCGGCAGCCTGGTTCACCGCCTGGCCGCTGGCGAGAACGAGCTGCGCGCTGCTCTTCGCCGGGCTCGTGGATCGGGCGGCGACCGGGTTCAAGGGAACGGCGGGTCGCGTCGCCGAATGGCAACCGCTCGTCTTCATCGGCATGATCAGCTACGGCATCTATCTGTTGCATCCGCTGACGGCAACGCTGCTCAGGCTGCATCGGTTCACCGGTTCGATGCCAACCGATGCGCCGGTGATGTTCTTCCTGCTGCAGGTGTCACTGACGATTGGATTGGCAGCGGCATCGTGGTACCTGCTGGAAAAACCCGTCAACAGCCTGCGACGCCATCTCCCCTATCCGCGACCATGACCACCCGCGTACGAACACTGGCTGCAACGACACTGGGCGGCGCGAGCTGCCCCGTCTGCGGCGCCATCACCCGCCGCGCCGCCGACCTTGGCGACTTCCGGCTGCACGCCTGCGCCGCCTGTGGTTCGTGGTCGAGCGACGCGCTGGTGCGCGGCGCCACGACGTCGTTCCAGCCGCAGGCCTATTTCGACCATGCCGAGGACGAGCGGCCGCGCTGGGAAACGCTGCGGCAGGCGATCCAGCCGCTTGCGCCGCGCTCGGTGCTCGATGTCGGTTGCGGCGGCGGCGAGTACCTCGCGTGGACGACCGGAGCGTTCGCACCGGCGCAGGCGACAGGCATCGAACTCGACACCGGGCGCGCGCGGCGCGCGGCCGAACGCAATCCCCGGGCGACCATCCTGACCGGCGATGCCCTCGCCGTCGCCGAGGGACTGGGCGGCGATTTCGATCTCATCACGCTCTGGGACGTACTGGAACACGTGCCGGAACCGGCGCGGCTCCTGAAGGCCCTGGCGCAACGGCTCACGCCGCGCGGGCGGTTGTTCGTCCAGACCATCAACGAGGCGAGCATCGTGCCGCGCATCGGCCGCTGGTCCTACAGGCTTACCGCCGGCGCGCTCAAGGCTGGCATGCGCCGCACGCACGACGCGCATCACCTGGTGTTCTTCACGCGGCCGGGACTCTGGCGCATGGGACAGGAAGCCGGGCTGGCCCCGCGGAGGGAGTGGTTCGGCCGGCTGTCACTGGCCCGCATGGACGGCCCGAAGCTGCTGACCGTGCCGACCGCCTGCCTGCTCGCGACCGAAAACTGGTTCGGCGGCGGGCTGTTCGTCAACGTCCTGTTCAGCCGCGCGGACTGCGAGGACCCCGGGGCCGGCAAAGAAGCGGCGGACTTCGGGTAATCTGCCCCGCGTGATGCGCCCGCAGCGATTGTCAGCCTGGCTGGCCGGTCTCGCCGTCCTCGCCGCGGGGCTCGTCCTCATGGCGATGCGACTCGCCTACGACCTGTTCGATGCCGACGAGCTGCAGCACGCCCACCTGGCCTGGCTCGTGGCCGGCGGCAAGCAGTTGTACGTCGACATCTGGGACAACCATGGCCCGCTCTACACGCTGGCGAATGCCGTTGTGTTGCGGCTCGCCGACCCGGCGCCCTCGCTCGACCTGCTGTTCGCCTGCCGCGCGCTGTCCGCCTGCGCGGCGATCGGCATCGGCGCCTGCACCTGGCTGATCGCGCGGCGCGCCGGGCTGTCACGCCTGGCGGCGCTGACCGCCGTCAGCATCCTTGCTTCGCTCGTGTTTGCGCAGGACAAGGCCATGGAGTGCCGGCCGGATGGCTGGCAGAACCTGTTCTGGCTGGCGGGCCTGGCGCTGCTCGCGACCGGGACGACGTTGCGCCGAGCGGCCGGCGCCGGCGCGCTCTGGGCGAGCGCGATACTCATCAACGCCAAGGCGGCGCTCGGGCCCCTGGCCGTGCTGCTCTTCTGGCTCCTCGGCAGGCGCTGGCACGGGCGAACGGTCATTGAGACTCGGCGCGCCATCGTTGCCGCGGCTGCCGGCGGGTTGGCCGTCTACTTGCCCGTTTTGGCCTGGTTCCAGGCGACCGGCGCTGCCTGGGCGCTGCACGAATACGCATTGCTCTGGAATCTGCAGGCGCTCGGCAACTCCGGCCCGTCGACGCTCAGCGACGACAACGTCCGCTTCCTGGTAGTCCGACAGTGGCCGTTCGTGCTCGCGCTGCTGCTCGGATCGGTGTGGTGGATTGTCGATCTCGCCCGGAGGCACGAGTCGTTGCAGCGCGAAGCCGCAGCGATGATCGCCACCGCCGCGCTCATCACCGGCCTCAGCCTCGGCATGGACTTCTACTACCAGTTCTTCCTCATCTGCCTGCCACTGTGGTCGATCGTGGCGGCGCACGGCGTACAGCGCAGCGCGGTGGCGCTCGCTGAGCGCTTCGGCCCGGTGGCGTCGTGGACGGCCGGCGTCGCGGCTGCAGCCGGCGCCGCCGTGCTGCTCGCGACGGCCGCCCGCATCACGCCGGAATCACCCCGACATGAACTCGTTTTCCAGGAGTCGTTCACGCGGTTCATGCTGGCGACGACGCCGCGCGAGGAACCGCTGGGCGTGATCTGGGACATCTGCGGCGGATTCATGTTCAACGAACCGCTGCAGTTCTATTGGGGCGCCGAAGCTGCAATCGGCAAGGCAGCCGAACGGCATGCCGGCAGCGATCCGTTCGGCCAGCCCTTCATCGACGCGCTCGAGCGCGGGCAGGTACGGTTCGTGATCGGCCGCGACACAGGCCTCCTGAACCAGCTGCCGGCGATCACGCAGAGCTACCTGCGCGAGCGCTATCGCTATTCGAACTGCCTGTGGACGCGCCGGACGACACCATGAAAGCCACGGCACGGCTGCAGGCGGCGACCGCCATCGTCGTGCTGGCGGTACTCGCCGTGCTGCCCTCGATATCCGGGGAAGCCATCTGGGACGACGTCTTCTGGAGCCGCCAGATCGAGTACTTCAAGAGCGCCGGCGACGTGCTGCGTCCGCCGGCCGGCATACCGGACTGGCCGAGCGGCTACTTCCGCCCCGTAACGACGGCGAGCTATCTCCTCGACCGGGTGACCTGGGGCGAAGACTGGGTGCGCGGGCGGCACGTGTCGAACATCGCGTTCCATGCGCTGGCCTCGCTGGCGCTCTGGGGGCTCGCCCGCCGGCTGCTGGCCGACCTGCCGCAGCGGGAATTCGGCGCACTCGCAGCCGGCGCACTGTTCGCCGTGCATCCGATCCACACCGAATCGGTCTGCTGGATAGGCGCGCGGGTCGACGTGCTGGCGACGCTGTTCCTGACCGTCAGCCTCACGCTCAGCCTCGCCTGGCGCGACAGCCGGTCCGTGCTGGCACTGCTCGCGGGCGGCGCGAGCTTCCTGCTCGCGCTCGGCTCCAAGGAAGTAGCAGTGGCGGGGCTCGCCATCCTGCCGGTGCTGCTCGTGCTCGCGCCGCGTGGCGCAAGCCGTGGCAGCGGCGACTGGCTGGCACCGGCGGCCGGATACGCGGCAGCGGCGACGCTGTACTTCGTGCTGCGGGCGGACGCGACGACCAGCGTTGCCGGGCAGTTCGGTGGCCTGGACATCGCCAGGCTCGCGCAGGCAAGCGCTTACTACATCGGCAAGCTCGTCTGGCCCTGGCCGCAGAGCAACTTCGTCGTGCCGGGCGATCTGCCCGGACTGGCCGCTGCCGCCGGTATCTTTGCCGCGGGCAGCGTCCTGCTCGCGCTCGCCATCCGCGCCTGGCGCAACGGCGGATCGGCAGCACCGCTCGCCGGGCTGCTGTGGACCGGCGCAGCCCTGACACCGTCGCTGGTGGTTGCGCTGTCGGGATTCGCCACCAACCCGGTGGCAGAACGCTACCTCTACCTGCCGTCGGCGGGATTCGCGCTTGCCTGCGGCGCAGGCCTGGCATGGACTGCGTCACGGCTCCCCATAGTGCCGGTACGCGCCGTCGCGGGGCTGATCGTCGCCGCCCTGCTCGCCGCCAGCGTCAGCCGCAGCGTGGATTGGTCCAGCAACATCCGGCTCTGGTCCAGCACGACGGCACTCGGCACCACCCATGCCCAGCCCTGGGTCGAGCTGGCGACGGCGCAGATGGCCGCGGGCGAGTACCCGCAGGCGCTCGCCGCATTCGACGAGGCGCGGCGGCGCGTGATCGACGACGGCACCCTCTCGGTCGCCGAGTACAACACGGGGCTCGTCCATCTGAAGCTCGGCGATCCGGCGCAGGCCGAGCTTGCATTCACGCGCGCGCGCAATGCAGACCCTGCCTATGCACTGGCGCGCTACGGGCTCGGGCGTGCGTACTACGAGCAGGCGCTCCTGCTGCCGGCCGGTCGCAGCCGGCTGGCACTGTTCGAACGCGCCGAGAACGCCTTTCTCGCGGCGATCGGACTCAACGCCGGTTTCGGCGAACCGCGGCTCGAGCTCGTCAAGGTCGCGCTGCGCCGTGGCCAGTCGCTGGCGGCGGACGGTGACGCGGCCGGCGCCGCTCGCGGCTATGCCAGCGCCCGCACCCGGCTCGACGCGCTGCTCGCCGCCCTGCCATCGCTGGCGACCGCGCCCGGCATACCGGAGCTGTCGGCCGAGATCGACGCCGCTGCGCGTGGATCAGTGCCGCGGACGCCGCTCGGGGCCGGCGATGCGCCGTAGCGTCGCGCTGATCCGCCGCGCCAGCGGGCCCGGCAGCAGCGCGACGATCGCTATCCGGCCCAGAAATCTGCCGAGCACCGGCGCATCGTGCCAGCGTCGCGGTGTCTGCCGAAGAAACCGCCACCAGTAACTCAGCGCCAGCCGGGGCGCCTCGGCGGTAAGCGCCCGCCCGGTGAAGTACCGCGCGAGATTCCCGCGACCCTCCCGGCCCAGGCGGTCGCGCTGCGGTCCGGGCGCGATTCGATCGAGCGCGCGAGCGAACACCAGCTCGCAGGCTGACTCCTGGCGGCCGATGCGCGAGGACATTGCGCCGGGCGACAGCCGGTAGAGCACGTCCGCGTGCGGCACGCAGGCGAACTCATGATGCCAGGCGATGCGCAACCAGAGGTCCCAGTCCTCGGCGGCCGGCAGCGTCTCGTCGAACCCGCCGCTCGCGAGCAGCGCATCGCGACGGGCGATCATGGAAGAGCCGTTGTCGAGAAAATTCCAGACGAGCAGGCGCTCGTAGACGCGGCCCTCGGCCACGATGTAGCTGCCGGGCCCGACGACGGTGCCGCCTTCGTCGATGCAGTCGGTGAAGCTGTAGGCCAGGGCCGCCGTCGGTGCGGCGTCCAGCGCCTCGAGCTGGCGCGCCAGGCGCTCAGGGCGCCAGAGGTCGTCGGCGTCCACGAAGGCGATGAATTCGCCGCGTGCCAGCCGCATGCCGCGGTTACGGCTGGCGGCCAGGCCGCGGTTTTCGAACCGGTGCAGTGCGACGCGCGAGTCCGCCGACTTACTCACGATGGCAGCGGTGCCATCCGTGGAGCCGTCGTCGATCACCAGCACCTCGATGTCCCGCACCGTCTGCGCGAGCACGCTGTCCAGGGTTGCGGCGATCGTCCGCTCGCCGTTCCAGACGGGAATGACGACCGAAACACGCGGCGTCGCTGCGCTCACGGCGCGATCCTGTAGAGGAAGGGCGCGATCAGGTGCCGGAAGTGGGCGGCAGCGATCGCCGGCCAGTCACACCGCTCCGCGATCGTACGCGCAGCGCCTGTGACGGCCGCCCGTTCCGCCTCGCCGAGCGTCAGTGCCCGCAGCATCGCCTCAGCCAGTGCTTGCGGATCGCGCTGGGGCACGATGAACCCGGAGACGCCATCGGCCAGCAGCTCCTCCGCGCCGCTCGCATCGGTCGCGACGCAAGGCAGGCCGGCCGCCAGCGCCTCGAGCAACGCCACCGGCAGTCCCTCCGCATCGCCGTCGGCCGCGACCACCGATGGCAGGACGAACACCTCCGCGGCGCGCAGCAGGTCACGCTTGCGCTCGCCCTCGACGTACCCGACGAAGCGCACGCCTGATGCACCCGCCGCTGCGCGCTCCAGAGCCGCGCGCTCCTCGCCCTCGCCGGCGATCAGCAGCAGCGCGTCGGGCATGCGGCTCGTGACGAGGGCGAAGGCCTGCAGCAGTACATCGACGCCCTTCTTGGCGGTGAGCCGGCCGAGGAACAGGACGGTCCGCCGGGGCGCGAGCCCGAGCGACGACTGCAGCGCAAGGCGCTCCGGCCCCGTGGCAGGTCGCAGACCCGAGACGTCAGTACCCATCGGCAGGACACGCAGGCGCGAGTCGAGCATGGCGAGATCGGCGGGACGCGCGAAGAACCCGCGCAGCTTGCCGGCGGTCCGCGTACTGACGGCCGTGACCGCGGCAAGCCGGCGCGCGATGCCGCGCACGACGGCGGGACCCAGGAGCGGCAGGCGCCGCATGACTTCGGCGTCGGCTGCGTGTGTCGTCAGCACATGCGGTATGCCGAGCAACCACGCAGCGGCGCCGCAGGCGATCCCCTGCGGTGCGAACCAGTGGGAGTAGATGACTGCCGGGCGCCGGCTCCGCGACAGCGCGATCACCGCGGCGAATTCAGCCGCGAAGAGCAGCGGCACCTGCAGCCAGAGCCAGGGATGCCGGCGCAGGTTCGGCAGGATGGCGGGATAGGCCAGGCGTTGCCACGTCTCCGGCCAGCAGTAGCGGAACCGGCGGATCCCGACGCCGGCAAGCACCTCCTCGCGTGCCGCGCCTGCCTCGTGGGGCGCGAGGAGCAGGTAGTCGCATTCCGGGTGCGCTGCCTGGAGTGCCGCCACCTGCTCGAGCACGAACGCGGGCAGCGCGTCGCCGGGGCGGCGCGGCACGGTGGAGGCGACGACGAGAACGAGCGGCTTCATGGATCGCCCGCCGCCTGCCAGTACTCACGCGCGCCGCGCAGCTCCTGCGGCACGAACCGCAGCCGCCAGGGCGCGAGGCTGCGGCCGATCCACCCGGCGAGGTAATTCCAGTCACCGGCGCGGATCCGTTTCGCATAGTAGGCGCCGCGACCATGGGCATTCGCCTGCTTGAGCGCCTCGGTGCCGGGCCCGGCCTTGCGGCCGTGGTGGTGGTGGACGAGCAGCGACGGCAGGTAGGCGCCGGTGAAGCCGGCGGCGGACGCCCGGGCGCACAGATCGATGTCCTCGCAGCGGAAACGCGTGGCGGGCCCCAGCGCAGCATCGAAGCCGCCGATGCGCTCGAACACAGCCCGCGAAACCACCATGTTCGCGCCCTGGATCAGGCCGGCCCGCAGGAAGCTGCCCGGCGCCAGCAGCCGGCGGCGTGTCGAGTAATTGGTCGCGATGCGCGAATCGGACGGATCGTGCAGCACGATGCGGCCTCCGGCGTACTGGAAGCTGCCGGAGGCGAATTCGGCCAGCGCCGTCGCGAGGTAGCCCGCGCCGAGATAGCAGTCGTCGTCGGTGAAGGCAACAAGCGGCGCGCGCGTCGCGTCGATGCCGCGGTTGAGGGCGAGGCTCTTGCCGGGGCGCGGCTCCGCGAGCACCCGCACGTCCAGACCGCTGTCGGCGGCGAACGACTCCAGCAGGGCAAGGGATCCATCCGCCGAGGCGTTGTCCACCAGGACCAGCTCGGCCGCCGCCGCGCGGATCTCGGTCACGGGGAGCGCAGCGAGAAAGCGCCGCAGCTGGGTCTCTCGATCCCGCGTACAGACCAGCAGCGAAATCGCCGGCGCGCCCGCGGCGCGCTGCTCAGCCGGCGAGGTCATCGCCGCGGCGATGCACGTCGCGCACGACGTACTGCGGGCGTCCCGTGGTCGTGAGATAGAGCCTGCCCAGGTACTCGCCGACCAGGCCCAGCATGAGCAGCTGGACCCCGGAAAACACGAGGATCGCCGCCATCAGCGACGTCCAGCCCTGCGGGGTATTGCCGAGGAAACGCTCCACCACGGCAGCGACGGCGACCAGCATGCCGAGCAGGCTGATGCCGAAACCGAGCAGGCTGCTCGCGCGCAGCGGCATCACCGAGAAATTGACGAACATCGCTATCCACAGTCGGGCGAGCTTGCGGAAGGTATAGCCGCTGCTGCCCTGCGTGCGCTCGTTGTGCAGCACCTCTATCGTGCCGATGCGCTGCGTGGTCTGCAGGATGAGGCCGTCGATATAGGGGTACGGGCCCGCGTAGCCGTTCACGCGCTCGCGGAGGAAGGCGTTGATGCAGCGGAAGCTCGACAGGTAGAGGCCCTTCGGCTTGTCCAGCAGCAGGCCGGCCACCCAGTTCGTGAAGCGGCTGCCGAGGTTGCGGTACATCGGGTGCTGCTTCCATGCGTAGCGGGTATAGACGACGTCCAGTTCCGGGTGGGCTCGCGCGTAGTCGTAGAGCTTCCTGACCTCCGACGGCGGGTTCTGGAAGTCATCGTCGATGTTGATCACGTAGCTGCCCCGCGCCGCCGCGTAACCTGCCATCACCGCGTTGTGCTCGCCGAAGTTGCGCGCGAGGTCGATGGCGATCACCGGAACCGGCAGTTCGTCGACCAGGGCACGGATCACCGCAGAGCTGTCGTCCGGACTGCCGTCGTTGACCAGCACGAGTTCCAGCCCGCCGTCGATGTCGAGGCGGGCCAGTTCGCGCGCGAGCGGTCCGATGGTTTCGGCGCCACGGAACACCGGTATCACGACGCTGAGACCCGTCATCCCCTACTCCTTGCCCGCGACGCACAGGACCGAACCGCCGAACGGCAGCCTGCCGCCGGCCGCGATCCAGCGCCGTTCGATGCCGACCAGCGCGGCGAACAGCGCATTGGCCGGCGCCGGGAACGCCTCGACGGTGGACGCCGTCCGGTCGCCCGCCGGCCATACCTTACGGTGCAACACCATGAATGGAAACAGCAGGGTGTTCCAATACCCGCCGTAGCGGCGGGCGAATCCTGCTGCAGCGAGTTCTCCGGAAATCCCGGCGAGCGAATAGCGGCGCGACTGTCCGACCGCCCGATCGTGCCATGACAGCAGCCACTGGTAGGCGGCGAGGTTCAGGACCAGCAGGCCGCCTGGCCGCAGGCAGCGGCGGAACTCCGCCAGCGCGCGGCGCGGATCGACGTCGTCCGCATCTAGCACGTCGAGGCTTACGATAACGTCGAAGCTGGCGTCCCCGTAAGGCATCTTGTCGACCGATCCGCAGCGGATGTCGGCGCTGCTGCGCTCCCGTGCCAGCGTGCAGGCGCGCTCGGCGTAATCGAGGCCGTGCATCTGCGCAGCCGGGAAGCGCCGGGCGAGGTGCGCGAGCATGCCGCCGGTGCCGCAACCGGCGTCGAGCAACGTGAAGGACTGCGGCGGCGCGAAACGCGCGACCAGCTCCAGCACGATGCCGCGCAGCCCCCGGTACCACCAGAGGCTCTCCTCGTGTTGCGCCATCCGTGCGTATTCCTCGTCGCGCACGGCCTTCAGACCCGCCTGCGCCGGATCGCGAGAAATTCCTCGCGGTCGCGGATGTAGTCGGCCTCGTCGAACGGACGATCGCAGAACACGGCCACGAGCGCATCAGGGCCGGCGAATTCCACGCGTATCCACAGACCCGGCGGCACGAGCACGCCCTCAGCCGGCGAGTGCAGGTCGAAGCGGCGGGTGTCCGCGCCGTCGTCCACCGACAGGCGGGCCTTGCCCGCCAGCGCGACCAGCAGCTGCGTGCAGTCGCGATGCGCGTGGTTGCCGCGCGCACCGCCTGCCGCGACCCCGGTGAGCGTGAATACCCGCGCGATGGCGAACGGCAGTCCCGCAGGATCCTCGCCGGCGTAGACGCTGAGCACACCGTCGCGGCCGTGCTGCTCGAAACGGATGGTCCGGACGGCGCTGAGGTCGGCCACGGTCACCGCCCGGCTCCGCACCAGCTGCGCACGGCGTCGATCACCCGTTGCTGATCCGCGTCGGCGAGCTCCGGGTACAACGGCAGAGAGAGAGCCGTCGCCGTGATCCGCTCCGTCGCCGCCATCGACCCGGCGCGCAGACGCCCGCGATAGGCGGGCTGCTCGTGCACGCCGCTCGGGTAATGAATGCCGGCGCGGATGCCGGCTTTCGCCAGGTGCGCCAGCAAGCCATCGCGCGCGGCGCGATCGGCGCAACGCACGACATAAAGATGGAACACGTGTTCGCTGCCCTCGCGTTCGCGCGGCAGCTCGAGCGGCAGCCCCTCCAGCCCACGCGCGTAGCGCCCGGCGAGTTCACGGCGCCGCGCGTTGGCTGTATCCAGCCGCGCGAGCCTGACCGACAGCACCGCCGCCTGCAGCGCGTCGAGGCGCGAGTTCCAGCCGGGTTCGCTGCTCCGCTGCGGTTCGCGCCAGCCGTACTGCCGCAGCGCGCGCAGCCGCTCCGCCAGCCCCGCATCCGCCGTGGCGACAAGGCCACCGTCGCCGAGCGCTCCCAGGTTTTTCGTCGGGTAGAAGCTGAACGCCGCAGCCGCTCCCACGGTGCCGACGTGGCTGCCACGCCAGCGCGCACCGTGCGCCTGGGCGCAGTCCTCGATCAGCACCGCGCCGCTCGCGCGCGCGTACCGCCCCAGCGTATCGAGGTCAGCCGGCTGGCCGTAGAGGTGCACGGCGATGACCGCCCGGGTGCGGGGACTCGCCATCCCGGCCACCTGTGCAGGATCGAGCGTGCGCCAGACCGGGTCGACGTCTGCCAGCACCGGCTCCGCGCCGGCCATCTCGACCGCGGCGACGGTGGCGACTGCGGTAAGGGATGGCACGATCACTTCGTCGCCGGCGCCGATGTCCAGCGCGCGCAGCGCAAGGTGCAGCGCGTCCGTGCCGTTGCCGACGCCTACAGCCTGCGGGACGCCCAGCCAGGCAGCGAACTCGCGCTCGAAGCGCTCGACCGTCTCGCCGAGGATGTACTGCCCGCCTTCGAGTACGCGGGCGATGGCGGCGTCGATCTCGGTTTTCAGGGCCAGATACCCTGCCCGTGGATCCGCTGTGTGGATGATTCGCATGCGTACCGCGTGCGCGGGTCAGAAGTTGTCGCGGATCTCGGCGAGGTAGCGCGCATAGGCGCTGTCCGGCAGCCGCGCCCGCGCGGCGTCGAACTGCGCCGTGGTGATGAACCCCTGCCGCCAGGCGATCTCCTCGAGACAGCCGACCTTCAGTCCCTGTCGCTCCTCGACGGCCTGCAGGAAGGCCCCGGCCTGGATCAGCGACTCCGGCGTCCCGGCATCGAACCACGCGTAGCCGCGCCCGAAGCGGGTGACGCTGAGCGCCCCGGCCTCGAGATAGGCACGGTTGATGTCGGTGATCTCGATCTCGCCGCGCGCCGACGGCCGGACCGCGCGCGCGTAATCGGTGACACGACCGTCATAGAAATACAGCCCGACCACGGCGTTCCGCGACTTCGGTCGCGCCGGCTTCTCCTCGATGCCGACCGGGTGCCCCGCAGCGTCGAGCTCGACGATGCCGTAACGGCCCGGGTCGCGCACCGTGTAACTGAAGATGCTGGCGCCGGCATCCGGCGCGGACTCGATGCGTTCGCGTGTCGCAGCCAGCAGCGTGATCAGGCCGTCGCCATAGAAGATGTTGTCGCCGAGTATCAGCGCCGCCGGTCCACCGGCGACGAAGGCAGCGCCGATCAGGAAGGCATCGGCAAGCCCGCGCGGCTCCGCCTGCGCGGCGTAGGAGAGGCGCAGCCCGAACTGCCCGCCGTCGCCGAGCACGCGGCGGAACAGCGCCTGCTCCTCGGGCCGCGTGATGACGAGGATTTCGCGAATGCCGGCAAGCATCAGCGTCGACAGCGGGTAGTACACCATCGGCTTGTCGTATACGGGCAGCAGGTTCTTGCTGACGACCTGGGTCAGCGGCCAGAGCCGCGAGCCGGAGCCGCCGGCGAGCAGGATGCCCTTCACCCGCCGGCTCCGGCGGCGCTCGCGAGACCGAGTCGCTGGCGCTGGTAGCGACCCTGGTGGATGCGGCGGGCCCAGTCGGTGTGCGCGAGATACCAGGCGACGGTCTTCATGAGGCCGGACTCGAGCGTTTCCCGCGGCGACCAGCCGAGCTCGCGGCCGATGCGCGATGCGTCGAGCGCGTAGCGGCGGTCGTGACCCGGGCGATCGTCGACATGATGGATGAGGTCCCTGTATTGGCTTATGCCCGCGGGCCTGCGCGGCGCGAGCTTTTCGAGAATGTCGCACAGCGTGCCGACCACGACCATGTTGCGCGTCTCGCTGCCGGCGCCGATGTGGTAGGTCTGCCCCGGGTCGCCCTTCCTTATGACCAATGCCAGCGCTCGCGCGTGATCCTCGACGTAGAGCCAGTCGCGGCTCTGCCCGCCGTCGCCGTAGACCGGCAGCGGACGGCCCTCCAGCGCGTTCAGCACCATCAGTGGAATCAGCTTCTCCGGGAACTGCCAGGGGCCGTAGTTGTTGGAGGTGTTGCTGATCACGACCGGAAGCCCGTAGGTCCGGTGCCAGGCGCGGACGAGATGGTCCGCCGCCGCCTTGCTCGCCGCGTAAGGCGAGCTCGGCGCGTAATGTGACCCCTCGGTCGCTGCCGGCGCGCCGGGCGCGAGATCGCCGTAGACCTCGTCGGTCGATACGTGATGAAAACGGAACGTCGCGCGACCCGCCTCCGGCAGGCCCGCGCACCACTCGCGCGCGACCTCCAGCATCGTCCATGTGCCAAGCACGTTGCTGCGCAGGAAGTCGGCAGCATCGTCGATCGAACGGTCGACATGGGTTTCTGCCGCCAGGTGCATGACGGCGTCCGGATGGTGCTCGCGGAAGACACGTTCGACCGCCGCGCGATCGCAGACATCGCCCTGCACGAAGCGGTAACGATCGCTGTCCGCCACACTGTCGAGCGCTTCGGGGCTCGCGGCATAGGTCAGCTTGTCGAAATTGACGACCTGGTCGCTGCCCCCGTCGATCAGCTCGCGGATCACGGCCGAGCCGATGAAGCCCGCACCGCCGGTGACCAGGATTTTCATGTGCGGGACTATATACGGGGCCTAGAGAGCCCTGCAAAGCGCGGCGGGCGTGCACGGTTCCTTGCCACCGGGCGGCGTGCGCCAGTATCGTGGCCGGCCATGAAGCTGATCATCCAGGTGCCCTGCTTCAACGAGGAGGAGACGCTGGCGAGGACGCTGGCCGACATTCCCCGTTCCATTCCAGGGATCGACGTCATCGAGGTGCTGGTTGTCGATGACGGCAGCACGGACGGCACGGCCGGGATCGCCCGGGCCCATGGCGCCCATGTCGTCAGCCATCGTTCCAACCGCGGCCTGGCGCGGGCGTTCCGCACGGGACTCGATGCCTGCCTGCGTCGCGGCGCCGACATCATCGTGAACACCGATGGCGACAACCAGTACGCCGGCCGCGACATCGCGGCATTGTGCGCGCCGATAGTCCGCGGCGAAGCGGACATCGTGGTGGGCGACCGCCAGACCGACGCACTCCCGCACTTCTCGCCGCTCAAGAAGTCCCTGCAACGTGCCGGCAGCGGCGTCGTGCGGGCACTCTCGGAGACCGACGTGCGCGACGTGGTCAGCGGATTCCGCGCCCTGTCGCGCGAAGCCGCGCTGCAGATCAACATCCTCTCGCCGTTCAGCTACACCGTGGAAATGCTGATCCAGGCCGGCAAGAAGGGCATCGCCATCACCTCGGTACCCGTCACGGCGAGCGCCGTGAAGCGCCGCTCGCGCCTGGTCCGCAGCGTACCGGCATTCATTCGCGAGCAGGTGACGACGATGGTGCGGATGTATTCGATGTACCAGCCGCTGCGGGTGTTCTTCCTGATCGGCGGTGTCCTGTTCCTGGCCGGCGTCGCGCCGATCATCCGCTTCGTCTATTTCTACCTGCAGGGCGACGGTGGCGGACACTTGCAGTCGCTCATCATCGGCGGCGTGCTCACCATAATGGGCTTCATCACGTTGATGATCGGGCTCGTCGCCGACCTGATCCAGTTCAACCGCCAGCTGCTCGAGATGGTGCTGGCGCGGCTGAAGACCTGGGATTACAAGCCGGACCGCGACCCCGGGCGAACCGACCCGCCCTGACCGGTGCCTTCGGGCGGGGTCAGACGTCGATGGCGAGCGGCTTGCCCGTCATGTGGGCGGGCACGGCAACGCCAAAGAGTCGCAAAATCGTCGGGGCAAGGTCCATGATCCCCGGGTCCTCGGCCCGCACCGGTCGACTGGAGTACAGCACACCGGGCACGAGCCGCGGATCGACGCAGTGGTCGCCGCTCCAGGACTTGGTGTTGTCGCTGAAGACCTCGCGCGTGACGCGGCCGGTCGCGCTCTCCCACGAGGCGCGGTAGCCGCGGTCGTAGCCGACGATGAGATCGAGACCCGCAGCCTGGTAGGGCCCGCCGGTATGCACGGCCGCGGCCTCGTACACGGCCGAGATCGCCACGCTGCCCGTCTGCGGATCGCGCAGGCCGGCCAGGCCCGCGACGATGCGCTGTCGCACCGCCGGTGCGTCGGCCGGTGCCACGATGCCGTGCGCCTCGCGCCCGGCCAGGTTGACGTAGATGCCGCCCAGGCCGAAGGCGTAGGCCTGGGTACGGGTCCAGTCGACGTTGTCGAACCAGTCGCCGCAGGGCGCCGCGGGATCCTTCAGCGCAAGCAGCCCCTGCTGCTGCAGCCAGGCGTTCAGGTTCACGCCGCGGCGGAACGACTGGAAGCCGTGATCGGACACCACCAGCAGCAGGTCGTCGGGCCGCAGGTCGTCGAGCGCCAGGCCGATCGTGCGGTCGGCGCGCTTGTAGACGTCGCGGATGGCGTGGCGGTACACCTCGGTATCCTTGCCGCGATTGGCCGGGTGATCGGGCTCGAGGTAACGGTAGAACATGTGCTGCGCGCGATCGGTGCCGTCGAACACGCAGGCCACCACGCCCTCGCGCGACTTCCTGAGCGCGTTCAGGAACATCTTCTCGCGCTCCTCGTGGTGATCCATCGTCTGCTGGAAGAACGCCTGCTCGTCGATGACTCGCTCGTTGAGCGCCCAGGTGTCTTCCGCGAGACCCAGCGTGGCGAAGTCGCCGATCAGTTTCGAGAGATACACCGAGTAGTACGTCGGCCAGGAGATCGGCAGCGCCGGGTTGCCGGGGTCGATGTTGATCGGCGTGACGTACAGGCCGATGTGCGGCTCCAGCCTGGTGATGTAGAAACGCGCAATGCCGTGGACTTTCACGCCCGGCGCCGCCTGCCACGCCAGCCGGATCCAGGGCGAGTACTCGCGCAGCTTCAGCCGATGGCGCCTGCCGCCGATGCCGAGCTCGGCGGTGCCGTCCGCCACCTGCGGCCTGAGCGTGAACGGCAACTCCACCGGCCGGCGATCCTCGCGCAGCGGGTTGTCGGGCCCGGGCAGCGTCGCGCTGATCCCGCCGTCTGCCGGCGTGAGCAGCACCCGCATGCCCCCGGTGGCCTCCGGTGCCGTGGACGTCGCGCCTGCTTCGGCAGGATCCGTCGTGTAGTAGGTGAAGGAACCCTGCGTGCCGCGCAGATCCGGCACGCACATGGCCGACAGCATGGCGCCAGCGAACTTCTCCGGCGGAAACGTGAGCGGTACGCGCAGGATGTTGCAGGCTATCCCGTGGTCGCCGAGGATGCTCCAGAACGCGCGGCTGCGGCGCATGTTCCTCACCAGCGGCTGGCCGAGCGGGACGATCCACTGGCCGACGCGCATCGTGCGCTGCGTCGCGCTGACCTCGGAGCTGGACAGCTTCGGCTGGTAGGTGCGCAGATCGCGGTCGAGGAAGTCGTAGATGTTGTGCCGCGACGGATCGACGCCCGTCATGAACGACGACCAGGCGACGGGCGAGATCGACGGGTAGGTGGTGCGCAGGCGTGAGAAACTGCCCTGCGCAGCGAGGCGCGCCAGGTTCGGCAGTTCGCCCTCCGCGACCCAGCGCTCGGCGAGGCCGGGATCGAGACCGTCGAGGCCGATCACGATGACACGCCGCACTCGCGCAGCCGCCAGTGCCTTGCGCCGCCGCCAGGCGCGGATCACCCAGCGGAACGGCCAGATGAGGAGCGACAGCGCGCCCGCGAGTATCGCCACGAGGAGCCCGAAGAACGAACCGAGCAGCGCGAAGCCGGCGCCCGGGCCGACGTAGGCCTCGGCGGCACCCGCGGACAGGAGGCTGACGGCCAGGGCAGAGAAGCGACCGCGGGTGTTCATGTGCCGCGATTCCGGTACAACGCGGCATCCACGGCGGCGGCCATGCGCGCTTCGTCGAGCGGCCGGCCAACGAAGCGGCGGATGCGCCGCGCCGTCCCGGCCGGGGCTGCCAGGGCATCCGCGTAGCCGATTTCCAGGAATTCGAAATTCGGCCGGGTCCGCGCCAGGACCTGCACGTTCACGAGGTGCCTGCGATACAGGTCCAGCGCCTTCATGTCGTCCACGGGATTCAGTTCCCCGCGCCTGCCGAGCATCGTGTTCTGCGAGCGCACGACTTCGCCGAGGTCCCTGACCGCGAACAGCACGCGGTAGTGGTTGTCCGGCGGCAGTTCCTTCAGCAGATGCGAGATGACCTTGACCGCCCGGCCGCGCGCCTCCCGCAGCCACGAGCGGTCTGCCTGCTCGCCTAGCGACTTGACCCGCTCCAGCTCGAAGTAGCCACGCGGGTTGTCGGTGTCCGCCGCCCGCTCGCCGTCGACCAGCAGCGGCATGCCCCCCGCCTGCAGCATGTTCATCAGCATCGACGTACCCGAGCGCGGCAGGCCCGACACGATGATGACCGGCTCGCCGTAGCGCCAGCGGCGGTAGAGCGTGGTCAGCATCAGCAAGGCACCCGGGCGCAGTCGGACAACAGTAACTGGCTATACTAGCGCGCCGGTTGCGGTGACGATACCGGCACAACCGCTGGTCATGACGAGGTGTCTGCCGTGCAAAAGGGTCGCGTCGCTGCAGCCGCTGGCCTCGCTGTCGCCGTGGCTGCGGCTGTGTTCGCCTGGCGCCAGCCACGCGACGGCGCCGACGCCGGACCGCGACTGGCGATGCAAGCCGCGCGGCCACCGATCGTGCTCTACCTCATCGACACGCTGCGCGCGGATCGCCTGGGCGCCTGGGGACACGCGGGCAGCACGTCGCCCGTGCTCGACGCGCTCGCCCGCGACAGCGTGGTCTTCGAGCAGGCCTACGGCGCGGCTCCCTGGACGCTGCCGTCGGTGGCGTCGCTATTCACCTCGAGCCATGCCTGCGAGCACGGTGTCGTCCGCTACCTCCAGGCCATCAACCCGGCCGTGCCGACGCTTGCCGAGCGGCTGGGCGACCTGGGCTACGACACCGGCTCCTACTACAGCAACATCCACTCCGGCGGCGTTGGCGCGCTCGACCGCGGCTTCCGCCTGGCCGAAGAGCGGGATGCCGAGGACAACGATCGCAGCAGCGACGTCGCCGCCTGGCTGGCCGACGCCGGCGGCAAGCCGTGGTTCCTGTTCCTGCACACGATGGAGCCGCACGGCTGGTTTTCGGCGGCTCCCCGCTACCACGACAAAGGCCGGCACGTCGCGATCGACGACCGTGAGACCTTGCGCGCGATCTGGTTTCGCCACAATGAACTGCGGTCCTGGGACTGGGCCCGCGGGCAGACGCCTGGCACCACCGACAACCGCGCGGAACAGCGCGAGATCGCGCGCTTCCTGGCCACCCAGCGCTCTGACATCAACGCGCTCTACGACGCCTCCGTCCGCCACGCCGACGAGAACCTCGGCAAGGTCATCGAAGCCCTGAAAGCGAACGGCGCCTGGGAAGACACGCTCTTCATCGTCCTGTCCGACCACGGCGAGGAGCTGGGCGAGCACGGCGGCTGGTTCCACGACCATTCCGTCTACGAGGAACAGCTGCGCGTGCCGCTGCTCATCCGTTTTCCGCAGGGGCAGTACGCCGGCACGCGCGTGCAGACTCCCGTCTCCCTGGTGGATGTGATGCCCACCCTCCTCGACTACCTCGGCGCCCAGGACCGCTGCGAGGGCTGCCGCGGTCGCTCGCTGCTGCCGCTCGTGGCCGGCAATCGCACATCCCCCGACCCCGGCAGCGACTACATCCCTGCCATGCGCATCAACGAGCTGATGTATTCCGCCGACGTCCAGGCCCGCCGCGGTGAGGTGAATGTCGCGCTGCGCCGCGACCGCTGGAAGGGCATCTGGAACGCCGACCGCGGCCAACTCGAGCTTTACGACCTCGCCACCGACAGCGGCGAGCGCGTCGATCTGGGGCGCCGCGAGACCGAAGTCGCTGCGGGCATGAGCTCGACCGCCAGGTCCTGGCTGGCGCGCTGTGGGCAGGCCGGGCGTGGCGCAACGGCCGTGCGGTCGATGGACGAGCAGTCGAAGGCAAGGTTGAGGGCGCTGGGGTACTTTCAGTAGACCGGACTCGCGCGACGGGAAACGTCAACGCTGCATGAGGTGCTTCGACCGTTGCGCGCTGCGCGCCTTTGTGAAGGCCGGGTACGGCCTTCACGCCGGCTTGCTGACGACTGAATAAAAAGAAATTGGGAGGTCTCTGGAGAAATCTTGTCACTTACTGCCGGCAAGCCTGAGCGAGGGCCGTACCCGGTCCTCGCCGAAGGCGCGCAGCGCGCTACGACCAAAGAACCGCGTGTAGCACCAACGCTACTGACCCACGAGTAACGCCCGAAAAAAACAAAGGGCGGGCCGCCAACGCAGCCCGCCCTCCCCGCATCCGCGGGTCAGTCGTCGTTACCGCGAGCGGCGGCGCCAGAGGCCTCCCAGACCGAGCAGCGAGAGGACCAGCAGGTCAAGCGAGCTGCCGCCATCGTCGGCGCGCAGGCCGCCGGCCGCTGTGGTGCTGGTGAAGATCGAGGCAATGCCACCGATCGTCAGCGTCGTCTCCGTATCGGTGTTCGGATCTGCCGCACTGGTGTGGCGCACGCAGACCGTCTCGCCGTTGGTGATGGTGCCGGCCGCGGCGGTGAACGTCGCGTTGCAACCGATGGAGTACTCGCCGCCGGTCACGGAGATCGGCGACGCCGTATTGATGCCGCCGATCGCTACGGCGTTGGAGGTGACCAGCGTGGCCACTTCCACGTCAACCGCGTCGTTGAACGGGAACGCATCCGGCGTGGTATCGGCAGCCAGAGTCGTCGACGTGAACGTCCCGTTCACGCCGCCGATCGTCAGCGTCGTCACCACGTTGGTGCTGAACGCCGCCGAGCTCGTGTGGCGCACACAGACCGTCTCGCCGTTGTTGATCGTGCCGGCTGTAGCGACGTAAGTCGCCGTGCAACCGACCGAATACGTACCGTTTGCCACCGTCACCGCAGCGGCGGAATTGATGCCAGCGATCGTCGCTGCTGCCGAGGTGATCTGGGTCGAGGGCGCCACGTTCGACTGCGTCGCGAAGCTGAACGCGTCGGGCGTGGTGTCCTGGGCCAGCGTAGTCGTCGTGAAGGTACCGTCCACCCCGCCGATCGTCAGCGTCGTCACCGTGTTGGTGCTGAAATTGGCAGAGCTCGTGTGGCGCACGCAGACCGTCTCGGCGTTGTTGATCGTGCCGGCGGTACTGACGAAGGTGCCCGTGCAGCCAACCGAGTATTCGCCATTCGCCACGGTCACGGCCGCCGCGACATTGATGCCGGAGATCGCGACTGCGTTCGAAGTGATCACGGTCGACAGCGCCACGTTCGCCTGCGACGTGAAGCTGAACGCATCGGGCGTGGTGTCCGACGCCACCGTAGTGCTGGTGAAGGTGTCACTCACGGAGCCGACCGTCAGGTCGGTGTTCGTCGCTGTGGAGGGCGTGGCGGCGCTGGTGTGCCGCACGCAGACCTCATCGTTGTTGTTGACCGTGCCGGCGGTCGTCGTATAGGTCGCGGTGCAGCCGACGGAATACTCGCCGCCGGTCACCGAAATTGCGGCTGCTGTGCTGATGCCGGTGATCGTGACGGGATCAGAGGTGATCAACGTCGAGGTGGCCACGCCCGTCACATCAATGAAGGTGAACGGATCGGGGTCGCCATCCGGAACGATCTCCGTCGCGGTGCCGGCAATCACCAGCGGGCCTGCCGACAGCGTGCCGCAGTTGATGCCGATCTGATCGCCCGCAGTGAACGGATCGGTATCACCGCCCCAGCGGATGTGCGAGGAGCAGCCGCCACCCGAACTGCCCAAGGCCGAGCGGTACTCGCCCTGGGTCGTGGTGATCGCGCCAGCCCCATCGATCGTGAGGCTGGCCAGCACGCCGCCCAGCGTCACGATGGTGCTGGTACCGGAAACTTCGCGCACGTCGATACCGATCGCGGAAGTCGACCCCGTGCCACCGCCGTCCGGGTCCATGCCCCAGCTCAGGTTACCGCCCACCGTGGTGAAGCCGCCACCGGTCACGCTCGGCGTGCAGAGCGTACCGGCGCCGCTGCCGCCGAAGCCGCCCTGCTGGCAGGCAAAGCCGGAGTCCCTGAAGGTCACGCCGCCGCCGTTGATGGTCCACGCGGCGGTCGTGAAGGTGCCGGTCAGGTTCACCGTCAGAGTCGCGGCGGTGGTCACGCCGTACCAGGCATTGCCGAAGGGCGAGCCGTCGGCCGTGCGCACGTTGTAGCCGTCGAAACCGTCGCCCGTGGAGCTGCTGGTGCGGACGGTGCCGCTGAACGTGGTCGTGGCGCCGGTGGGCTCGTCGGTCGTCGAAACGACCGTGAGCGTGCCGGTCAGGGTCGTGTCGGTGGCCGTCAGCGTGCCACTTGCCGAGCCACCGCCGCTCTGGTCGGCGATCGGCACGGGGTTGTAGTCCGGGGTGTAGTAGCCCAACGGTTCGCTGTGGCGGCAGGAATACTTGCGCAGCGAGATCGTCTCGAAATTCGGCAGCGGGGTGAGGCAGTCGTCGTCGGTGGTACTAACGTCGTAGTCGTCGGCTGCCGCGAAATCAGCATTGAAATAAGTCGTGGAATTGCTGCCGCCCGCCGTGAACACCTCGATCGACGGGTTGCCGGTCAGGTCGGGGAAGGTGTTGACGCCGCTCGAAGTCCAGCCGATCTGCGTGCCGGCGCCCGCCCAAGTGAACGTGACGGTCGCTGTCGCGTTGTAGGCGTGTGCCGTGGATTGGACACAGAGGCCGAGTGCCGCGGCCGCAGACAGTAAGAGTAGTCTTTTCATGGAAGCTCCCTGAGTTCCTGCTGATCCCACCCGGCGCAGCGGCCTATGGCGTGGCCTGTCGCCGTCCCCAACGTCGCGCAACAGCCGCCAGTCGCCATGCTTATGGCAAACAGCGGTCATAAAGCTGACCTTAGCACAGGCTCTCCCGCAGCCTCAATTGGCAATGCAGTAGACCGTGCGCTGGTTACCGGTCGCCACGGCGGCCCGTGTCTTTGCACACTGCAAGATAACCGTTAGCATGCCGGCAGTTTTTTCCGAGCGCGGAGCAGGCCATGGATTTGCAGGGCAGGACGATCGTGATCACGGGCGCCGCGCGCGGCCTGGGCGCCGCGATGGCGCGGCGGCTGGCGAGGCACCGGCCTGTGCTGGCGCTGGTCGATATCGCCGCCGAGCAGCTCACCGACACCGCAGCCGCCTGCCGCGAACCTGGCGCCAGCGTCCACTGCTACGGCGCAAACGTGGCGAAGGAAGCCGATGTCTGCGCGCTATTCGACGCCATCGTCCGCGACACCGGTGGCGTGGATGCACTCATTAATAACGCGGGCATCACCCGCGACGCCCTGCTCCTCAAGTTCCAGGACGGCAAGCTCGCCGGCAAGATGTCAATCGAGCAGTGGCAGGCGGTGATCGACGTGAACCTCACCGGCGTGTTCCTCTGCGGCCGCGAGGCGGCGCAGCGCATGGTCGAGGGCGGCCGCAAGGGCTGCCTGATCAACATCTCGAGCATTTCCCGCGCCGGCAACATGGGCCAGACGAACTACTCCGCCGCCAAGGCGGGCGTCGCTGCCATGGCCGTGACCTGGGCCAAGGAACTCGCCCGCTACGGCATCCGCGCCGCGGCCATCGCGCCCGGCTTCATCAATACCGAGATGGTCGCTGCCATGAAGCCCGAAGCTCGCGAGAAGCTGATCGCCGGGGTGCCGCTCAAGCGCATGGGCGAGCCCGACGAAATCGCCCACACGGTCGAGTTCATCCTGCAGAACGACTACGTGTCCGGCCGCGTGTTCGAGATCGACGGGGCGCTTCGGCTCTGACGCAGCTGCAGGTTTCTCCGGCCGGTGGACCCGGCGAGGAGTTCAAATCCGACGAGACGGGTCCGACCGGCCGGAGAAACCCGCCTCATGGTCAGCGCTGGTCGAAGCGCCCGGTCCAGCTGGGGTTCATCGAACCTGTGTCGTACGGGTTGGCGCCCTTGGCGGCAGGCGTCGGCTTGCCGGGCTCGGACTTTTTCTTGAGGCCCCAGGGGTCGTCCCGGTTCTCGGTCTCCGGCGTTTCCCAGGTGTAGGTGTCGTAGGGGTTCGCCTGCGCGTCGATCGGAAAGGCAACGCGTCCGGAACCACTGGCATTCGGATCAGTGTGCAGCTCCCAGGTGTAGGTGCTGTGGCGATCGCGCTTGCCGTTCGAATTGTCTTTGAGGACGCGCGCCCATTCCCTGGCGTAGGCATCGCCACCCTTGCGGTTGCGGGGCGTGCGGACGCCGGGCGGCGGCGCGGTCGCCGGACCGTCCTCAACCGGCAATCGTGCAGCCAAGTTCTTCAGCCATCGCACCCAGCCCATGCGTTACCTGACATAACCAGAGTAGCGATGGCGCGTACCTTAACTCCGGGCAGGACTGACGAACCGTGATGAACCTCACGTTTGGCCGCGGCCGGTGTGCGCGTCGCGACGGGCGACACGGGCGAGACGACGAACGAGGTGCGGGGCGCCTGGGGGACCGGATCCCGGGAATTGGTGGAGCGGAGGAGGATCGAACTCCCGACCTTCGCATTGCGAACGCGACGCTCTCCCAGCTGAGCTACCGCCCCACGTGCCCGGTCTCGTGCGGGCCGGCAGTTTACCCGCCCGTCAGGCCTTAATCCAAGCGGCGGCCCGGCCTCACTCGGCCGGTGCGATGACGAGCGACAGCCCGTCAAGAGCCGCGGACACGCGCACCTGGCAGGCCAGGCGGGACTCACCGGGCTTGTAGCATTCGGAACCCTGCAGCAGCTCCATTTCATCGTCCTTCGCGGCCGGGAGCTTCGCGCTCCATTCAGGCGAGACGAAGATGTGGCAGGTGGAGCAGGAGCACATCCCGCCGCAGAGCGCTTCGACGCCATCCGCCACGTCACGCAGCGGCTCCATCAGCGTCAGTCCGTCCTTGGCATCGATGTCGAGCTTGCGCCCCTCGCGGTCGGTTACGTGGATCTTGGCCATGTCAGCAGGGTCCGGGTTCCCGGTGTCGTACAAAAGGGCGCGAAATATAGCAGGATTCAGGCCGAACCGACGTTCACGTCGTGGGGCGAGGCGTAGTAGTCGCTGTCCTCGGCCAGTTGCCGCGCTTCCTCGACCAGTTTTTTCACCCGGCGTTCGGCACTGCTCACCTCGGCACAGGACTCGCAGAAAGGGTCCTCGCAGGGCTGGCGCGAAAACAGCCAGAACTGCACTGCGCCGGCTAGCAGGCCCGAAGCGACCTCCCAGGGATCCGCGTTGCCGTTCCTGTCGAGCAGGCGGTTGCCGAGCTCGATCACCTGCTCCGCCGCCTGGTCGTAAGGGTTGTCCGCCGGTTCGCGTGTCGTCATGGACATCCGCCTGCCTGCCATTCGAGGCCGGCATCGTACACCGGCCGGGCAGCGATCAGTCGCCGGCTGCGCCCTGGTGCCCGGGCAACCGCACGGTGACGACCGTACCCGAGCCGAGTTCGCTCTGGATCGCGAGGCTGCCGCCGTGCGCCTCGGCGATGCGACGGCACAGGTAGAGGCCGAGCCCGAGGCCGCCGGTCGCACGGCTGCGGGCGGGATCGGCCCGATAGAACGGCTCCGTCGCACGCGCGAGATCCTGTGGCGACATGCCGCGACCGAAATCGCTCACGCGGATCTCCGCGCCGTCCGCGGTTGCAGCAATGCCGACTTCGACCGGACGTCCGTCGGGGGATGAGTAGCGCAGCGCGTTCTCGATCAGGTTCTTGAGCAGCAGCCGCAGCCGCGTCGCATCGCCCTCGACCGACATGCTGCCCGCCGCGGGTTCCTGGCGGATGCGTCCGTCCTGCGCGGCGAACTCATCGTGGATGACGCCGGCGACGAGATCGTCGAGGTCGATCGGCGAAACCTGCAGCTTGGAGTGGCGCGTATTCAGGCGTTCGCTCTCGAGCAGATCGGCGATCAGCCGCTCCATCTCGCGCACATCGTGCATGAGGTTGGCCTTGATGCTCTGGTCGTCGAGGAACTCAAGCGCAACCTTCGCGCGCGTCAGCGGGGATCGGAGCTCGTGGCTGATCGCGAGCAGCAACTGCCGCTTCGCTTCCAGCATCTCCCCGACCTCGTCGGCCATGCGGTTGATGCCCGAAGCCAGGTCTCCAAGGTCATCCTTGCGCGTCTCCGGCAACCGGTAGTTCAGGTCGCCGCTGGCGATGCGGGCGGTGCCTGCCTGGATCCACTGCACCGGCTGCACCAGCCAGCGCACCGCGAAATAGCAGGCAGCCAGCACGATGATCGAGAGCAGGCCGATCGCCGGCGTGGTCAGGTTCGGGCGTGGCGCTTCCGCGAACTTGGGCGACGCGAACACGATGTCGTGCTCGCCGCTGCGGATCTTCACGTAGGCCCGCTGGTTGTGGCGGGCGATTTCCATGAGCTTCACCGTACGCGTCCAGCCGGTGGTGTCGTTTTCCTCGTAAGGCAGCAGGAAATCGCTGCGCGAGAAGCCCACTTCGTCGAGCGGCGGGAAGCGCGGATCCGACTGCCAGTCGAGATCGGGCCCGCGCAGGAGGATGTCCACCGGGACGCGATCGACGATCGCCTGCGCACGCGCGACATCGGGCGGAGTGCCGATGTCAGCCAGCACATAGTTGATGTGCAAGGCCATGTGCGCGCCGACCACCTCGCTGAGATAGCCGGTGCCCCACACCAGGTCGACGACGTAGCGCGACGCCAGGCCATAGGCGAGCGAGGTCACGAGGAAAATCGCCAGCAGCCGGGTGGAAAGCGAGCGCGTTATCTGCCGGATCATGCGTCGCTCCTATGCTCACCCACGAAGGCATAACCAGTGCCCCAGACCGTCTTGATGAATCGCGGCTGGCGCGTCGTGTCGCGCAGCTTCTGCCGCAACCGGCTGACGAGAATGTCGACGGAACGGGAAAAGAGCTGGGCGTCGATGCCGCGCAGCTCGTTCAGGATCTCGTCGCGGGTGAAGGTCTGCCCCGGGTGCGTCGCGAACAGTACCAGCAGCTGGTACTCCATCGTCGTGAGCTCGAGAGCGTTGTCCTCGAGCTCGACCGTACGGCGCGCCGTATTGATCTCGAGATCCTTGTAGCGGACGTGCTCGGGATCGCCGCGTTCCTCGCGGGCTCCCGTACGCCGCAACACGTTCTGCACGCGCGCGACGAGCTCGCGTGGTTCGAACGGTTTCGGCATGTAGTCGTCGGCGCCGAGCTCCAGCCCCACGACCCTGTCCGTCACGTCGCCGCGCGCCGTCAGCATGATGATCGGGACCGAACTCTCGCGGCGGATGTCGCGGCATACCTGGAAGCCGTCCTGGTCCGGAAGCATGACGTCGAGGATCACGAGATCGGGTTTCTCGGCCGCGAGCTTCGCCAACCCTTTTGCCGGATGGTGCGCAGCGATCAATTCCATGTCGAAACGGCGGAAATAGGCGCCGAGCAACTCGCCCAGTTTCTCGTCGTCATCGATCAGCAGGATTCGCGGCATGCGTCACATTTTTCGGGCGAATCACCCGGTATCGTGCGCCCCCGTGCGTTGAGGGCCGTGCCTGGGTGCGAGGGCCCATTGTAATCGCAGAGTCCGGTGGCATCCCCACCGTTACAAAACGTTACAGCCAGTCACTGCCCCGAAAGGATCTTCCGATCGCAGGCGGTCAGGCTGCGCGCGTACCTAAGAAACCGTTGTTGTTGGCCGAGGAAATAGTCATGTTGAACGAGTTCCGCAGCACCAATGAAGTGCTGAACGAAATCGTGGTCGCGGGCGTCGCGCTGTTCTTCCCGCTGGTCGTGTTCCTGGGATTCGTCGGGTTGTGATTCGGAACGCTGTCGCGGCTTGCGCCGCTCCTACGGTCGTAACCTGCAAACGCTTCCTGTAGGAGCGGCGCAAGCCGCGACCCCGCGCCAAGCCGCGCCTGGAATCACCGCTTCCAGCGCCTGCGGGTTTCTGCGATCTGCTGCGTGCCGATGCGCATCTCGAGGCGGCGGTTGAACTCCTGCTGGCCCAGCACGCGCTGGGGCAGCACGTTCATCGGATCGGTGCGGTAGCCGAGCTCGCGGATCTTGTAGTCATAGTCCTGCTGCGCCGCCCGTTCCTCCTCGGGCACCACGTCGGCCTCGTCGAGCCAGCGGAACCAGCGGTCGACGAAACCAGTCAGGTACTTCTCGCAGGTCGTGATGTTGTCGTCGTTCAGTTCCGCATGAGAACTGACCGCGACCGGCGACATCAGCGCGCGCAGGTAGGTGCCGTGACTCACGAAGCGGGTCCAGGCCGGATCGCTGCGGAACTTGAGGAAGCCCTCGTTCGCGGGTTCATAGTACTTCGCGAGGTATTCCGGATTCGTGCGCAGGTCCACGCGCGGCGTGTACTCGGCGTAGAAATAGAGCTTCGGGATGGTGCCGAAGATCACGCCGAGATGCGGTACGCGCGTCTGCTGGCTCAGGAAAGCCGTTGCGTTCATGTCGAGGATGCTCGCCCGGCGATTGCCGAGCCAGGAATAGACGAGCCAGTCGACCTGCTCGCCCGTGTAACCCCAGAAGCCGCCTTCCAGCTGCTTGTCCGGTGAGGTCCAGTAGTCCTCGCCGTCGTTCTGCGCATGGCGCTCGACCGGGAAACGGGCACGCACGCGCTCGACGATCTTCGAATGGATCCCGAGACAACGCTCCCAGGCGCGCGAGACATCCACGTTGGGATTCTCGGCCAGGAATTCCATGATCGTCGTGGTTTCTGAGCCGCTCATTCTTCTTGTCTCCATGCGGGACGCTGGCCGGAACGGGGCGCCAGTCTAGTGCGCGGCGCCGTTCCCGCCTACCCCCCGGAGGCCCGCCCCGCTCTGCTAATGTTCGGGCTCGTTCACCCAAGGGGCAGGAGCCGCCCGCGATCTGCATGGGCGGCTGGGGCAGTTACTGCCACGGCGGCGAGAAACACCTGGCGCGCGGCCTGACCGACCGCTACCGCACGCTCATCATCGATTACCGCGGTATCGGCGAATCCGACGACGACCCGTCGGTCACGCCGCGAATGAACCTGTACGCCGCGGACGTGATCGGACTGCTAGACCATCTCGGCTGGAAGAACGTGCATTTCATCGGCCTGGTCGGCATGGGTGCGTGCATCGGCCAGGAAGTCGCGATCCAGCGCCCGGACCTCGTGCGCAGCATGGTGAACATGGGTGCCTGGGTGAAGGCCGATACCTTCCTCGCGCACCAACTCGAGATCTTCCGCGACATACACCGCGACAGCGGCTTCTTCCAGTTCCAGAAGCACGTCTGCGTGATGTCCTTCCTGCCGGAGTACTACAACGCCAACGTCGAGCGGCTGCTCGGCCCGCAGGGCCCCTGGAGCGAGCTCAACGGCCGTTATCCCGCGCACGCACGCCTCGTCGAAGCCTGCATCACGCACGACACGCGGGAGCGCCTCCGCCTGATCCGCGCGCCGACGCTGGTCATACACGCCGGCAAGGATGTGGTGACCAGCCCGCGCACCACGCTGCCGATCGAGCAGGGAATTCCCGGTGCCGTCGGCATCCTGATGGAGGACATCGCGCACGTGGTGGCGGGACGCGAGCAGAAAGCCGCCTTCTCGCACGTGCTGCTCGATTTCCTGGAGAAGAACTGATGGGCCAGAGCGCCGCGCCCGGCGAAACACTAGACGACCGCGCCGGCCGGCTGCAGCTCGGCGCAGTACGCCGCCACATCTTCCTGTGTGCCGATCAGACGGAGCCGAAGTGCTGCAGCCGCGAGGCGGGACTCGAGTCCTGGCAATACCTGAAGAAGCGGCTGACGGAGCTGCGTCTCACGGGCGCGGGCGGGGTCTACCGCAGCAAGGCCAACTGCCTGCAGGTCTGCATGCAGGGTCCCGTCGCCGTGGTCTGGCCGGACGGCACCTGGTACCGCGGGTGCACGCCGGCCGTGCTCGAACGCATCATCCAGGAGCACCTGCTGCAGGGCCGGCCGGTCGAAGAATTCCTGTTCGCGCGGTCTGCAACGCGTTGATCCCGAATCAGGTCGTTCACGACGCTTTTGCGCGTCGACGTCGCGAACCTGGTGCGGCAGCCTTGCCACGGATCCCTTCCGTGGAGAACACCGATGAGGAAGTCGCTGCTGATGGCCGCGCTGGTCGCGGCCAGCTGCCTGGCGCTGGCAGAGCAATCGAGCGCCGGCTGGCGGCGTGACAACCCGGAGCAGTGCGCGAAAATCGATGAGCGGCTGCAGGCAATCGAGAGCGAGCGGCGGATCGGCTACACGCCCAAACGCGGTCGCAAGCTGCGCGAAGCCCGGGAGAAGCTGGAAGCCCGGCGA